>Ga0307513_10005500_pt1 | contig 16727 bp, 22 predicted proteins | sample 15_EM_MG_FD_202174 | JGI IMG/M metagenome (GOLD analysis project Ga0307513, IMG submission 202174) | Populus trichocarpa ectomycorrhiza microbial communities from riparian zone in the Pacific Northwest, United States - 15_EM | ecosystem: Host-associated > Plants > Roots > Unclassified | place... | reverse complement strand
GTTTGATTTTTCCTATGACGAGGTGAAGCGGGCGGGATGACGTTTGCTTATAGGTTTTTTATCTCCATAGCTAGCGCTGCATGAGTCTTTTGTACCTTTAAACATAATAACGAATTGATTACAAAAAGAAAGAAAGAAAAAAAAAAACACGACCAAGGGATAGGATCTTCACGCAACCATCCAAGTAATACAACACTTGGATACTGGAGCATGGGCCAAGCCCTTTGACAATAACCTTCCCGTGGTGCAAGATATGCAATCCTATTAGACTACTTCTTACGACAACCTCTACGGCTCGAACATGAGCACCTAGTCCTCTAGCGATTGGACTTTGTACCTTCGGGTCGTATGATGATAAGACTTCCTCCTACAAGACTATGACGATAGTCAACGATTACTATACGCACTACGATTAGTCGTTCCCGTTTAACGAAACACCATCAGCAATGTGTTTGTTACAGGATGTTGCCCCTGTATGAAGGGGAGGCGGCGGTGAGCCCGAAGTCATCAACGTATGAGATCATCAGACCCCAATGGACCCTGAAGTGCATGAGTGAGACGTAGAGGAGAAAAAGAAGAGGCGAGATTGATGAGCCTTCGGGGGCTCCGACGTTTACAAGGGCTGGGGTCCCTGGGACACCTTGAAAGACTACGGTGCAGCTCCGTTCCCCAAGGAAGGACGAGACCCAGGCGACCAGGTAGCGGGGAATCCCGCCCTGACTCAGGATGCGGGCAAGAGTGGAGTTGTCGACGTTGTCGAACCCTACTTTGATGTCCAAAAACATGGACAAGACCTTGAGACGGGGCCTTTGTAGTGTTTTTACGTCGTTGAAAAGGGTTAGGACCGTATCGTAAGTGGTCACCCCAGGCAGGGAGCCACATTCGTTGAGGTTGAGCATGCCCTTGGACCGTGCTGCGAGGAGGAGGCGGGGACGCTATTATCCTGTCATGGACTTTCGAGAGTGTGTGGATTAGGACAATTATCCCGAAGAAGGCGGGGGACTCACGGCAGGGCTTGCCCGGCTTGTCAAGTACTATTCCATTCGCCCCTTTCAGGGAGGCTGGGTGGTATCCCAGGGCGACAAGTGGGGAAAGAATCTGGAGGAGGATGGAGGGGTTTTCCCTGTTGACTTGCTTCTAGGTGAAGTAGGGGATCCCGTCAGGACCCGGGGCTGAGGATGGTGAGCCCTTGGAGAGAGCTGTGGCTATCTCTTCCTTTGTTAGTGGTGGCGGCTTCCTATCAGGCCGTCGTCTGGGGGGGGGGGAGAACGGCTCCTTTGGAGGAAAAAGTGGTTTAACAGGACTTGGTGCATCTGTTGGGGGTGTCAGCCTCTGGGAGGGAGGGGAAGCCTGGAGGGGCTTGGCCGTAGGCGAATCTTTGGGCCGTCGACAGGGTCTGGAGGGTGGCGCTTAGCAGGAAAGATGACAAGTGTTTGTTTTTGGCGGTCTTAATCGCCTTGAAGTGACCTGCTTTGGAAATGTTCGCCACGTCCTGCACGGCTGGGGTGCCATGTTTTCTAGCGACCCTTGAGGCTTTGTGGAACTCACGGCGGAGGGTTGTCAGATGGGGTGTCCACCAGGGTTTGGAGTAGGGAGAAGGTCTGGAGACAGGGGTGTGTTCCTTGAGAAGGGCAGTGAGTATACATAATGACCCAGCCAGCCACTTATCTAGGTCTCTCTGCGAAGGGCAAGGCAGGGCAGGAGGTATCTGAAAATTCTTGATAAGAGGGGAGAGTGTTTCCCAATCCGTGTCGGACCATCAAGGGTGTCTACAGATTGGGATCAGGGTGGGAGGAGCCAGGTTTATCGTTATCGGCACATGATTGGAGCCTGTCGAGGGGAGAGAGATATCCCAGCTTTTGAACATGGGGAGGAGAAGGGGGTTTGCGAAAGCTAGGTCAATAACCGAGAGGCGGGTCTTACCAACCAAGGGGAACCTAGTGCATTACCCGGGCGGGTTGAGGAGAGTGAAGCCGGCCTGTGCTGCTTTCTCAAAATAGGGAGTTGAGGATCCAATTTCCAAGGCGAGCAAGCCCGCAGTGGATCTACAAGGGGGTTGTGTATATTGAGGTCCCGTACCACTACGAGGAGGACGTCCAAGCTGAGAAACAGCGTTTCAGGGGAGACCGAGTGGACACGGTGGTCGCGTGTGGTGGTGGAGGAGGCGTTGATTAGCCGGAAGGAGGGAAAGTTGGTCCCGAAGAGAGGTTCCCTGGAGCAGACATCAAGGGCAAGGATATCATCCACCCCATCGAACCTTGGGAGCACCGAAAAAGAAGCAAGGAAAGACACATAAACATAGGCCGCCCCACGAGGCGTGCTCACAGGGGGGAAAAAAGGCTTAAAGCCATTGAAAGAGGGAAGGTGGGCCTTGTTAACAGGCGGATCTTGAAGGAGGACTAATCAGGGGTAGGTTGTCGCTTCTCTGAACGACTCAAACAAAGACAGAAAAAGATCCCAGCTCCCAAGGCAGGTATGTTGAAGGATGGAAAGTAGGTTGGGATTTGGGGCGGGCCCTTTCCCAAGGGGGCGGGGGTGATTAATCATTACCGGTACGAGCCCGACGGTCGGAAGGAGCGGGGCAAGGGCTTCAGGCCTCCAGGGGGAGAGGGCTGCCAAAACCTTGGATGGTGCCGGGGTGCAGAGGCCCTGCCGGGGGTGGCTGCCTGGGAGTTATGAGGTCCACGTCAGAGGGACCCGCCCTGGCTGGGGGAGTAGAGGGTATATCAGCAAAAAGGTGGCCTGCGTCAGATACTGTGGTATTGCATCCTGACTCTTCTAGCCTGGACTCTGCGTCCTGTGCGTCCTGTGCGTCCTGTACCCATGCGCCACATCTGGTTGCGTCTGGTGCCTCCGGAGACCCTAGCCTACACTGGGTTCCGTCCGGACACATGCAACTAAGCAACCCTGCCCCCCATGCATCCTGACTTAAACCTCAACACCATTGCACATCAGGGCCCCCCCTACCCCTGATTCTCCTTTCAGCCTTCTTTGTTTTCCAGCCCAGATGTGAGCAAGGAGTATTTCTTGGTGAAGAAAATATACTTAGCGCTGGCACCTGGTGAGAAAGCCATGATACTCTTAATCTTAAATTTGCGCGAAAGACCCCGGGCCAAGTCATACTGATACTCAGAGTTCTATTTTCAGAACACCATCTTTGAATGAGCGAAAATGCCAGCTCACTCCAGTCTGTAAGCGAGTGATAGCCTGGAGTGTCTCTAGTCTAGCACAGTTGATTGTGGTTTCTCGGCACTTAGCCTCAAACGCGACGGCATACACTAGCGCTCATCACAACACTCAACATTCACACCCCCGGGCACCAGCTGCAAACTCCACCACAACCACTCCATACATCCTGAGTCTGACACCAGGAGGTTTCTGAACTCGACGCCAGCTACACACTAGTAACAGATTCATCTTTACTGGACTATTATTCATCAAGTTACAAGGCTGGCGATCTCAGAACCCTATGGCAGATCCCTCCACAACCGCTCAACCGATTCTGGATCCGATTGCGGGAGGATGTTGGGCTCGACGCCAGCTACGCAACGGTATAAGATACATCCCCCCGCGACCTTTATTCATGAAGTTACAATGCTGAATAGTGTGCCTGCGATCCCAGATCTCGATTGTAGATTCCTCCACAACCGATGGGCCGATCCTAGATCCGATTGTGGGAGACTGTTGGGCTTGACGCCAGCTTTCCAACGGTATAAGGTATGTCTCTGTCACATCAAAGCTCAGGAATTCGCTGTCTGCTGTAGAGGGAGTATCAGATATCATGCTGGCCATATTTTACTCGACGGCAGATTACTCCACGACCACTTGACGGATTTCGATCCTGTTTGCGGGAGGTTGTTGGGCTCAACGCCAGCTACGCAGCGGTATAAGGTACATCTCTGTCGCATCAATACCTAGGAATTCGCTGTCTTCTGTGGAGGGAGTATAAGGTATCATGCTGGCGATATTTTACTCGACAGCAGATAACTCCACAACTGCCCCACGGATCTTGATGCTCTTTGCGGGAGGTGTTTGGGCTCGACGCCAGCTTCCCAACAGTGTAAGGTACGTCTCTGTCGCATCAATACTCAGGAATTCGCTATCTGCTGTGGAGGGAGTAATAGGTATCATGCTGGCGATATTTTACTCGACAGCAGATTACTCCACAACCACTAGACGGATTTCGATTCTGTTTGCGGGAGGTTGTTGGGCTCGACGCCAGCTTCCCAACGGTATAAGGTCTATCCCTCCGCGAAATTTATTCATGAGGTTACATGGCTAAATAGAGCGCTGGCGCTCCTAGAGCCCGATGGCAGATTCCTCCACAGCCACTGCTCCGATCCTTATTCTGATTGCTGGAGATTGTTGGGCTCGACGCCGGCTACGCAGCGGTATGAAGTACGTCTCTGTCGCATCAATACTCAGGAAATCGCTCACCCTTGTGAGAGTGGTCCTTACAATGCAGGTACCCTGGCGATCCCAGAACACGATGGCAAGTCCCTCCACAACCACTGCTCCAATCCTGGATCTGATTGCACAGGATTGTTGGGCTCGACGCCAGCTACGCGCCGGTATAAGGTACGTCCTGAGTCGCCAATTCCCTATCGAGCTATAGGGTCCCGGGAAGGGGGGGAAGGACGGAAGGGGGGGCACGGGGGGGAGGCCGGGCGCACGCTTGGGTGTGAACTTCAACATGCATGTTTATTAGAACGATAGAAGCCTACTTGTAGTAAATTTAATAGTTTCACCAAATGAACTAGAAATGTATTGTGACCCGGGTGACCAAGGTCAGAAACAGGTAAACGGGGGACCCTTCGCTTATCTCAGGAAGATGTGCTCTGGTGTCAGGTAGTGCCCTGAGTATTTGGTGCTGCGTCAGGTGGCGTCCTGAGTATTGGGTGTGGCATCCAGTGCGTCCTGAGTATTGGGTGCTGCATCCGGTGCGTCTTGAGTATTAGGTGCTGCATCCGGTGCGTGCTGGATGTTGTGTGGTTGGGTCGTTGCGTCCTGAGTGGCAATTAGCGTTCCAGCGTCAGGTGCGTCAGACGCACAGAACGCACAGAATGCAGGGTAATATTTTTGCTGATGTACGGGACCGCCATCAACCGCCATATCCATGGGGTCTTGACCTGGTGGGATTGTGGATGAAGGTCTGGTGGGGCTAACTGGGTTAGGTCGAGCCGGACACTCCTTGAATGTAGCAGTGTGGTCATTACTGCAGTTGCGGCAATGGAAGGGCGAGGTCGGACAACAGGATGGGACTGGCTTATTGTTCCTGCTCCTGGGGCAGGTGGGATTCTGACATCTGTGAGACACGCGAGTATGGAGAAGCGCACAAAAGGGGCACTGTGGGTGGGTGGCGGGGCATCGTTGATGAGCATGTCCGTATCTCCAACAGTTTCTACACTGGGAGGGTCAGTTGGCTGAGAAGAGAAGTTCAACCTTGCGTTTCTGCGAGAGGATGAAGACCCCTGATGTGAGGGCCGATACATGGTGATGGTCGACAGTGACAACCACCGAAGTGGCCTGCTTGGCACTCCGAGAATCTCGGTCAGGGTTAAGGTACCTGGCTGAGAGAACGGGGGTCGCTTTGTCGTTGCGGATTGCCTTCCTGATATATGGGAAGAGTTCCTCTTCATCTTGCGGTAGCAAGCCTAGTGGTAGGCCGTGAATGACTAGCTGTACGGCTGTCGGGGCAAGGACAAGGGTATACCAGGGGTTGTCGCCCACTGGGAAGAATTGTTTCAAGGCCCTTGTGAGGGAGAGGAAGTACGGGGCGTATGACGCAGCAGGAGTGGCCTTGTCGGTGACGGTGAGGGAGATTACACCTCGTGGGTTGACAGTTGCAGAGAAGCCCAGAGGGAGGAGGCAGTTTGATTCGGGGAAGACACCGCCACCTATGTCAGGGAAGGTTGCTGCAATGGAGGGAGCGTCTGGATGAAGGGCAGGCGACTGACGGGGAGCAAAAAATCGATGTTGGGCACCTGCCAGAGAGGGAGCCCCCTTTTTAACTGGGGGGCGACCCCACTCGCAACTTGTTGGGGGGAGGGCGGTTTGCCGGCTTTCTTTTTGTCCTTGCTGCCCGCTGCGGAGCCAGAGGCTGATTGAGCGTAAGAGGGGCAGGCGTTGTTGGCTGGGTGAAGATGGCCTGAGGTGAAACAGGACGCGTCATATGCTCCTCTCCGGTATTCTCCGGCCTCGTAGCTGTTGGGGAACAGCCTAGCGTACTTTTGGGGGTCGCCGAAAGCCTTGCCAAGCTTGGTGTTGTAGAATGGTATGAGGTATTTACGCTTCTCAGCCATAGAGGGGGTTGGTGTGGGTGGTGCTCGGGCCCTTTCCTTTCCCTTCCTGCAGGGGCCGCGGCCTGGGGTGACAAACGGAGTGGGGGCCGTATGAGTGGGGGCCGGCACTTGGGGGGGGGGAGGGCCGGCGGCCGACACACGATGTGACAGGTCGCGAATGGATGCCTGGAGGTTAGCCAGCGCTTGCGAGGGGCTTTGGTCTTGAGTGGGGGGGAGGTTTGCCAGTTCTGAAGAGACGTCATGGAGCTCCTCCCGGATGGCCTCATTTTCCTGGGAGATGGGTGTGAGCTTTTGGGATACCCCACTCAGCTCATGGGAAATGGTGACGAGCCCCTTGACGAGCTCGGACAGGAGGGTGATGGTGGTGGATTTGGCGGGATGGTGTTGGCCAGCATTTGGGTGCTGAAGTCCGGTAGGTCTCGGGGGTTGAGGCGAAGGGCACTCCTGGCCTGGGCCTGTTGTTCCGCCATGAAGGCTAGGGGGTAGTCGGTCAAGCAGGTACCTGATCTCGAGGGGGCAGGGGAGTTGAGGGCTGATATTCTGCCAATGGCAGGGTTGCCCCGGGGAATCTGGTGTGGATCCGCCATGAGGGCGAGCGAGGGAGAAGAAGTAGGCGAGGGGTTTGATCCGGACGCAAAGCGGGGTAAAGTTGAGACTGTATGTGAAATGTAGGGGGGGGGAGGAAGTTTGTGCGAAGCATGTCCTATCTCTTGATCGCTTTTTTCTTTCTTTTTTCTTTTTTTTTGTAATTATGCGTTCATTGTTTTAAGGTACAAAAAGCTTCATGCAGCACTAGCTATGGAGAGAACAAAACCTATACAAACAAAATATAAACAAAAGAAAGTCAAGGTGCCAAAATTATCCACTGGGGCGAAGGTTTCTCCTGCGCCGGGCCGGTGGCCACTTTAAAAGAGAAAAGTACAAACAACCTCATAGTCTTCTAGTAAGGAAAGCTCACATACTGCTATGTGAAAGAAAATCCTCTCAGGCTTAAACCTCAGCTAACGAAAAAACACGAAACATCGGAGGGGGCACTGCGAGGGGCGAAAGGGGGAGCGGAGGGGAACAGGGGGGAGTGTCTGGCGGAAACATAGTCGGGGAAATTTGGTGGAGGTTAGGCTTATGAAGGTGGCGAGCCTTTTGAGTACTGGGAGAGAGGACCAAATCGTAGCATCCAGACCGATACTCGTGACGGCGTGGAGGAGGCAAGAACGAGCACTCTGTCTGGAGGGGCAGGTGAGGATGGCGTGTTCGAACGTCTCCGGCTCAAGCCTGCAGCGGGGGCAGGTGGTACCGGCATCGGGGGACCTGCAAGCGGAGTGGGCGGCGAGGTAACTATTCCCGGCTCTCATCAGATCAATCTGTCCGGCTATGAACTTGCCTAGTCCCAGGAAGGGGTGTGGGTTCAGGGCGGGGCGGTGGTGGTAGTACCCTGGTGTCGGGAAGAGAAGAGACCACTCCTCGAGGAGGGCCTCTCTTATCCTTTTCTTCAGGGCTGTAACAGGTTTATTCCTGTCTAACAAAAGTACAATAGGACCGGCGGTAGACCTGCTAGCGCTGGTGCTAAGGGAGGCTTCAAGGGACCGGTAGCTAGAGGGATAATAGTTGAATGACAAATAGAGCTCAGGGATTGCCGTTCAACCAAGTGTATTCTTAGACTGAAGGTCTGTCGAAGTCTGCTGTCTCCTGCTAGCCAGGAGACTGGTTTAAATACAAAACCCAAGATCGATAGCCTTCCTGCAATCACGATCATTACCAGTAGCTGCGCACATACCAGAATCCTGTAATCCTGCAAGACCAAAGAAAGAAATAAACAAACAATGCTCAGCCCTCGCCCGTGTTACATGACCATTCCATACCCGGAATCCTAAATATAACTTCCAACAAAACAAACTAAACATAGCAATACAATAGCATAGCCTATCTGACTCAGAGACAGTGGCGGAGCTGAAATCAAATTAAATAAACCAAATATAAATCAACTAAAGATAGGAGATCCTGCACTGCCCGCTCCTGTGTACCGTTACAGGAACATGTACACATGTTACAAGGGCTGCGTAAGTGTTGTCCATTAGGGACTGAGGAGGCATGGTTAGGGCCGGGGAAACGAGGTGGGAATTAATCATGGGCATCCTAGACAGCCCAAGAGTGAAGGGTATGTTTTTAGGGGCCACCGTGTCTATAGGGAGGTGGTTCCTCATCGGGGGGACTGGCCGTAGAGTTTTCCACTGCAGGGGAAGGTACACAGACGTGAGGCCTCTTGGCAGCGCTCTCGAGGTGTCATGCACTCGGTGGGTTGAGAGGGAGGGGAATGAGGGGTCAAGGTGTGCCGTTGCCAGGTTTACTTCCGGTGGGGAGCATATAACCCTGATTGCCGCTATCCTTTGCCGCTGGGAGATCAGGAGGGGGACAGGGGGGAGGCAGGATTCCAATGCGAGGATCCCTGTTGGTGTGGCTGAGAGGCAGTTCGTGGTCCATCTCTGGACCTTGTGCCGAAAGGTGTTGAGGCGGGCCGAGGCCCCCGCACTAGGTGTGAAGAGATCTGCGCCGTATAGCAGGATGGGGGCTATTAATGACGTTGCCAGTCTATGGCACAGGCATGGGGCCAGGCCTGCTCCGGGAAGGCTGAGGTGTCTGATGAATGCCAAGGCTCCTTGTGCCAGGGCCAAAAGATGTGAAAAGTGGGCGGAGGAGTCAAGTGTGGGGGTGAACCAGTACCCGAGCCATCGTACTCAGTCCCGGGGGGCGAAACAGCTCCCCTTTGACCTGAATTGGGGAGGCGCATTTCGGGGAATGCCTTTGGCTTGGGGTCCTCCAGTGTATTAGCTTTGTCTTAGCTACAGAGAACGAGACACCTATGCGCAGGGCTTTCGCTTCTAGCTTTTCGAAGAGGTTCTGGAGTCGGCGGATGTTACCCCGATATGACGGGCAGGCAGCAGTGAGGGCAAAGTCGTCCACGTACGAGATCATCAAACCTCGGGGGATCTTGAAGTGGAGGAGGGCCACGTAGAGGAGGAAGAGGAGGAGGGATATAGGGATCCCTGGGGGGCACCGACATTCACCGTGGGTGGGGTCCCTCGGGCCCCTTGAAAGCCTAGAGTGCAGCTCCGTTCACTTAGGAACGATTAAACCCAGGAGACGAGGCAGGGAGGAATCCCGCCCTCTCTTAGAATGCGGGTCACAGTGGAGTTGTCAACGTTATCGAACCCTGCTTTGATGTCCAAGAACAAGGACGAGACCTTGAGGCGTGGCCTTTGTAGGATTTTTAGGTAATTGAAGAGTGTGAGGACTGCATCGTAAGTGCAAAGCCCAGGCAGGGAGCCGCATTAGTTGGGGTGGAGTAGGCCCATCAACCTTGCCAAAAGTAGGAGGCGAGATGCTATTATCCTCTCTAGGATCTTTGAAAAAGGTGCGGATTAGGACGATTCTCCTGAACCAGGCTGGGGATTCGTAGAAGGGTTTCCCTGGTTTGTCAAGCACGATTCCGTTCGCGCATTTTAGCGTGGCCGCGTGGTATCCCAGGCTGACCAGGGGGGACAGGATTTGCAGGAGGAGGGCCAGGTTGATCTTGTTCACCTGCTTCCAGGTAGAGTAGGGAACAACGTCGGGACCCGGAGCTGATATGGGGGAGCACTTGAATAGAGCTATCGATATCTCTTCCTTTGTTAGTGGGGACGCCTTCTTATAAGGCCTCAGTCTGGGGGGCGGCAAGAACGGCTCGTTTGGGTGGAAGAAGTGGTCCACAAGGACCTTGTTCATCTGCTGGGGGGTTTCTGCCCCTGGGAGGGAAGCAAATCGGGGAGCGGTGCGGCTGTAGGCGAACCTCTTGGCTGTCCACAGGCTCTGGGGGGTGGCGCCCTGTAGGAAGGACGCCCAGTATTTGTTTTTGGCAGCCTTAATCGCCTTGAAGTACCCGGCTTTGCAAATGTTTGCCACGTCCCAGAGGCTTGGGGTGTCATGCTTCCTGGCCATCCTAGCGCCCTTGTGGAACTCACGGCGCAGGGTTGTCAGGTGGGGGGACCACCAAGGCTTGGAGTTGGGAGAAGGTCTGGAAACTGGCGTGTGCCCTTTCAGGAGGGCCGTGAGTCGGTCTAGGGACCCAGCCAGCCACATATCCAGGGCTCTCGGCGTAGGGCACAGGAGGGCAGGAGGTATCTTGAACTCCTTTATTATTGGGGCGAGAGTTTCCCAGTCCTTATCGGCCCACCGAGGGCGCTTGGGCCTTGAGATCAGGGTGGGGGGGGCGAGATATATCGTCATTGGCACATGATCGGAACTGGTCGAGGGGTGGGAGACCTCCCAGCCTGTAAGTATGGCCAGGAGGTGGGAGTTGGCGAAGGCCAGGTCGATGACCGAGGGGCGGGCCTTTCCTGTCAGGGGGAACCTAGTATATTCCCCGGGGGGATTGAGGAGGGCGAAACCAGCTTCAGCTGCTTTGTCGAAGTACGGGGTTGAGGAAACTATTACCTGCAGTGAGAGCGACCACAGCGGGTCTGAGAGGGCGTTGTGTATGTTGAGGTCCCCTACCACCAGGAGGGGGACCTCCAGAAGCGGAAACAGCATTTCTGGAGAGACTGAGTAGACTCAGTGGTCTCGCGTATTGGTTGAGTAGGGGTTTATTATCCTAAGAGAGTGAAAGTTGATCCCGAAAAGGGGTTCCTGGGAGGAGATGTCGAGGGCAAGGACATCATCCACCCCCTTGAACCTAGGGAGTATCGAATATAATGAAACAAAAGATATATAAACGTAGGCAGCCACACGGGGCTTCCTAACCGGAGGGAAAAAAGGATTTGAACGCATTGAGGGAGGGAAGGTGGGCCTTGCTAACAGGTGGTTCCTGTAGAAGGACTAACGATGGATATGTCGTTGTTTCATTAAACGACTCCAATAAGGAAAGAAAAACATCTCAGTTCCCAAGGCAGTTATATTGGACGATAGAGAAAGGTTTTGGGTTCGGGGCCGGCCCTTTCCCACTGGAGGAGGAAGGATTATTCATTGCTGGGATGAACCAGGCGATCGGAAGGAGCCGGGGAAGGGCGTTCGGCCTCCAGGGAGAGAGGACCGCCAAAGCCTCAAATTGTGCGGGGGCGCGGATGCCCTATCGAGTATGGTTACCTGGGGGTGACCAGGGCCACTTCAGGGGGACCCGCCCTGGCCGGGGGAGTAGAGGGTGCTGGGCTGCCATCCACTGCCATATCCATGGGCTCTTGACTAGTCGGGACTGGGGAGGTAGGTCTGGCGGGGCCAGTAGGGCTAGGTCGAGCTGGACATTCTTTGAATGTGGCAGTGGGGTCGTTACCGCAGTTGCAGCAATGGGGGGGCGAGGTCGGGGAATAGGATGGGACTGGCTTATTGTTTCCGCCCCTGGGGCAGGTGGGATTCTGACATCTGTGAGACGCGCAAGTATGGTGAAGCGCACAGATGGGGCACGTTGGGTGGGTGGCCGGGCATCTCTGATGAGCGTGTCCGTATCTCCCACAGTTCTTAAACTGGGAGGTTTGGTTGGCAGAGAAGGCAAGTTCAACCTTGTGCTTCTGCGAGAGGATGAAGACTCCGGAGGTGAGGGTCGATACGTGCTGAGGGTCGACGGTGACAACAACCGAAGTGGTGTGCTTGGTGCCCCGAGAATCTCGGTCAGGGTTAAGGTACCTGGCTGAGAGAACCAGGGTCGATTTGTCGTTGAGGATTGCTTGCATGATAGATGGGAAGAGTCCCTCTTCATCTTGGGGGAGGAAACGTAGCGGAAGGCCGTGAATGGCTAGTTGAACTGCTGTGGGGGCAAGAACCAGGGTGCACCAGGGGATTTCTCCTACTGGAAAAGACTGGTTGACGGCCCTGGTAAGGGAGTGGAAGTATGCAGCGTAGGACGCGGCAGGGGTTGCCTTGTGTGTGACAGTAAGGGAGATGGCTCATCGCTGATATAGGGTGGGGGAGAAACCGAGAGGGAGGAGACAGTTCTATTCGGGCAGGACTCGGGCAGCTATGTCGGGAAAGGTTGCTGCAATGGATGGAGTGTCTGGGTGAGGGGCTGGGGATTGACCAGGGGCAAAGAAGCGGCGTTGGACAACAGGGACGGAACGAGGCCCCTTTTTCACAGGAGGGGAGACGGCACTCGCGACTTGTTGGGGGGAGGGCAGCTTGCCAACTGTCTTCTGGTCCTAGCCGCCCGAGTGGGAGCCAGAGGCTGCTCAAGCATAGGAGAGGGAGGGGGTATTGTCGGGATGAAGGTGGCCGGGCGTAAAGGAGGCAACATCATACGCGCATCGCTGATATTCCCCGGCTTCGCAGCTGTGGGGGTACAGCCTGGTGTACTTCTCGGGGTCACCGAATGCCTTGCCAAGCTTGGTATTGTAGAATGGTATGAGCTATTTGGGGTCCTCATCTGCGTTGGGTATTGCTGTGGGACGTGCTTGGGCCCTTTCCTTCCCCTTCCTTGAGGGGCCGGAGCCTTGGGCGATGAGGGTGGGGCGGGTCCAATGGGTGGGGGCCAGCGCTGGGGGGGGGGCAGGGTCTGGGGCTGACAAACGATGTGACAGGGCGCGAATGGATGCCTGGAGGTCAGCCAACACGTGGGGGGGGCTTTGATCTTGGGGGGGGGGAAGGTTGGCCAATTGCGAGGAGACATTATGGAGCTCCTCCATGATGGCCTCGTTTTCCTGGGAGATGGTTGTGAGTGTCTGGGTTACCCCGCTCAGCTCATGCAAGATGGTGATTAGCCCCCTTACGAGCTTGGCCAGGAGCGAGATGGTGGTGGATTCGGGGCGGAGAGTGCCGGACATCGTTTCCGCGTCGAAGTCCAATAGGTCCTGTGGGGTGAGGCGGAGGGTGATTCTTGCGTGGGCAAGTTGTTACGCCATGAAGGCCAGAGGTTGTTCGATCGAAGGTGTGCCTGACCGTGATAAAAGAGGGAAGTTGAGGGCTGATATCCTACCGAAGGCGGGGTTCCCTGGGGGGATATGGTGGGGATGCGCCATGAGGGCGAGGAAGCTAGGAGAAGTGGGCGAGGGGTTTGATCCGGACAGAAAGCGGGGTAAAGTGGAGTTTGTATGCGAAATGTAGGGGGGCGAAAGAAGTTTGCGCGAAGCGTGTCCTATCTCTTAGTTGTTGTTTTTTCTCTTTTTTCTTTTTTTTGTAATCATGCGTTCATTGTTTCTAGGTACAAAAGGCCTCATGCAGCGCTAGCTATGGAGAAAACAAAACCTAAAAATGCAAACCTACCGCCCGCTTCAACTCTGGATTCGAAAAATCAAACACCCCGAGTCTATAGAAACAGTCTCCCCCGCCTAGCACCTAAGATAATAAACCCCAGACAGGTAAGGAAACAATACATAGATACGTACAGGTAGAGAGACCCAAACCCTTCAGCAGGCTCCCCAAAACACATGAAACCGCGGGTTCGAAGACAAGAAACGCTGGCCTGAGGGCGGTGGATAGATGATCGTCGACAGGCGAAAACACGGAAACCGTGGGCCCACTAAAACCACTCGTGCGGTCGTGCAGGTTATTACATCGATCCAAGGCGTTGGACAATCGCCACGGGGGCAGTGCTATACCACGACTAGGCGTAACCGAAAAAAGGTCAACCGATCGGAGGAGGAGCAGTAGGGTGCCAGCCGGAGAGTAGCAGTAGGGTGCCAGCTCGTGAGTATCAGTAGGGTGCCAGCTGGTGGAGAGCAGTAGGGTGCCAGCCAGGGGGTGGTTTTACCAGTAAGGTCCCAGTTGATAGGGCAGTACGGTGCCAGCGGACAGAACCGCGAGAGGGGTAGAGGAAGGATCGCGAGCGGGCTAGCTACAACTGACAAACAGGCCATAGCAAGGGCTTGCGGGACGACCACGAAACCGAGCGAGACCGTGATAAAACTAACCGAGGCTTTCCCCATCAGAGGTACAAGCCCCGCAAGCTGAGACCTACTTTGACTGACAGTCCGAGACCGTAACGCCGACCGTGAGCGAAGCGAGAAGCTTTCCCACCGCGCAATATGCTAAGCGAGGCCCAAAGCAGGTGCGGGGTAAAGGGGCGAACCAAACATCTTGAGCAGGAGTCAACGACCAACAGGAACAAGAACCCCAAAGAGGGGAGGCCGAGGCCCAAGAGGAGGAGGGAAGATGGCTTAACGTCAACTCCTAGGCAGTAGCCATCATGGGAGAAGAAAGGTGGGTGGGGGGAATTGATGATGATTTCCCGTGGTCTTGAGATTTCAATCACCAGAGGTGGAGGAGAGATGGTTCGTGGTCCTATCTCTTGATCATTGCTTTTCTTTTCTTTTCTTTTTGTAATCATGTATTCATTGTTTTAAGATACAAAAAACTGCATGCAGCGCTAGCTATGGCGAAAACAAAACGTATAAGCAATCTCATCGCCCGCTTCACCTCTTGATGGGAAAAATCAAACACCCCGAATCCATATGAAAAGTCCCCCTCCCCTAGCACCTAAGATATTATACCCCAGACCCGTAAGGAAACAATACATAGAAACGTACAGGTAGAGAGACCCAAACCCTTCCGCAGGCTCCGCAAAACAAACGAAACTGCCAGTTTGAACACCCGAAACGGGGGCCTGAGGGAGCAGATAGATGATTGTCGACATTAGAAAACTCAAACTTGAAGGCTCACCGAAAGCATGTTGTACGGTCAGGCAGGTCATTACCTCGATCCAAGGCGTTGGACAAAGCCACGGAGGCAGTGCTATACCACGACTAGGCGTAACCGAGGAGGAGTCCACTAATCGGAGGGATGAGGTGCAGGAGTCGCAGTAGGGTGCCAGCCGGTGAGTAGCAGTAGGGTGCTAGCCGGAGAGGATTTGAAGCAGTAAGGTGCCAGCTAAAAAGGCAGTACAGTGCCAGCGGACTGAACAGGGAGGGGGGTAGAGGAAGGATCGCGAGCGGGCTAGCCACAACGGACAAACCGGCCATAGCAAGGCCATTTTGGCCGACGACGAAAGCGAGCGGGACCGTGATGTTACAAAGCGAGGAGCTCCCCATCAGAGGTACAAGGCCAGCAAGCCACGGCCTACTTCGACCCAGAGTCCGACACCCTAACGCCGACGGTGAGCGAAGCGATAAGCTTTCCGACCGTACAAAATCCCCAGCGATGTGCAAAGGACGTGCGCTGTAAAGGGGCAAACCGAACTTCATGAGCGGGTGTCAACGATGTACGGGAGCAAGAACCCCAGGGAGGGGAGGCAGGCCTGCCTCAGGAGAGGAGTGGAGCTGGCTTAATGTCAACTCCTAGGCAGTAGCCATGGTGGGAGAAGAGAGGTGGGTGGGGGAAAGTGACGATGATTTCCCGTGGTGTTGCGATTTCTATTGCCGCAGGGGAGGAGAGATGGTTCGTGTCCTATCTCTTGGTCGTTCTTCTTTTTTCCTTGTTTTTTTTTGTAATCCTGCGTTATTTGTTTTAGGTACAAAAAGCCTTATGCAGCGCTAGCTATGAAGACAAAAAAACCTATAAGCCCAATAACAACCGCCCGCTTCACCTTATCATAGGCAAAATCAAACCCCCCGAGAGCATAGAAGAAACTTCCCCCGCCTAGCACCTAAGACTCGCACCTCAGACATGTAGGGAAACAAGTCATAAAAACGTACAGGAGAGAGACCCAACCCTTCAGCAGGCACCCTGGTAACACTAGGAAAAGAATGAAAGAAATGACGAGAGCTAACTACTATTGCCAATATGCCAAACTAAAAGGCCCGCGGCTAGTCGCCGGAAGGGGCAGGCAGGTTCACGGTCAGGACTGACCAGAAGATGGCTACGCGTCGGCGTTTAGAAGAGACCAAGGAGGCAGTGCAAGACCATGATCAACAGTAACCTAAGCGAGGTTTGCGACCATAGAGTAAATCGCAGGAGGGAGAGAGGTACGTGGGCAAGCGGAGCCACGGGGCAGAGGGGATGCCAGCCAACGACGATGAGCAGTAGGGTGCCAGCCGGTGGGTAGCAGTAGGGTCTCAGCCAGAGGGGAGCAGTAGGGTGCCAGCCAGGGGAGGAGTTTTAGCAGTAAGGTGCCAGCTTATGGGGCAGTACTGTGCCAGCAGACGGAACCGGGAGGGGGGTAGAGGAAGGATCGCGAACGGGCTAGCCACAACCGACTAACGGGCTATAGCAAGGGCTTTTGGGGCGACAGCGAAACCGAGCAGGACCGTGAACGAAGCGAGAAGCTTTCCGACCATGGAAAATGCTAAGCGAGGTGCAAAGCCAGTGCGGGGTAAGGGGCAGAACCGAACTTCATGAGCGGGTGTCAACGATGAACGGGAACAAGAACCACAAGGAGGGGAGGCATGCGTGTCTCAGGAGACGAGGGAAGATGGCTTAACTTCAACCCCTAGGCAGTAGCCATGATGGGGGAAGAGAGGTGGGTGGGGGAAAGTGACGATGATTTCCCGTGGTGTTGAGATTTCAATCGCCGGAGGTGGAGGAGAGATGGTTCGT
>Ga0307513_10005498_pt1 | contig 16730 bp, 14 predicted proteins | sample 15_EM_MG_FD_202174 | JGI IMG/M metagenome (GOLD analysis project Ga0307513, IMG submission 202174) | Populus trichocarpa ectomycorrhiza microbial communities from riparian zone in the Pacific Northwest, United States - 15_EM | ecosystem: Host-associated > Plants > Roots > Unclassified | place... | reverse complement strand
CCTCCTTCGTCAGCTTGTTCGTCGGCGCCCTACTCCTGTCCTAAATGTTACGGGTGGGTTACGACATTAGCCGTATCGCCATCGTCGCCCGCCGCACCGATAGCGGCGTGCTGCGGCCCGGCCACGGCGGCCGCGACCAGCCGGCGGGCGATCTCGGGCGCGCCGGCCCAGTGCAGGCCGAGCTGCGAGGCATGCACCTGGCGCCAGACGAAGCCCTCCGGGTTGCCACCCGACCAGGTCCAGGCCGGAACCTGCCCGGACCGCGGCGTGACGATCGCCCGGTGCTGCTTGTAGCCGGTGATCCGGGCACCGGCCGGAGCCAGCGCCGAAGTGGCCGGGGCGACGGCCTCGCGGTAGCCGGCCACGGTCTGCCCGCCGGTGACCGCGGACGCGTCGAGCACCGCGCACATCGGCCGGCCGTCGAAGTCCCGGGCCAGCCACGGCAGGCCGACCCCCTCGACGACGACGGGCCAGCCGTCGTGCGCGAACTGGGCCACGGCGTTGCAGAGCCGGCGGTTGGCGGACAGCTCCTCGGCGTAACCCTCGGGCAGGGCGGCGCCGAGCATCACCGCGCGTACGCCGGCGGGCAGTTGCTCGTCGCGCAGCGGATCGAGGATCGTCACATCGGCGCCGGCGGCGGCGAGCAACTCGGCCGCCTCCACGTAGGTGTAGGGGGCGCCCGGCCCGCCGGCCAGCGCGATGCTCGGCCGCTGCTGAGGCGCCGGCTCCACGCCGAGGGCGGCCAGGGCGTCGGCCGGCGACCAGACCGGGCCGGGCAGGGTGGGCGCGCTCGCGGCGAGCCCGATCAGCCGGTCCAGGTCGAGCGCGTTGTCGACAGCTTCACCCAGACGGCGTACGGCCCGGGTGGCCTCCACGGTCCGGTGCGCCACCGGCACCGGCCCCTGCCCCCGCGCCGGCAGAACGGACGGCAGATCGCCCCGGCGGAGCGCGCCGAGGACGGGCATGCCGATGTCGTCGAGGGCGGTCCGCAGCATCTGCTCATGCCGCGGCGAGGCGATCCGGTTGAGGATCACGCCGCCCAGGTGCACCATCTCGTCGAACATCCGGAACCCGTGCACCAGCGCGGCGATGGAGTGCCCCATCGCGGCGACGTCGACGACAAGCACGACCGGAGCCCGCAACGCCGCGGCGACGGCGGCGGTCCCGTCGAGCTCGGGCTGGCCGGTCAGGCTGTCGAAGAGCCCCATCGCGCCCTCGATGACGGCGAACTGGGTGCCGGCCGCCCCGTGCGCGAACAGGGGCGCGATGCGCTGCGCGCCGACCAGCCGCGGGTCAAGGTTGCGGCCCGGCCGCCCGGCGGCCAGCCCCAGATAGGCGGCGTCGGTGTGATCGGGCCCGACCTTGAACCCGGCCGAGGGCACCCCCCGGGCCTCGGCGGCGGCCAGCAGGCCGACGGCGATCGCGGTCTTCCCGTGCCCGGACGAGGGCGCGCTCACAACGAGACGCGGTTGGGCGGTCATCAATCTCTCCCCCGGCAATGTGATCTCCGGGGGGCTAATTGATATTGACCCCCGGCAGTCGCACCATACCGGGCGCCCGCACGCCCGCTTTGCCGCCCGCCGGCTGTGCTGCAACCGGCACCTGGTCCTCCGGACGGTGCGGAGAACCAGGCCCCGCCGGGGCCGAGCTGCCACCGGCACCTGGGTCTCCGGGGTCTCCGGACGGTGCGGAGAACCCGGGCCCCGCCGGGGCTGTTGGCGGGACCGGTAGCCTCGGGGGTGTGTACCGGTTCCTGCTGACGCCTCGCTGGCTGGCCGCCGCCGCGCTGGCCGTGGCGGCCTCGGTGGTCATGGTCTTCCTCGGCAACTGGCAGCTGCACCGGTATCACGAACGCAGCGCGATCAACGACCGCATCGACGCCGCCGACTCGGGCACCGCCGCGCCGCTGACCTCGATCCTGACCGCACCGACCAGCGCCGGTGCCGCCGGCCGCGCCCCGGGCGACGACCTGTCCTGGACCAAGATCACAGTGACCGGCCGCTACGACCCGACCCACGAGATCCAGGTGCGCGGCCGCACGGTCAACGGCGACGTGGGCTTCGAGATCGTGACCCCGCTGGTGCTGACGGACGGCACCGCGGTGCTGGTCGACCGCGGCTGGATCCCACCCGGCGCGGGCGGCTCGGCGATCGCCGCACCCACGGTGCCACCCGCCCCGACCGGCCGGGTCACGGTGGTCGGACAGATCCATCTGTCGGAGAGCCGCCCCACCCCGGTCGCGCACCGCGACGGCCGCCTGGACACCCGCCGCATCTCGGTGCCGCGGCTGGCCAAACAAATGCCCTTCCCCGTGTACGGCGCCTACGTCCTGCTGACAACCCAGACCCCGGCAAACGACCCGGCATTCCAGCCGATCCCGATCGACCACGAGGACTCCTGGCAGAACGCCGGCTACACCGTGCAGTGGTGGATGTTCGCGCTGATGGCACTGTTCGCATTCGGCTGGCAGGCCCGCAAGGAAGCCCACGGCGACGACACAAAGGCAGGCAACACCGCCAAGCCATCCCCACCCCGCGGCGACCGGGTAGCAGAAGCCGACCGCCGCGCCGCCCACCCCACGGACCGCGTCGCCGAATTCGACCGCGTCGCGGAACTCGACCGCGTCGCGGAACTCGACCGCCTCGCGGCCGAAAAGCGCACGGCGTCCGCCGGGAGCGATCCGTCCTCCGCAGATGCGCCGCCAAAGTCCGCCCCGCAGGATTCGCCGGCGGTGCCGGCCGCCCGCAATCCCCAGTAGCGCCCGCGGCGTCCGGCCTTCAGTCACTGCCAGACGTTCAGTCAGACCATCCGGCCCCAGCCTCGCGGCACCCAACCACCGCCCGACGTCCCAGCCTCGGCACCTGGCCACCGCCCGACGTCCCGCCGGTGCACCCAACCTCCAGCCGCTACCGTCTCCCGGCACTGATCAACGGCCAGACTCCGCACCGTCGCGTTGATTCCCGGACCCGCCCCCTAATTCCGAGGTGGGCGTGGCTTGCCTGCGTTCCCTCCGGTTCGGTTACCGGACTAGGGTGCGAGCGTGAGCTCCACACCGGACCCGTACCCCAGCGACCCCTGGAGCGTGCCGACCCCGTCCCCGGTGCCGCCGCCCGACCCGATTCCGCCGGGCCCGGTGATCGTGCAGGTCGGCGAGATCGGCGTGACCTCGTCAGTCGTGCACACACCGGCGGGCGACATCCCCCTGGCGGGCTCGACCTGGCAGGTCAGCGACTACTGGCACAGCGAGCAGAAGATCCCGACCTGGGCGATCGTCTGCGCCATCGTCGGCTTCTGCGTGCTGACCGTCTTCAGCCTGCTCTTCCTGCTGGTCAAGGAGACCGTGCCGCGCGGCACCGTGCAGGTCACCGTCACCAACGGCACCCGCCAATACGTCGCCCGGATCCCCGTGACCGACCAGGCCCAGGTCGCCTACGTTCACCAGCAGGTCAACTACGTCCGGTCGCTGGCCGCGTTGTAACCCCCGATCTCCTTGACCATGTCAATGGTGTCGGCCTCGTCGGCACGTTTGTCGTCCCGATAACGCAGCACCCGGGCGAACCGCAACGTCACCCCGCCCGGATAGCGCGGCGACGTCTGCACCCCGTCGAACGCGATCTCCACAACCTGCTCAGGCCGCACGGTCACGACCCACCCGGAGTCATCGACCGCCAACTCCTTGAACCGTGCGGTCTGCCACCGCAACAGCTCATCGGTCAACCCCTTGAAGGTCTTGCCAAGCATCACGAACCCGCCGGTTCGCGGGTCCCGGGCCCCGAGATGCAGGTTGGAAAGCCACCCCTGCCGCCGCCCGTGACCCCACTCAACGGCAAGAACAACCAGGTCAAGCGTGTGCCGCGGCTTCACCTTGACCCAGGCCGCCCCACGCCGCCCCACGTCATAAGGAGCATCGGGTGCCTTCATGACGATGCCCTCCTGCCCGGCGGCAAGAGCGGCGGCGAACGCCTCGGCGCCCTGCTCCTCGGTCTCGACCGTGCGACGCCCCACGATGAGCCCGCTCGGCAGCGCATCGGCAAGCGCCGCCCACCGCACCCGCCCAGGCTCATCAAGCAGATCAACCCCATCAAGATGAAGCAGATCGAAGAAGTACGGCACCAGCCCGGACGCCGCCACCAGCCCCGACCCCGAACCGGACCCGCCAGCAACCGCGCCGGTCAAGCCACGGCCACGATCGCCAGTGCCGGACTCCCCAGCATCGGGCCCACCACCAGCCCGCCCTGATCCGGCCGGCTCCGGACCAGCCGACCCGGCCCCAGCGACACCCGCATCAGCTTGCTCGGATCCGGCGAGGCCAGCTCCCGCCTGCTCGGCTCCGGATGGCTCGGCTTCGGCGTCGGCGCTTACCGCGGCGGCGCGCCCGGGTTTGCTGCGAGCTGCCTTGGTGCCCCGGGTCGCGGCGCGGCTCGACGTCTCCTGGAATGGCCGCGGTCGGCCTCGTTCATCGAGCGCCATGGCCTCGCCGTCGAGCACGATTTCGCGCACCGGCAGCGCCCGCACGGCCGCGACGACCGCGGGCAACCGGGCGGTGATGTCGTCCAGGCTGCGGGTGAACACCGCGACCTCGTCGCCCGACCGGTGCACCTGGATGCGAATCCCGTCCAGCTTGACGTCGACCGTGGCGGGCGCGCCCGTCGCCAGCAGCGCCGCAGCAACGTCGGGGGCGCTGCTGGCAAGCATCGGCGTCAGCGGCGTGCCCACCCGCAAGTGAATCTCGGCCAACGCGGCCGCACCACCGGTCAGCGCGGCGACGGCGACCTGCTTGAGGTCGCCCGACAGAAGCAGCGCCCGCCGCACGGCCGCCACCGGCACCTCTGCCGCGCGGGCGATCGCGTCCGCCAGCAGCCCGGCCTGCGCGCCCTGCCGAAGCTCACCGCTGAACAACCCGATGAGCAGCCGCTGCTCGTCGGCCGTGGCCGCGGCGAACAATGCCCCCACCAACTCACGCCGCCGGGCTTGTGAGCCCGCACCGGACACCACGGCGATGTCCGCGATCGCCGCATCCACCAGCGCCACGGTCAGCGTCGGCTCGGCCGCGGGCGGCGGCCGGTCCCGCAAGCTGGCATATCCGACGCCGGTCTGCCGCTGCCGCAACTCGCCGGCCAGATATGCCGAGCCCGCGGCCAACTCATCGGGGCCGAGGCGCCGTAACGCGTCGGCGAGCAGGTCGATCTTGGCCTTTCGGCCGGGCGTGGCAGCAACGGCCGCAGACGTGGCCGCCAGGTCAAGGAACCGCACGAGGTCCATCCTGGCAGCCACCTCTGACATTTCCGCCCCGCTTCATCGCTCGCGAAGCACCCACTGCTCGGTCCGTAACCCGCTTAGCTGCCAAACGGCACGCCGAGCGCCTGCCAGGGAGCGGCGACGCTTCGCTCTCCGGTAGACGCGCGGCTCCGGTCGCTAGATTGGCGCTCGGACGTCGCTCGCGGACTGGCGTGGCAGGCCGCTGGCCGGTGACCGTCGGAGACTGTCGATGCCGGCGAGGATGAGATCGACGCCGTCGAGGAACTGCACGCGATCATCATGGTCGCGCAGCTGGTCCGCGACGTTGCGGGTGAACGGGTATTCGTCGGGATCGAGATTCGCCCAGGCAGCCGACGCGGTTTCGAGGAAGTCGCTCCGGTTCGGGACCCCGTCGTACGCGCGAGCGTTCGCGGCGTTCTGCCCGCCGACGCCGAGGATGTAGTTCAGCACCGCGGACGCCGCCGTGAACTGGGCGCTGTCGGGAACGCCGAGCGCCCGAATCTGTCGTCCGATGCGTTCGAAAATCCGCAGTGTTGCTGGCTCTGCTGGCGCGATGGAGAGCTGCCTACCGACCCAGGGGTGCACGTCGATCGCGTCGAAAACACCGAGCGCGACCGCTCGGATCGCGTCCTCCGGCGTGCCATCGGCGACATCGGCCGGCATCACGTGGCTGAGGACGGCGTCGGTGGCGGCGATGAGCAGTTCGCTCTTGTTCGCCACGTGCCAGTAGATCGCGCCAGGCCCGGTCTTCAGATGGGCGGCAAGCGCGCGAAAAGTCAACCCGCCCTCGCCCGCGACGTCGAGCAGCTCAATGGCCGCGTCAACGATGCGCTCCCGGGAGAGCGCGTCCTCGCGCCGCCCGGTGTGCCGCGTCCTGGTTGGCATGCGCCCATCTTGACAGGTCTGGAGCGCCGTTCCAAGCTCTGTCTGGAACGATGTTCCAGACAAGTCCTCGACGGGAAGGAATCACCATGGCTACTCCGGTCACGATCATCGGCGCGGGGCTCGGCGGGCTCACGCTCGCCCGAGTCCTGCACGTCCACGGCATCCCGGCGACCATCTACGAGGCGGAGGCCTCAGCGACCGTCCGCACACAGGGCGGCATGCTCGACATCCACGACTACAACGGGCAGCCCGCCCTCAAGGCAGCCGGCCTGTTCGACCAGTTCCTCGGCCTCATCCACGCCGGCGGCGAGGCGTCCCGGGTCCTCGACAAAGACGGCACCGTCCTGCTCGACGAGCCCGACGACGGCACCGGCGGGCGGCCCGAGGTCCACCGCGGTGACCTGCGGCAGATTCTGCTCGACTCGTTGCCGGCCGAAACGATCAAATGGGGACACAAGGTCACCGCGGTCCGTCCCCTGGGCGACGGCCGCCACGAGCTGACGTTCGCCGACGGCTCGAGCGTGACGAGCAGCCTCCTGGTCGGCGCGGACGGCGCATGGTCACGCGTACGCCCGCTGCTGTCGGACGCGAAACCCGAGTACGTCGGCACGTCCTTCATCGAGACGTACCTGTTCGACGCCGACGATCGCCACCCCGCGACTGCGAAGGCGGTCGGCGGCGGCTCGCTGCTCGCGCTGGCACCAGGAAAGGGGATCATGGCCCACCGGGAGCCCGGCGGCGTACTGCACACCTACGTGGCACTCAACAAGCCGCAGGATTGGATCGCCGGCATCGACTTCACCGACGCCGGCCCGGCCACAGCCCGGGTCGCGGCGGAGTTCGACGGCTGGGCAGCGGAGCTCACGGCCCTGATCACCGACGGCGAAACCCCACCGGTCCCGCGCGCCGTCCACGCCCTGCCGATCGACCACCGGTGGGACCGGGTGCCCGGCGTGACCCTCCTCGGCGACGCCGCCCACGTGATGTCGCCCTTCGCCGGCGAGGGCGCCAACCTGGCCATGTTCGACGGCGCCGAGCTCGGCGAGGCCATCGCCGCCCACCCCGACGACCTCGAGACCGCGCTCACCGCGTACGAGAACGCTCTGTTCCCTCGCAGCGCCGAAGCAGCCGCAGAGGCCGCGGGCAACCTCGAGCTCTGTTTCGACGACAACGCCCCGCAGAGCCTCATCGACCTGTTCACCAGCCACGGGAAGCCCGAGTGACAACCAACCGCGCCCAGGGGGTTCGGAGTCGCATAGGCCGTTACTGACCGCAGTCGCGAGGATGGCGTGGTCTCGGTTCGAGGTCAGCGCTCCGAACCGGGTGGAGGCCGCGCCGGGATCTTCGGGTTGCACCGGACCCGGCGCGCGAACCGGAGACGTGCCGCATCTGTCGTCCCGTCTGGCCGCAGGGGTCGGGGGCGCCCCTGTGAGCGAACCAACGCAAGCGCGGATCGTCACAGTGGGTCTCGCTGCGCCGCGGAGATCGTTCCTGATAGGATTCGAACATGAGTTCTAATGAGGCTCTTCTCCGGCTCCGTGCCGCGGTCAGTGCTCTGGGAGACGTCGACGTCTCCGGGTGGGACGACACCGCCCTCACCGATCACCTCGCCGACCTGTCCGCAGCGCTCTGCGAGGTCGACACCCAGCTGAGCCGGGTGGCCGACGCCGTGCGCGCCCGCGGCTTCCGCATCGCCGAGCCCGTGGCGGCTTGATCTTCTTTCCGTCCCCTCTCTGACGTCGCGGCCCGGCCTCGTCAACCGAGCCGTGATTCTGGTGTCGTCCCTGTCCCCAGGGCCGGTGCCGGATGGATGGCGCTGCCCGTCGCCAGGGCAGCGCCATCCGGTGCCCGCCGTTGTCCCAGGATCCCGCCTTGGCCTTCCTTCGGCGGCGATTCTCGGGGGCGCAGGTGTTGAGCAGGGAGTGCCCTTCTGCCGCCAAGTGTCCGGCGGCGGTGAGGGCCCACCCGGATGCCCGCGCCGGCGGACGGCCCGCCCCTTCCCCGGGCGGGCCAGCGGAAGTGGCCCGGTCTCGAAAGCTTCACGGGGGTGCGGTCGAGACCGGGTCACGCGCATGCCCGGGGGGGCCGGTTTCTCAGCTGGTTGCCGGGGCTGGCTTTCTCGCTGTGTCTCCGGGGCCAAGCATTCGGCGGCCTCGAGGCCACGCGGCCAGCCGCTTCACCAACCAACGGCCAGTCGTTGTCGAGCGGTTGTGCCTGAGGAGAGTCGATCTCGCTTCCGCGCAAGAGGCGCTCGTCCCGCGGTGAATGATGTCGCGCAACAGTCTTGGCGTCAGCGCGGTCAGCAGCCGGGCCACCCGCGTCCCCCAGCCACTCCAGTGGGCCACGCAGCCGGACGAGCACGACCAGCGCCGAGCACCATCAGCACGACCGCGACCGTTTCCACGACGCCACATTGTCGCGGCGCTAGCCTATGGGCCATGTCCCTGGCAATGACGCCCGCCGAACGCGAGGCTTTCCTCGCCGAGGTGCACGTCGCGGTCGTGACCGTGGCCGACGACGACGGCCGAGGTCCACTGGCCATCCCGCTCTGGTACGACTACCAGCCCGGCGGCGAGATCATCCTGGTGACCGATGGCAACAGTCGCAAAGCGCAGCTGATCCGCCAGGCCGGCCGGGTCACCGTCTGCGCGCAGACCCAGGAGCTGCCCTATCGGTACGCCTCCGTCGAGGGCCCGGTCACCGAGATCGAGGACACCGTCACCGTCGAGCAGCGCTGGGATCTCGCCCGGCGATACCTCGGCCACGAGGGCGCCGACGGCTACATCGAGGCCACCCGGGACGCCACCGACCGCATGTGCGCGATCCACATCCGCCCCGAGCACTGGCTGACCCGCGACTACACGAAGGCCGGCGGATAGGGTCTGCGACCCGTCTGCCGAGGATCACCGGAAATCCTCCGCATGGTCGGCCGCCCATTCTCGATGACGTGCTCGCCGGGCGTCTCCACGAGGCCAGCGCGTGGGCCAAGCCCGCTCAGGCCCGAGCACACCAGCCCGTGTGCGCGCTATCGGCGTGCGGGGGGTCACCCGCCGACCGGGCCTGCCGCAGTGCACTTCCGAGCCGCCGCGTTGAGGCCATAACCCACCAGCACTCCGACCGCGTCGGCCGCTCGAGCGTTGCGCAGTACCGTCCCCACCTGTTTCCGACGGAATGACGGGTTTGGCTATGCGGTTGCCGTGCTGGCCTGCGGTTTGGCGGGCATCGCGCGTTCGAAGGCCGCCGCCGCGTCGGCCGGGGCTGCCTCCGCCGCCACGAATGCGTCCGGGCGTACCAGATAGAGCCGGCCCGGGCTTAGCCGTGTGGTCGGCGCCGGCGGGAACACGTGGACCGGGAGGCCCAGATCCGGCACGTCGGACTCCTGGACGTCGCCGTACGCGTGGATCTGCCATTGCAGTGACCGCAGCACCTGGTAGTTGTCGCCCGTCCACGGCAGCCGTCGGCCGACCACCGGGTCGCGGTGCCCGCCGGCCGACTTCTTGGCCGACGGCGAGAGCCAGTAGTGGATCCGGATCTGGGACACGTACTCGAAGAAGCGCGATCCTCCCCCCGTGCGCGGGAGCGTCCGGACTCCGAGTGGTGCGATCAGCCGCACGCCCAGCCGGCGCAGCGTCCGCGGGCCGGGCTTGCGGGAGGTGATGAACCCGAACAGCCGGTCCGTCGTGGCGACCAGCCGCTGGGCGACCGGGCGGCGCTCGGCCTCGTAGCGGTCCAGCCAGGCGTCGCCGGCCCGGCCGTGTATCGCGTCGGCGAGCTTGAACGCCAGGTTGTGCGCGTCCTGCAGTCCCGTGTTCATGCCCTGCCCGCCGACCGGCGAGTGCACGTGCGCGGCGTCGCCGGCCAGGAAGAACGGGCCGTCCCGGAACGCGGCCGCCACCCGGTGGTGCACCTTGTACGTCGCGTACCAGCGGGACTCCGCATAGGTCACCGCGAAGCCGTCGCGGAGGCGGTCGCGGGCGTCCTTCTCGCTGACCTCGCGGTCGCCGTCGGAGTCGCGGGCCAGCCCGATGAGCCGCCAGTTGCCGCGGCCGCGCATCGGGAACGCGAGCATGAAGTCGTCGCCGCCGGGCCGCACGTTGATCGCGTCCTCGACCAGCCCGCCCGTGGCCGTCGAGTCGATCACGTAGAACGTGTGCGGGTTGGTCACGCCCTCGAACGCGATGCCCCGGGTTTTGCGGACCACCGAATTCGCACCGTCCGCCCCGACACAGAACCGGGCGTGCACCGTTGTGTCGCCCACCGTCGCGGCGATCCCGTCGTCGTCTGGGGTCAACCCCGACACCGGGGAGCCCCAGTGGACCTCGCCGCCGAGCTTCCGCAGGTTCGCGTACAGGATTTCCTCGTTGCGGCTCTGCTCGAGGATCTCGATGAACGGATATGGCGTGTAGCCCTCGCCGATCGGGCCGATCGGGACCTTGCCGAAGACCCGTGCGCCCGTGCCCGGGGCGAGCGCGACGGCCCGGTGTGCGGCGGCGAGGACCTCCTCGCCGAGCCCGAGTTGGTCGTACACCTCCAGGCTGCGGGCCTGCACGACGAGCGCCCGCGACTCCCGGGTCGGCCCGGCCTTGCCGTCCGCCACGATCACCCGCACGCCGAGCTTCAGCAGCCAGTTCGCCAGCATCAGCCCGGTAGGGCCGGCGCCGACCACGAGGACGTCGGTGCGCTCGGCGGCCATCTCAGTCGCCCAGCGCTGCCACGTTACGCAGCAGGAACGCCTCGGCGACGCAGACCCGTTCGAACTCGCCGAGGTGCAGGCTCTCGTTTGGGCCGTGCGCGCCCGAGTAGGGGTCCTCCACTCCCGTGACCAGGATCGCCGCGCCGGGGAAGAGCTCTTGGAAGGTGGCGATGAACGGGATCGAGCCACCCACGCCCATGTCGACCGGGGCGACGCCGTCCCACGCCGCGCGGAACGCCGCCCGGGCCGCGTCGTAGGCCGGGCCGGTCGCGTCGATCACGCACGGCGCGCCGTCGCTCTCGAACGTGACCTCGACCTGCGCGCCCCACGGCACGTACTTTTCCAGGTGCGAGCGGACCGCCGCGTACGCCGATTTGGGGTCGTCTCCGGGGGCCAGCCGGACGCTCAGCTTGGCCTTGGCCGAGGGAACGAGCGCGTTGGGCGCGACAGCCGTGCCGGGCGCGTCGATGCCGAGCACCGCGATGGCCGGCTTGGTCCAGATCCGGTCCGTGATCGTGCCGGCGCCGATCAGCTTGACCCCGTCGAGGATGCCGGCCTCGTGGCGGAACCTGTCCTCCGGGTAGTCGACCGACGCGCCCTCGCGGCCGACCAGGCCGTCGACGGCGACCTCGCCGTTCTCGTCGTGCAGGGTGGCGATCAGCCGGGACAGCACGGTGAGCGCGTCGGGCACCGCACCGCCGAACATGCCGCTGTGCACGGCACTCTTTAGCACGCGCACCTCGGCGAAGCAGTTGACCAGGCCGCGCAGCGAGGTGGTCAGGGCCGGCTGGCCGATGTCCCAGTTGCCCGAGTCGGCGATGACGATCACGTCCGAACGCAGAGTCTCGGCGTGCGCCTCGAGCAGCTCGTCGAGCGAGTCGGAGCCGAACTCCTCCTCGCCCTCGACGAAGACGACCACGCCGACGGGCAGCGCGTCGCCCCAGGCCCGCAGCGCCGCGACGTGCGCCATCACGCCGGCCTTGTCGTCGGCGGCGCCGCGCCCGTAGAGGCGGCCGTCGCGCTCCTGCGGCTCGAACGGGTCGCTGCTCCAGAGCGCGGGGTCGCCGGCCGGCTGGACGTCGTGGTGTGCGTACAGAAGGACGGTTTTTGCTCCTGCCGGGGCCGCCTTGCGGCCGATGACCGCAGGCTGGCCCGAGCCGCGCGCGATCTGCACCTCGAGCCCGCAGCCGCGCAGCAGCTCGGCGACGGCCGAGGCGGACCGCTCGACCTGCGAGTGGTCGAACCCGTCGAACGCGATGCCCGGGATCCGGACCAGGCGCTCGAGGTCGGCACGGACACCGGGCATCTCACGCGCGATCGCGGCGCGCAGCTCGTCTTCAGTCATGGCCCGATCGTAGGCCCGTCGTCTGACAAAAACGGGCCGGGATCGTCAGCTCTCCGGCGGCGTCGGCGGCTCGTCCTCGCGCCGGCCGCGACCGGTGTTGCTGGCCCAGTTGCGGGCCCGGCCTGCGGCGGAGCCGGCCAGGTCGGCCGCGCCGTCGCCAAGCTTGCGCAGCAGCCCGACCAGCGGGTCCTGGGACGTGTTGAACGTCTCCCGGTACGAGTTCGCAGCCGCCTTGACGTCGTCGGTGACCGATGCGTTGCCGTCACCGTCGCGGCGCGGGTAGTCGCCGCCGAGGATCCGGCCGTACTCGCCACTGTCGATCCATTTGCGCAACTCGGACGCCCGCGCGACCGGCACCGGGTGGGTGCTCCACGCGGTCATGCCCAGCTTGTGGATGCTGTCCCGCAGGTCGCCGCCGCCCTCGTACTCGGCGGCCTGCTCGAGGAACGCGGCCGTGTCGATCTGCGAGAGGTCGCCGCCGCCGGCCAGCTTCATCAGCAGCCGCAGCGACGCGCTCGGATCCTGGCCGGCCAGCAGCCCGGCCCGGTCGGCGGAGAGCTCGGCCTTGCGCCACCACTCGAACATCGCCGCGATGATCGCCCGCAACGCGATCGCGCCGACCGGTAGCCAGCTCAGGCTCGCGGCCCAGCGGGTGAGGATCATCATGATCGTCTTGTAGACGGCGTGACCGCTGCGGACGTGGCCCAGCTCGTGCCCGAGCATCGCGCGCAACTCGTCGTCGTCCAGCTTTTCGACGGCGGCCGTGGTGACCACGATGAACGGCTTGTCCATGCCGATCGCCTGACCGTTGATCATCGGCGACTGGCTCACGTAGAGCTCGGGCAGTTCGGCCACGTCGAGCGTCGCGGCGGCCTCGGCGAAACGCTGGTAGACGCGCGGATACTGCCGGTGGTCGACCCGGATCGAACCGGCCAGGAAGGAGAGCCGGAAGCCGCGCTCATTCCACATGCCGAAAAAAGCCTTAACGACGTCGTCGAAGCCGCGCAGCTCCCGCAGGGCGGTCAGCGCGCCGCGGTCGGCCGGGTGCTCCCAGGCGCGCGAGCTGATCCCGGTCAGGATGATCCGGCGCCGCGCCGGCCGGGTGTCGTCTTCGGTCGTCATCGTCGCTCCCCGTTCTCGCTGCTCACACAGCTGATCGTGGCTCAGTCCGGCGGTCGTCGCCAGACCCGTTCGTACCGTTCGTACCGGTCTCCGGCGTCCGCCGCCCCGTCGACGACCAGGTCCGCGGACTCCTGCGTGCGGTCGTCGGCGAAGTACCGGTCCTCGGCGACCCGCCAGCGCTCAAGGTACGCCCGAAATGCAATATCGTCGCCGCCATCTCGTTCGATGGCCCGCTTCCAGCGCAGGTTGGCCGGCGCGGTGACAAAAACCGAAAGGCTGAGCCGAGTACGGACAACCCGCCGCGAAGACGAACAACCTTCCAGAAGTACGCACTCCCGGGGCTCGACAAGGACCGGGGCGCCACCGAACCGTCCCTGATCCCAAAGGTAGCGGGTGTAGCTGGCGGTGCGGCCTTCTCGCAGCGGCGTGAGCACCTGCTCCTCGAGCCGCGGCCAGAAGGTGAACTGATCGTCCCAGCCGTCGAGCAGATCGTCGGTATGCACCACTGGCGACGCGAGGTGCCGGGCCAGCCGGTCGGCGAACCAGGTCTTGCCCGCACCGCTCGGCCCGTCGACCGCGACCAGCCGAACCTGCCCGAGCCGCGGCGCGGTGGCTCGGACCCGGGCGGCCAGCTCGGCGAAACTCTCGGTCGTCATGCGCCCCGCACCGGCGCTCCGGGCGGCGCTCCGGGCGGCGCTCCGGGCGGCGCTCCGGGCGGAATGAATGGCAGGCCGGTGGCGGGGCCGTCCTCGATCAGGCGCCACAGCGCATCCGTGTCCAGGTGCTCCTCGACCAGGTCGCCCAGCACGTCGAGGGCACGCTCCCGGACCTGCGCGAACCGGGTATCCGGGGCGACGGTGAAGCCCCGCCGACCGGCCTGACCGGCGGCAGCAGTGAGGAAGCGCCGGCGGAACTCGTCCGACTCGAAGGTGCCGTGCCAGTGCGTGCCGGAGACATTCCCGGCCACGGCACCCTCGGGCGTGCCGTCCGCGTACCGGAGCAGGGGCGTCGGGTCGCCGGCCGACACGTACCCATGATGGATCTCATAGCCACCGACCGCGACGCCGCCGAACGCCGTGCCCACCGACCGGGCCAGGGTCTTGCGCGGCCCGAACGTGACCTCGACCGGCAGCAGGCCCAATCCCGGAACGGTCCCGCGCCGGCTCTCGACCTCGTCGTGAATCGAGCTGCCGAGCATCTGGAAGCCGCCACAGATGCCGACCAGCGGCTTGCCCGACGCCGCATGCACGCTGATCGCGTCGGCCAGGCCGGTCTCGCGCAGCCAGGCCAGGTCGCTGACCGTGGCCTTGGAGCCCGGCAGGACGACCAGGTCGGCGTCGGCGATCTCGGCGGGCTCGATCGTGAGCCGGACCTGCACGCCGGGCTCGGTGGCAAGCGCCTCGGCGTCGGTGGCGTTGGAGATCCGCGGCAGCCGAACCACCGCGACCCGCAGCCACTCGGTGCCCCGCGGCGCGGCCGGCCGCCCGAGCAGCCGCCCGTACGCAAGCGAGTCCTCCGCGTCGAGCCAGACGTCCAGGTTGAACGGCAGGACGCCGTGCACCGGGCGGCCCGTTGCGGCGGTGATCATGTCGAGGCCGGGCGCGAGCAGGCCGAGATCGCCCCGGAACTTGTTGATCACGAAGCCGCTGACCAACGCCTGATCCTCGCGGCTGAGCAGGGCCACGGTGCCGAACAGCGCCGCGAACACCCCACCCCGGTCGATGTCGCCGACGACGATCGCGGGCAGGTTCGCGTGCCGGGCCAGGCCCATGTTGACGAAGTCGCCGTCCCGCAGATTGATCTCGGCGGGGCTGCCGGCGCCCTCGCAGATCACGGCGTCGTACTCGGTGCGGAGCTCGGCCAGCGTCGCGTGGGCGACCTCGGCGAGCCGCGGGCGCAGGGAGCGGTAGTTGCCGGCGGTGACCGTGTCGATCGCCTCGCCGAGGAGCACCACCTGGCTGGAGAGGTCGCTGCCCGGCTTGAGCAGTACCGGGTTGAACCGGATGTCGGGGGCGATTCCGCAGGCGGCGGCCTGCATGGCCTGGGCGCGGCCGAGCTCGCCGCCCCGGCCGTCGGGGCCGACCACCACGGCGGAGTTGTTGGACATGTTCTGCGCTTTGAAGGGGGCGACTTTCACGCCGCGACGGTGCAGCCAGCGGCAGATCCCGGCGGTCAGAACGCTCTTGCCGGCGTCGGAGGTCGTCCCCGCAACGAGTAGTCCACCGTTCATTCGGGCCCTCCCCCCTCCCCCACCAGGTCCCTGAGTTCGCCTGCCTTGCCGGTCACGCCGGCTCGACAGGCAAGCGTCCGCCGCTTCAGCAGCGCTCCCCCCGCTAGCGCCATCCCGGCCGCGAGCCCCGCCGCCACCAGCCCGACCACCCCCGAGATCCGCGCCGCCCCGCGAAGATCCCCGGCCGCCGGGCGCGGCCCGTCGCCCAGGAACGGCCGCGTCTCGCTGCGCCCGAAATACACGTTCCGGCCGCCCAGCCGCACCCCCAACGCTCCCGCCATCGCCGACTCGCACTGACCCGCGTTCGGGCTCGGGTGATCATTCCGGTCCCGGCGCCACACCCGCAGCGCCTCGGCACGGCTCCCGCCCGCGACCGGCGCGACCCCGATCGTGAGCAGCCCGGTCAGCCGCGACGGCGCCAGGTTCAGCGCGTCGTCCAGGCGCGCGGACGCCGTCCCGAAGCGCGCGTACCGGGCCGAGCGGTGCCCGACCATGGCGTCAAGCGTGTTGGCTGCCCGGTAGCCGAGCAGTCCCGGCAGGCCCGCCAGTCCGCCCCAGAGCAGGGGCGCCACCACCGCGTCGGATGTGTTCTCCGCGATCGACTCGACCGTGGCGCGGGCCAGTTCCGGCTCGTCCAGGGCCGATGGGTCCCGGCCGCAGAGGTGGTTCAGCCGGCCCCGGGCGGCGTCCAGGTCGGCTCGTTCCAGATGCCCGGCCATGACGGTGGCCTCGTGGCTCAGGGTGCGCCCGCCGAGCACAGTCCAGGTCGCCGCCGCCACCAGCGTGGCCCGGGCCACCGGGTGGCGGCGGGTCAGCGCGGACGCGGCGAGCCCGGCCAGCACGGGGAGCCCGACCGCGGTGGCCGCGAAGACGGCTCCCGCCCGGCGGTTCGGGGCGTAGAGGCGGCGTTCCAGGGCGCCGGCCGCCGTTCCGAACCCCGCCACCGGATGGAACCGCCGCGGGTCGCCGATCACCGCGTCGAGGCCATAACCCACCAGCAGTCCGACCGCGTCGGCCGCTCGAGCGTTGCGCAGCACCGTCCCCACCTCCGCCGGAACTGTAACGAGCGGTGGGGTGGGTGCCGCCGTTCCGGGGCCCACGGGGGCGAGTGGTCAGCCCCGGAACGGCGGCGGCTCAAACGGCCGGCTTCAACCGGCGACGGCCACGATGGCGGCTATGCCCATGCTGGGCGCGAG
>Ga0307513_10005497_pt1 | contig 16731 bp, 12 predicted proteins | sample 15_EM_MG_FD_202174 | JGI IMG/M metagenome (GOLD analysis project Ga0307513, IMG submission 202174) | Populus trichocarpa ectomycorrhiza microbial communities from riparian zone in the Pacific Northwest, United States - 15_EM | ecosystem: Host-associated > Plants > Roots > Unclassified | place... | reverse complement strand
CTCCCCCCAAATTCACCGTTCCGATTCACCGCGCCGCACGGTGAAAAGTGAATTTCACCCCCCCTTTACGGTGAAACCCACCGCTGTATTTTCCCGCCGTGTCTCCCCGGTCTTCACCTCCCTGCCCTTCGTCTCCCCGCCGCAAACCTCCTTTCCCACCGACGCCCTTCGTAGTCCCACATGTCGGTTACATTTACTTTGCTTCCTTCATGTACCCTCTTCCCCTTTCCTAGATCCTCAGCCAGAATAATCAAGAACCCGTACTCACGAGCAGATGGTTCTATGGTCTGATTATCAACCAGATTCACTTCTCCTATTCTCTTCCGTGCCCGACTGGACTAAATCGTCCTCCAGTGATACTGGAAGTGAACCTTCGGTCCGACCCTCCACCCCCTTATCTAACAATCACGACATCCCTGACCGAACCGTTGGCTAACCCGGGACAGACGGTCCATGCCCATATAATATCCAGTGGTAACCGCCGATCAATTCGTTCACCATTTAGACATCCGAGAGCGTCGGTGATAAGATATCTTTCACTGGTGTCGTATTCGCGCTCTTCTGTTCAGGCACAGACTGGAGTTAGCTTGCATCGAATTCACTTTAGATCAACAGAGTGCCTCGGTTTCGACCGCGCGAATGTACAGTCAAATCTTTCCTCGATTCTGGGGTCTCATCTCAGCGCACGACTGCAGTGGGGATTGATATGACATGGTATGAGAGTCCCATATCTAGAGACCGCGAGTAAGCGTTCTAATTTATTGGATAAACATTATAGACGAATTATGTTGTATTCATTCCGACGTGTCGGTTCAGCGTCTATATCATCCCTTTCAGGCATTGATACCTGATTATTGTCGCCATACCGATCCCAGGACTGGAGGGCTTCCGCAGTCTGCTAGTTTTCGCCGCTCAGCGGGGTTCCGGGCACGGGATGGTCGTGCGCAGCAGCGCACGTACCAACGACAAGAAGGCGGGAAAGGATATAGGCACCAAAGAATTCATACACGCGAATCACTCCCGGTACACACCGGCATAGGGACTTCCAGTTACAGACATCGCTTCCGATAATACAGTTGCACCTTTGCCACGGCACGAAAAAAATCATTTCGCTGGACTTTTCTGCTCTCAAAATGCCAGAATAGTCGCACAGTATCACAACGGTCATACCTGAACTTGGGACCCGGCATCACGGGTGCGCAGCATTGGTAAATGCTGCGATTTTCTTACTCTTCTTTACATTGGAAGTATACACTAGAACTGAGAACGGGGCTAAAAATGCACCTTCTTAGTCCCTATTGTTTCGGTTCTGTTGTTGGTATTCAACACGAGGCGCTTCGTTTATCGATTGAAGAAGACGGAGGTTGTTTTAGTCAAGGTCCTGGCGCTCAGAGACTCTTGGACGAACTCTCGATCTCATCATTAATTGGACAAGGTCAAGTTTTTCCTGATCGTTCGAACACTGGATGCATTGTGCCGAGTGGAAAAACTATTGGCTATCGTGGTCGCACCACCAATCGACTGACCTATTCATTGATCAATCTTTTTTATCAGCAGGCTCGGATGTCCGCAGCAACAATGATAGGGGGTATCGGAGAATCGGAGAACATTTGCGGAAATACGAATTAGCAGTGGCAGGAAAATCTTTGAGGGGGCTCAAATCTCTAGCTCAATATCGTATATTGGAGCACGACGGTGTCTTAGTCGACAGGCGCAGATATTGAAAAGGGGCATTCGGAAATTGACGCATCCGACGATCTCCACCACTGCCACCTTGCGTTTCTGGGTTTTTGTGTGTATATACCGCTCTGATTTGGGTCGCTACGTTGCTAACTTTGCGCCGCAGCCGCCTTCGCGCCGCAGCAGCGTCGGACCTGTCCCTTTTGGGAATTCACAGACCCTCTTCACTGTCATAGGAAGTATGATTAAACTCCAAAAAAGGGCTGTGACGCATTCCAAAAATACGAAAACCGACTCCGGCCTCACGCTCCCGGTCGTCACTTCAACCACGAACACTACCAGTGGCCCTGTGCTGCGCCGTCATGCGGTCTAATATTTCTTCATGAAGTGACCGACAAATACCCGAATTTGGCGCTAATCTCGTATAAGAGCGGCGACCGAGAGCACGAGTTGGAGGACCAGGTCAAGCAACCGCACCCACCATCAAGGAGTACTACCGCTCATTACACTACGCCAATATGCGTTTCACTGTCGTTTTCGCCATCGCCTCCGCCGCCCTCGTCGCAGGCGCTCCAGTGAGTCGACCGACTGGTTTGAATGAACAACGTTGACAATTTCTCTAGACCAATGAGAAGGAGCCGGAGCTCACTCCAGGACTTACCCCGAGTGCTTCCCCGCTTCCGCTTTCGCCTCTTCCCAGCTTCCTACCGGGTGGGACGTTCACCCGTCCGCCTCATCCAAGCGGCTATCCCACGGGTGGTAGCAAGCCTCATCCACCACGTCCATCTGGTACCAACCCACCTCCGCCACTGTCTAACACCCCGGCTCCCCCAGTTGAAAGCCCGGCTCCCCCAGTTGAAAGCCCTGCTCCCCCAGTTACCAGCCCTGCTCCCCCAGTCGAAAGCCCGGCTCCAGTCGAAAGCCCCGCTCCAGTTGAAAGCCCCGCTCCAGTCCAAAGCCCCGCTCCAGTCGAAAGCCCCGCTCCAGTTGAAAGCCCCGCTCCCTCAACTGACAGCCCCGACACCCCCAAGACTCCCTAGGTCTGTGATATATGTCTCCTTCGTTCTATTTTCTCTCACTCACCTCATTCCAGGAAATGACTTGACCTCCTTCGAGTGCCGGGTAGTTCTGAATCTGTTTGTTCCTCGGAGTTGGGACTAAGTTGGGCAATCCACTCGTGCCTGATTGGCCCTCTGGATGGGCTATTTTTATCTGGGTATCAAGTTACTATTTTAAAAGAGTCGTCCTCTGTTATCGAGATGCTTGGTTGTTATTTATTCCGTGGTTGGTGCAAATAGAGTACCGTTGTCCCGGGAAATTAACCTCAGTAGTGAGAACAGCATTTAATAAGTCGCTCTGTACTCGCCATGCCTGACGGTCAAAATAAAGGGACCCGAGGCGTTATTCCGCTTCCTTACAGCCGCCCAACTAGACCTCCTGCCTACTCCACGACAAGTGGGAAAATGAGCAGGTTGCCGAGATAAGACTCAGTTCGAGCAATTGGACGAGTGATAGAACAGGACTCCTCGATTCCCAGGCCCTTTCGATATCAACGTTATATATTGGAATTAATGTACCTATGGAGTCCAGGATAGAGAGTGACGAAAGCAAGTTGTAGAGTGTACCCCAGACCTGCCTAGCTTTTTTGAAGATGTGCAGCGTCAATTAGCAGATATCTCAAAATCCCTCAAGGTTTCTTGCAGGGAAAGCCAGCCAATGTACGAAGTCCTTGACTCCGGATTGGTCCTCAAGGTTGAAACCACCGCGAGGAAACTCCCGCACCTTCTCTGTTTCTGGCGTGTCAAGACCTATTCGATGGAACCCTCTTCGCTCGTCATTTGCTTGACACTCGAACTGTCATACCTCTAACAGACTTCCTGCTCTATTTATATCTTGGGGACGAATGGCGAGCGCAGAAACGCAAAGTACAGTGCTTCAAATGATCCTTTTCCTCATTCCACGACATCTCCTTAACATTTTTTCAACAGGCCAGGGTTCTGCTCTTATCATATGGGCTGTTCTGGTCGGAGAAGACAGACCTCGTCCGATTTATACGACGATGGCAGACGATTCCGACTCTTCTCGAATGTGCCTTTTCTTCGCGCGCGAATTCCAACGAGCTTGTACTATCTCGCTCCTCGATTTGTAGCTGCACTAAACAGGGACCAAAGAATTAATTGCCTAGACGCGCAGGTTATTTCATTATGGGTGAAGTGTGGGTGCAAGAGAGCCTTGGCTGTTGTCTCCAGACCACAGATGCAACAAGCCTTTGCCACCCCGTCTCCCGTCAGGAAAGAATTGCGGAATATCTAAGGTGTGTTAATGATTATCTTAAGCACTTAGAAGGTCCTGGTAGCCTGATAGAATGCGCGAAATACTGACAGGCGCACCATTAGGAGGCAGAAAGCGCCTCGAAGGGCCAAAGAGAAGGGCAGAGGGTGGAGGTCGGAATTCGGAGATGGTCGCAGCTACTCCGCCGTTCGTTCCACTCTCTCGGGTGAACTTGGAAAGGTGTCATCACAGAAGCGGATCTCCCCCCCCTTCGCTTTGGTGTCACATCGGCTACTACTCAATAGAATTTTACCTCTTTGCTCTGGTCCATTGGTATATTAGTACTGTAGCTATGACCCGCATAAACAGTTTTAAGGTTTCTAACACCTGATGCTGTTCATGAGTACGACTTCAGTGATAAATTTTCGAAGATCTGCGAAGAACCGAGGCGCAAGTAATATTAAATTTACAGCGTTGAATAGTATCCTCGCGTCTCTGTTATAGAATCCATTCTGATGGGACCGTAGGCTTTAAAACATCCACTGTAAAAGGCGCAACGAGCCACGAACGCGCCGTCATGTAGCACCAAAACCGCGAAGGCCCTTGCCGCGGGAACGCGCATTAAATATTCATAATGCGGCTGCTTTCGGCCCGCAGCGTAATTTGGACTGAGCCGGTCTGCCGGCGGAGGCCTAATGTCTCACATACGTCATCTAGAAAAAGCAGCTGTCGGTTTGACCCATTACTATTATCCTGCACATTCGAAAAGTATGAAACCTAGAAAAAGCAGCTATCGGCTTGACCCATTATTATTATCCTGCACATTCGAAAAGTATGAAACCCAACTCCGACCGCGGCCGCACAGCCCAGGTCATCACTTTTCGTTCATGCCGAACAATGTGGGGGTATGATAACTCCCTGAATTAATTTGGCGCCGCTTTCATATATAAGCAAAGAGATCTTTAGTTCTTGAGAAATCAGACATTCACACCCACCACCGATTACACTCCCGAGCCCATACAAATGCGTTTCACGATCATTTTCACCATCGTCTCTGCCGCCGTCGTCGCCAGCGCTCCAGAGGCAATGACTTAATCGAAGGTTCGGAGTCCATAGCATTGGCCCCAAATGACGCATAAATGGATTAGAATTACTTGTAATGAAAAAGAAAGAAGTTAAAGTCGCGAGGATTGTTACTGCCATGTAATATGGGGTTATCGTCATTGAAACGTTCCCCATCATCGAAGGTTGACGCATAAGGTTCCCCTATATTTGAAAATTGGCAGCATTGAATAATAAAATACTTGAGGGGGACACTCCTGGACTTGCGAAACTTTCAAACTTAGCGGTTGAGACCGCAGACGATACTCTCGGATAGTCCATCCTCCGCAAAGCAGTTCCAAATCTTCAAAGTAGACCGTAGGTGGTATAGAGTTTGATATTTTGACGTGCCATAACAGACGGAGGATCGAAAGTAGGGACATCAACTGCTTGGTGCTGAAGATATTGTAAATTTCAGTTTACGTTCTTGCTTACACTCTGATCCACTCCTCCATGACTTGCGCAAGTCACGCGCTCATCCTTATCAGCACACTTTGTAGCTCAATCGACCGTGGGTGGTTATCACGCTACTAGTTGTTCGTCATCTATCCAGGCTCTCGAAATAACATGGTATGACGAAGCGGCAGCGAGGTGCAGGAGTTAGTCAGGGACCGGTGTAGAGACAGATAGCTCGGTTGCCGTATACAGAGCTAAAACGAAAAGTAACATAGCTCATAAAACCCTGTGAATTTTTTTTACATAAAAGTAATCGTCTGAATCCTGCTAGGCAAGTGTCTGCACCTGGTGGACCGTGGGTGGGAGAGGATATGGGGTATTGGGCTGGCAATGACAGCAGAAGATCGAACGTACGGTGTAACCGCACCGAGTCGAGTTTAGAGGACAAGACAGATGTAGAAGCTATGATGTAGCGGAGGGACTGGGCACATCCAATCTGGAGGAGTGTTGGTACGTACTAAGTGAGAAGTGACCTTTGGATACACTAACCTGCTGAAGGATTGAGGAAACTTGTAATTGGGAGAGTTATTGTTTTACTTTCAAGAGTCGGCGGCATTAGCCACAAGCTTCGGACCGATTCCGTTGGAACTCTGTAAGAGGCGTCGAAGAGGCCCGCTCCAATTAAATCAAGGATCATCCCAACCGCGGTGCCACCGCCACCGAAGAGTTTGTAGTGACAACATGAGACAGCACACCCCCACACAAGACAATGGTGGAGAGTATTCGAGCGGTTTTTAGTGGAGGGGATGTCTAGGAGAGTAAGGGGAGAGTGAGGGGAGGTGGTTAAATCGGCGATACTCGGGAGGTAGAAACATAACTCCGATGCAAACATTTGTGTTTTGGGCCCTGATGTTGCTTTGTTTAATCATCCTGGACCCCTCCACCCTCGTTTCGATTCTTCCCCGGACACGACCTCAGTTCAGGCCGTGTCGACGACGGATACTAGAATCACACCAATGGGTCAATCAAACTCGTCTCACCCAGCTTCCTCGAACGCTGCCAACCATCACCATCACCATCAGCAGCAGCAGCCTCCTCACCCGCCCTCGACACACACACCAGCTCCCACAGCGTCCACGGCGTCCACAACGACGACAGCGACAACGACGACATCGACGACACGCACCACACCGTCGACATCGACGACCTTGGATCCTTCGCCGCCCCAGCCCCGCACTCACGCTCGCTCTGGGAGCATCTCCAACCCCGCCACGAGCCCCGGAGCGTCCGGGACGACCAACCGACCACTTAAGACGAAAAAAGCGTCGCTCGATTTTCCAGGTCTCAACTCGCCCGCTGGCCTTAGCCAGCGGGTCCCCTCCTCTGCGCTACCCTCTGTGCCACCCTCTGCGCCGATCCCGATCCCCAATGTCTCCGGACGCCCACGAGAGCCGCCTCCGCGCATCGTGAGCGACTCGGATGCTGACCTCGCAGGAGGCCCAGGTCCAGCCGCCGTCCCCCAGCAGCAGCAGCAACAACAGCAGAAGCAGCAGCAGAAGCAAGTCCCGCCAACTCCGCCGCCCGTCCAAGGCCCCGCGTCTACCTCAAACTCGCAGGTTCCTCCAGTGCCTACACGCGATGCGCCCGCCAACAGTCGTACACCGAGCAATGCGAGCTTCACCCGCCGATCGCGCGGTGAGCGTGAGCAGCAGCACCGGCGCAAGAAACCTTATCGGCAGCACACCGTCCGGTCCAACTTACCCAGTGGCGTACCCACAGCCCACGATGGTATCGTCAACGTCGTCGTTGATCCTGAAGCGGAGAAGGCAGAGCGCGTGCCCATCCTCGTCACTTGGCGTGCGCCCGGTAAAAAGGTCGTCGTCACGGGCACGTATGAACCCACCCCGTGGGAGAATAAGACGGAGCTCGAATATGAGTGGGTGCTGTTTCTTTTGCGCTTCAACTTTTTATTTTGTTGTTTTCGCGTCTTTGAAGATCCGGTGCGGAGACGAGCTCATTGTTTTTGTTCCCTATCGAGCTGCGAGACGCTGCATTCCAGGGAACATATACCTGCTATAGGCTCCATTGGAGACGTCTATATTGCCATCGTACTCCTACTCGCTGGAGATCAGGCATTCCACCATTCCCGTTGGCACCCATCGTAAGGGCATACAGGAGCCGTCAGTCGGTCATATCAAGCAATACCAATTTCTCTCAATGAACACTGGTAACTCCACAACCCACCGCTCGAGGACCTCAATGGCTGGCGCGGCCCATGTACTTCACACGAGCGTCCCGCTGAAACCATTGTGTACAGCATAGGGTCGTGGGATCGCACGGGTCCCCATCGGGCCTGCCTGAGAGGAATGTCCCTCTCAACCGTTGCGGGGCGTGCCCAAGGCAGGAAAAGAGGAACGCAATTTATTCCTAGGAAGGGCAGTGTACTATGTGCAGTCGTATTGAGACGCCTTAGAATTCTCTGCGCGTCCTATCGTTTATATTGGAGTCCTCAGTCCACGATGATGGCGGATTTTGCTGTTTCTTGAGGATACTTTGGCTTGAACCCAGCTGCCTTTCTCATTGCCCCCCTTACACAAGACCCTCGACTTTGAGGGAGGAAGATATACAGGTGGCAGGACAGCTTCCACCTCACGGAGTTCGCTCGTCCGAGATTTTACTCCGTCGTCCAAGGACTAGACTTTGGAGTGGGTTTAAATGTTTTGTTTCGTCGTCTTCTTATGCACCAGCGCCGCCTAATTAGAGCCGACTTCCCATGGACATGGTGGGCGAGCGCATACAGCAGCAACTGCTGACAGTGTCTCTCCTTGAGTGGAACCTTGGTTGATATGCACCTAGCATTCTGCATTCTCATCATATTACAAACAATCATTCCACACCGCTTTCATGCACCTAACTGACAACGCTTTCCGACTTCTCTCCTCCGTTCTCACGCTACAGGGCCGGCTCGAAATGCTTTAAAACGGTGATCCACGTCGCACCGGCGGCATACCATCTCAAATTCATCGTCGACGACGTCTGGAGGTGCTCTGACGACCTCCCCACAGCCACAGACGGCGCGGGGCATCTGGTCAACTATATCGATGTTCGCCGCCGAGGGGAGGAGATTAAAGAGTGGGGAAAGGATTGGTGGGGAGTTGGTACAGAGGATGAAGAGGGCCAAGGTGCGTTTTCTTTATTTGTCTATTTTATTCCGCTTTGGCTCTAGATTTGTGGATGGTTGCTGATGTCGATGTGCGGGCTGTAGAACAAGGGGCCTGGACGTCCCACTTCCCGCCATTCCTAATCACTGCAGCGGAACAAGAAGAAATGGATGAAGCGATACGGCGAGGACAGCGTCCTCCACCGGGTACACAACGGCTCATCCCGTTCCCCCTCCCGCGCCCGCCCGTGCTCCCGCGGCATCTGGACAAGGTCATCCTGAACCAGCGCGTCGTGCCATCCACCACGTCGTCAACCTCGCGCACGGAGCACTCACCCTCGGGCTCGTCGCGGTCGCGCGCTGCGGCCGCAGGGGCCGTGGGCCCGCTGACGAGCAATGGGTTCCCTGGTGGTATTGGTGTTATTCCCGGTGTAGGAGGAACGGGCATGGGGCTGTTCGGTGGCGCTGGGACGACAACCATCGATCTCGATGCACCCCGCAGACGTGAGCGGAGCAATAGCAGAAGGTCAGCCGTCGGGCCTGATGGGGTCACCAGCCCCATTGGGGACGATAACTCTGTCCTGCCCATGCCCAGCCATTCGGTTGTCAACCATTTGGCTACGAGTGCTATAAGGAATGGTGTACTTGCTGTAGGGACTACTACACGGTACAAGGCCAAGGTGCGTCCCCACCGTGCTGAGTGTAATGTAATAGGGGTAGCTGATGCGGGGTTTGTAGTACATTTCGATTATTTGTTATAGACCAACAAGGACGAGTCCGCCGCCACAGGAACAGGAGGGTGAATATGAACCTGGGGGTGAGGAGGTTAGAGATTGAGAGGTTAGTGCTCATCGCTGCGTGACGGCCAATCGTTCATTCATGCCCTCTCATTCCCTAATCCCTAATCCCTGAACGACATATGAACAGTGAATTCTCAAACATGTGGATTGAACGTATAGATATTGGGGGTGGGCTAGACCCTCACAGGGGTACCTACAGTCGCAGTCCTACTCGTAGGCTAGACTTACGGGGTATAGTATATGACGCTATTCGATGGAAACTACCCCCCTACACTGCAGCCTGGTCCCCCTCCAACGACACGATGCGATGCACGATTTGGCCTGATACAAGATGTCTCAACGTGTGACACACGTTGCCGTGGTTGGTGTGACCTCGAGTTGTTGTGGAAGTGAAACCATGATTTGTCCTGTTCTGTTCATTCATTCATATTGTATATACATTTCCCCACTTTTCTGTCATATTCGATTCGATTCGATTCGAGTATTTCATGATGACCTCGTTATCACTTTATGAACGGATGTATACGTTATACATGACTCGAACCATCAACAACACCGGTAGTAATAACATATGCACATACGCCTGACGGGATCAGGATGTCCGAAAGGCGTATGTGTGCCTCCCGGTGAATGCACGAGTGTGAATAACCACATCGTCTGGGTTTTAGAGTCAATCTTATCTATCTCAAGTCCTGTGTCTCGGTATTGACGAACCCAGAACGAGTACGGCTTCAACTAAGAGATACTGTGGTACACACCACTCAGAGTGTCAGGAATTTGATCATGGGGGGTGGTTTCTTCAAGATGACGGCCCGCCGTAACGCCGCGTCCGACACGATGAATCGTATGTATGCTTTGTGACAAATAACCTATTCATTTATTCTATTTGGAGCACTCGTCAAGCAGGGCAACGTGGGATCGAGAACGTGTCAGTAAGATGGGGAAGTGCTTCTATGACCTTCTAGGGCACGAGAATGACTTTGACTTCGGATCATGAACCTTGAAACAAGATATCGTGCTAAAATATGTCGGGGCCGGACCACTCGGAAGCCTTCCCGGAGGTGAGAAGCGACATTGAGCGCCGGGCTATTAGACACCAGCTCGATCGGGTTAAACATATACTCCTTGGATATTAAAGACCCTACGTATGGTGGGAAGTTTCAGCTTGGCACTTGAGAATGACAAACCCGACGCCTTCGGTCTGCTGGCCACTGAATTCCAACACACGGCACTGTGCTACCGTCCTGTCGACGGACAAACCAGAAGTGGTGAAAGCGATCCTTGATTTCCCAGGCGTCTTCTGATAACTGCCTATCTCGGGGAATTCCTTTTAAAAAAAAACGTACGCTTTGCCAAGAAGAGCACTCGTACCACTTAAATAGCGTGAATAAGTAAAACGGCTCCTTACCGTTTTTGATAAATTCCCGGGCAATGGCGACGTTGGAGGTGGTAGACTATGGCCATATTTAGTTGGGTCTACCTTGGTACTTGGTATGGGGCAGATCAGAAAGTTCGATCTACATAAGAGATTTGTGCTCTGGGGTTTGAATACCGACCACTGCATAGCCTGTTTAAGGTTTTCCACGGAATTCTATTGGCTCGCTAGATACGTATGCATGCATAAACGAATGCAAGCCAGAGGGATGTTTGTGTTGCTACTCCGCGTACTCGGGGAGGTCTTCACCTTCGATGACTTTTTCCCCGTCTTCAGAGAACTTGACGTTCTTCTACAAGGGCAGACGTTGGTTAAATAGCTGGCAAGGAGTAACTAAGGAGAGCTTGTGCCTACTGGATGGTCTAAAGTCTTCCCAATGAACTTGGTATGGCCTAGCCGACGATTAGAATGGGTCATAGGATGACATACAATAACTTCACGTACTACCATATGCCACTAGGTCTCCTATTTTATTTCTGAACTCTGTTCGCGTGTACGCAAGGGTTTTCCCTGTAATGAACAGTGTTGATCTCCCGCGAAAAAATAAGGCACTGAAAAGCTACGGACCCATTCCAACTAATTTAGTCTCCATGAATACCTCTTCACCAAGCTTTCCACAGGGCTTGACGAATGACGCATTAATATCCGTCGAAACGCCGGTCATCCATTGGCCACGGGTCGCGACGGCGAGAGACCCCATGGTATCCGTGAGGGAGAGGATCACTCCGCCGTGCAACGTCTGTGGAGAAGAAGTTGAAGATTTCTGGCGGAGGGAACGGCGCGTGAAAGTGCGAGCCGACCTTGGCGCGGTTCACTGGAGGTAGTATCGATAAGACACTAGAGATGGATAGGGAGTCGAGCAGGACCTACAGTTGTGATCTCTGATGACCAATGACGCCCGCACGCAACCTGGCTCGATTTTGCCGAGTTTCACCTAACCAACGCGACCTGGGTGAGACTCGCGCGTCAAGTGATCCAGAATATAACGTACGAGTGGAAAACAGTTTGCTTCATGGCCTGAAACGGGATGCTGAGGGCGTGTTTCAAGTCAAAGTGATGGACGAACCCGCGTTGTCGAGTAACGATTTCCAGACCTACTGGGCTCTGGATAAGACGGGTGTTTTTTGATAAGGGCTGGTTTGCCTACTCTGCGCGTATATCGAGCGACGGCAGTCATCCTAGGGTCCAAGCTGCGACGGTAAATAATGCAGCGCATCTTGGACCCGACGGAAACCCTCCTGTGACCCAGAACCAGCGACACAGCGCGCAAACCAACAACAGTCCCGTAATTGTTTTCAACTACACTTGCATCGTCATTGTCGTTCTACCCTTACCTTTCCGAGGTAAGTTTGATGGCTCCGCCTTTTCAGACTCAGAATTCCCAAGAGCAATCGCAGTTGAACTCCCCCTTCGTGTGTTTCCGAGCACAACCCGAGCATTCAGTATACCTGCCGACTGGTGCCGGTCTCGAGCGCTGTCGGCGTTTCCGTATTTGTGACGCTGCCCTCCCGAGGCAACGGCACGCTCACCCCAGCCTCGATGCGGCACAGCGCGGCGTCTTGATTGCCCGGATAAACATATACCGATATTCTCTTCGGCCATGATTTCTGGCTGATAAGAGGAGCTGCGCTTCACTGGGCGAGTTCCGCATAGCCGATTCTCCGCCGGGTATTTGATTTGTGGTTGCAGGTTAAGCCTTGTTGGCGAGTGAAGGATCTTCGAAATTTGCCTTGAGTGTCACGGTGCTCGTCCGGCCCGTCACGATGGGCTTCTTCATGGGGAAGAGTGTGCAATCACAACACGACATATGCCGTAAAGACTGTTTCTGCACTTAATGCATTGCCTCTATACCCATTCGTTTGGAGTTACTCCGCCACTCGACCCCAGAACAGCCACTCTCCGAGTCTTGCCCACTCCACCCTCTGACTGACGTGCAGAGTGCTGTCATTCAATGACTACATCTTCTTATATTGTCACGTGCTAACCTCAGCTTTCGCCCGTAGGCAAATGGCCCTCACTCAACCCCCTCCCTCGACCTACATGAACGGGCATGACCCCTCCTGGGATGATACAATAGTACCAGTACTACGACACAGTATGTATCAATCAGGACGCGGTTTCTTCCGTGGCATAGCTCATTGCATCCTCAGGACTCCAGAATGAATCACAGATGCTAACCAAGCGATTATCATCGCATTCTATCCAAACGTCAGAAGACTATACCTCACCAATGAGTCGAAGTACCCATGAACGGCGCTCAACAGCAAGTCGTCGACCAAGCGCCATCCCGCGGCCGAGTATGACACAGGAGCGGTCAGCCTCCGGATCTTCCCAGAAAGGTGGCACTGGCGGCAGAGTCCCAAGCGTCAAGCGTACTCGAACCCAATCGACTCCTTACCCCTACGACCGCGACTCTGGCGGGGCGACCATGCCGCCAGTTCCCGCCCTTTCCAACCAAACACATTCAGTTGCACTTGCACCATCGAGTTCGCGGAAAGCTGACGATCGCGATCGGTTCTCCAAGATCCCCAAAGTTGCTGGCGGACTACGATCGGAGAGCATCTCCGGGAGCGGCCCGTTTTATTCGCACGCCCGAATAAACTCGACTCAACGTCAACCTCCCGACCAGCGAATGGAGGTAGATGAGCTAGGAGAGACTCCAAATTCATATTCCTACAGGAATAGAAACACTCAAATCCTCAATGAGCCGCCACCGTTCTCCCCCTCTGTATCCAGCATGCTTTCTTCTGATTTACAGTACGAGCAATCCCGCTTGGTTGGAATATATACACAGGATGCCGCCCCGCGTCCGTCAACCGATTCGGTGGAAAGGCCGTTTGAACATTGGTACCGAGGCGAATCTACGCGAAATGGAGGGGTGGGAGAATTGCGGCTTGGAGGATCAGAGATGCTGGACATTGCTCAGTTTGGTCATCGTCCACAGCCGAGAGTAAATCCCATCACTGGCATGGTGACTATGAGCGTTGCAAACACCGCTTCTCTGGCTGTGTCGCGACGAGCAGGGAGTTTGGATCGTAGTCGGAGTGGTGATCGGGAGAGCTGGTTCATTGATGATAAGACCCGAGAGGTAATGGGCTTCAGGGGCTTGCATGACAAGGTGATGGATGAGTCGCCGCTCACGGATTTGGAGGATGTAGATGGAACAACCGAGGGGCCAGAGAGTGCTGTCGGGCATCGTGGACGACAGAGAGAGAGTTGGCGCAGCTCTGGACGACAAGCGGAAAATGCAACCCAGTCAGGAGAGGTTCAGGGGCAACCCCCATCTCGATCCACTAGCACGCCTCCATTCGCCCGGATGGATGCGATGTTGCAACAGCAACCACCCATGGCATCTTTAACGTCTATTGGACCAGCCGCCTCCTTGGTTCGACAAAATTCCAAGAAATCGACCAAGTCAACGAAATCAGCCAAATCGACAACCCTCTCGGCAGGTAGACGGACACCCACATCGACGAAGGCCATGTTGACCACACCAGCGAAAAGTGCGACTGCGAATGGTACACCCAGTGCTGTTCGGTCACCCACGGTTGGCAGGCTATCTGCCACTACACAGAAAGCCAAAGCGAAAACCCCTGCGAAGCCGAAGCCTCGACCAGCACCTAAGTCCACACCTGCGGGTACTTCAGAGCCGGATTACCTTGCCTTCGACTCCACCACGGATGATACGCTCGTTGATGCTATTCCGGTGTTCTCAACGCCCATGCCGAGGGATGGAAACTGGGACGACATGGTACTGCCTACTGTGGCTAAGAAGATGGGGATCGGAGGGTATGCTGTACGGACTGAAAACGGGGTTGTTGCGAAGAATGACGTGGTGGTACCACGCAAGCGGGATACGATGGTTGCTCCGGTACGTGGTAACAAACATTTGTTCGGAGAGGCTCTAAGTGACGGCTCTTCTAGGCTGCAGGGACATTTGATTATGATCACACGAAGGTACATGCGAGAGACGATATTGCGATGGACGAATTTGGCGGACGACAGCCCCAATCTCCACCTCAACCTACTGCTGTACCAACGAAGCGCAGTCCACGGCCGGCGTCCCCGCCTGCATTTCCGGAGTACATCGAGAAGACTCAGCCTCAAGCGCCACCTCCACCCCAGCAGCTTCGACCAAGGCGGAAGGAAGAGTCTCCGGCGATTGTTATCCGTCCGCCGAGCGTGAAGGAGATGACAAATCCAGAGATCAAGGCCGAGGAAGACGGGCATGGAGGTGGGTGTTGCAAGTGTGTCATCATGTGACAACGCTTCATACATCTATTTGCCCTCGGCTTTGTTTACGTCTCATGTCTGCTGTCACATCTCGTCATGACCCCGCTCCACGATCTCTCGTCCGTCCGTGCATGTTCTTCCCAGCTTCCTGTATAAAATCACCGTCAACTCTTTTTGTTGGAGCACGTTTGTTTTACCCTGGGTCACTGCTTTCGGGAAGTAGCATGATTCCACTTTCGCTTCTCTTCACCTCTCCCATCCATCCCGCCACCCCCATTTCGCCTTAACAGTGTTGATATAGCGCTTGATCTTCTTCTCCGACTTCTGCCTCTCATTTTTTTTGTTTTCTCGTTTTCTCTCTCGTATCTCAGTACAGTAGGTAACATACATGGTATGGACAGATCAAACGGGTCTCGCTCCCACATTGTCTGGGACTCCACATTCTTTGACATGGACGCTCCTTTCCTTCCTTACGCTCTTCCTGTACCTGTGTTTTCGGAGTCTTCCGTTTAACTTGAATCTTGAGCTGAGCAACTCGAAGTGTCCTGAGTGTCTGAGAACGCTGGAGCATTGATGCCGGAGTCCCATCCTGAGTCGAGCACCCTAACTTCCGTCCTGAGCACAACCCGGCCCTACCATCCCGTCTACTTTGATTGGATTGTTGTAGTGGTGTAGTAGCAAGGGGAATAGCATGTGGTGCTCAATTGAGCACGGAACGTTTGGACCGTCCCTTCATTTCACTGTGCGACGCACAATGCCCGCGGCGATCTCCACAGCCCAACGGTGTACCGACAGTTGGGTGCCCTCACCGTCATTTTGAGGTGGTCATCAGATGGTGCATCATTGGTGCATCATTAACGCGCTGTTGGTGCACTGTCGGTGCGTTGGTGTTGTGCCGTTGGTGCATTGGATTTGGTCTACTCAAAGTGTAGCGAGGACACTAGGTGCTTAAGTGGTGCTTGATTTCAGGGGTATCTAAAGGAAAGCGCCGTAAAAATCACTCTGTATTATTAGCTAGAGCTTGTGCTTCTGTACCACTGAGTGGCTGAATAAGATGAGAACTATGAGCAGTAAAAGTTTGTAGCAGAGCAGTATTCACATGTATGGGAAAACCATGTATACACAAGGGGTGTGGTACCCAGCCTCCTGAGGTCGATCACAATCTGATTCCTCAGTAAATAGTGTGTTGTTGGTGATAGGTGGACTGCTGGCGCATATCTTTTTGGTGCATTGTTGGTGCATCACTGGTGCATCACTGGTGCAACCCCACCCCAATGGGACCAAGTACGTGCCTGGTGCATCTTTGGGGCAGCTGAAACTCCCAATTTAAGACAGCTTGCAGCGTAATTCCCTGTATGGTGGCTGAAATCAGTGGTAAGGATCTACATTGAGATGAACCACCGCACGATCTAGATATAGGCTTGGATTTAATGGTCAACAATAATAATGCCGGGAAATGGAGCCCAGGAGGCACGGCGGGAAAATACAGCGGTGGGTTTCACTGTAAAGGGGGGGTGAAATTCACTTTTCACTGTGCGGCGCGGTGAATCGGAACAGTGAATTTGGGGGGAGTCAAGCTCTCGAGGGCAGGCAGTTCGAGGCGTGAGGAAATTCACCGTGCTGGGGAAAGCCCTTCGTGGCGTTACCCAGGAATG
>Ga0307513_10005496_pt1 | contig 16733 bp, 9 predicted proteins | sample 15_EM_MG_FD_202174 | JGI IMG/M metagenome (GOLD analysis project Ga0307513, IMG submission 202174) | Populus trichocarpa ectomycorrhiza microbial communities from riparian zone in the Pacific Northwest, United States - 15_EM | ecosystem: Host-associated > Plants > Roots > Unclassified | place... | reverse complement strand
ACAACATAAACTGTGGAAAATGCAGAAGTGGTTGCTACCTCGACAGTGCAGACCGTAGTCGATGCATTGGTATGTAACACTTGATGATTAAGTTGCATCACTTTGATTCATTTATAACTTGTGATTTGAGGTGGTTCCATACATTTTCTCTAGCCTACTTTTCAATTTTTTATTTTTTTTGGGCATTAGCACAATATTGCACTGTCCCCAGATGCTCATGTACAAATTCTGTGCATCCATTACCTGTGGATTCTACTATAGTGGACTGATCATAAGATTCATTCATGTTCATATGGTAAAATCTGACTATAATGTGGTTTAAGGTAGTTGGACAGATTCATTGGTCTTTTGCAATTTCAGGTTTGACACAGTGAAACGTTTGGTTCATCTTAACTTGACCATGTATACATTAATTAGTTCAAGTCACATTATTAAATTGTGTGTGCTCTTTTCTATTTTCTTTCGCATTTACTGTTGCGTCTACCATTAGAACTCGTTTTTTAACCTAAATTCTCGACAGATCTTGATGTAAGCTACTCGCCAAGTACTCTACTCTACAGAGTGGGAGGTGCGAGTTCTCTTTCTGCATCTCACCTTGTTTGTGTGTTCTTAAGAGTTTCTTTAAACGACATGTTTGTGAAATAAGGATTGTTGTTTCTTGAATAGTAATTGTAATTTTGTTCCCCATTTTCTGCAGTTTCCCTCCTCGCAACAATTGGTAAGAGATTCCTTCATTTCTTTAGTTTCGCAACAAATTTCTAGTGGAGACAACAAATAAGATAACAAAACTTGATTGTTTTCTGGAAATTTCCTACACAGCACTACTTCATGGGCTAAAAGTTGTTTGTGGGACTCCATGTGTGATTATATTTTTGATCTACAAATGGCGAAGGAGACATTTATCAGTATACGATACAGTTGAACAATTCCTACACAGTCAGAATAACCTTATGCCAGTAAGGTATTCCTACTCAGATATCAGGAAGATTACTAGAGGTTTCAAAGACGAATTGGGTGAAGGAGGCTTTGGTACAGTTTACAAAGGAAAGCTTCGCAGTGGGCGTTTTGCAGCAGTAAAATTGTTGGGAAAATCGAAAGCTAATGGACAGGATTTCATAAATGAAGTTGCTACCATAGGAAGGATTCACCATACTAATGTGGTGCAGCTAATCGGTTTTTGCGCTGAAGGATCAAAGCGTGCTCTTGTATATGATTTCATGCCTAATGGATCTCTTGACAGTCACATATTTTCTCGAGAAGGATCAATCTCTTTAAGCTGGCAAAAACTGCATCAGATTTCTCTTGGAGTGGCTCGTGGTATCGACTATCTTCATTTAGGCTGTGACATGCAAATACTTCATTTTGATATCAAGCCTCACAACATTCTTCTCGATGAAAATTGCACTCCAAAAGTTTCTGACTTCGGGCTCGCTAGGTTGTACCCAATGAATGGCAGCATCACATCTCTTACTGCAGCAAGGGGCACCATAGGATACATGGCTCCTGAACTGTTCTACAAAAATATTGGACGCGTCTCATATAAAGCTGATGTTTATAGCTTCGGAAAGCTGCTATTGGAAATGGCAGGCAAAAGGAAGAATGTAAACGCTTTGGCAGAAAATTCAAGTCAAATCTACTGGCCATATTGGGTTCATGACCAAGTATCTGATGGAAAGACCATAGAAATCGGAGACGATGCCACTGAGGAAGAAAGTAAGATCGTGAAGAAGATGATTATGGTTGGATTGTGGTGTATACAAATGAAACCCATGGATCGGCCTACAATGAAGAATGTTGTGGAGATGCTTGAAGGAGATTTGGAAAACTTGCAATTGCCTCCTAAGCCTGTCTTAAATCTATATGAGACGCCAACAAACATTGAAGGAGAGTCATCATCGTTGTCAGGTGATTCTATCGAGCCAACCAGTTTGGTTGAAAATGCATACTGAGTGATATGATGTGGAATGCTCTGCTTACATGCAGGGAAAATGATAGAATAATGGCGCTTTCGGACTTGGTTATGATAATTTAGTCTGCAAACATTATGATAATTTGCAATACTTCCTTTTATCTGATTTGTGTTTAGCTAATTTAGAGTTCAAGTTGCGGCTTGTTTCTTCGGTTTGGTCTATATAATCATCAAAGATGTTCTGTATTGTGTTTAACTATCAGATTTCCACTCTCTTTGGCAATCATAGCAGTTAGCGAGGATGGTACATCCTCCATGATAACTGTTGCATGTTCTACATATTAATTATCGTATTTGTCTCCAGCAGAGTAATATTTTGGCTACAAATTAACAAGAGACTATCATAGGGATTATATAAACAAGTTGATGCATGGAAAGACGAGTCTCTCTATTAATCCTTCCACTACAAGTAGCTTAATTTCATTTTCTTCCACCAACAATGCCTTCTTGTCAATGTTCAGCCCCGTGATAATCGATCATGACCATAATGGGTGCTGTGAAATGAATATTGAAATCCTCGTTAGCTGCGGGCAATCACCCACAGTAATTTCTTCTAACTGTGTTCAGCAATCTTTCATTATCTACTTCAATTTTCTTAAGAGAATGGGAAATAGTGATCGAGATCCTCGTTAGCTGCGGGCAATCACCCACAGTAATTTCTTCGAGAGAATTGCATTGAAGTCTTCCAGAATAAATGCTTTTCAAATTTGGTAATTTCTTGATCTCTCTGAAGGTGCTTCAAAAAGGGTTTCTAAGATTATCAAACTAAAGAGGTGTAGAATCTCAAGCCCTTCAATTTTATATAATGGACATAAGCGTCTCAAGTTTTGACAACTCACAATAACTACTTTTGTAAGGAAGCTTGGGAACAGGGAAATTGCAATGTAAATCCCGAGGTTATAAAACCAAGCCTCTTTAATTAACTCTGACTTCGATCTTGTATAATTTAGATCTTCAAGTGCAGGAGTTCGAGGATTTAATTAAATTTTGGATTAGTTTAATTAATTAAATTAAAAATTTAATTGAAAAATTAATAAATTTAGATACTTAATTTATAAGTTTTTGATCATCAACTTTGTATTTTTTAATTTATTTATTTTTTATTTTCGTTGCAATGTTGGTTGTGATATTTAAAATCGAAAAATTCCAAAATCTATTAGATAACAGAAGTTGCATTCCAATGTTTCCAACTTCCGTAAACATAACGTTTCATCTACTCTAACTGAGAGAACAACTCGAAATCCCTGATGAAGCTTGAGGAACTGTAATTTGGAGAATATAGGCAAAATACCCGGCCGTAAAACACGCACCCCATTTCCATCAAGATTAAGATACCTGAGATCCTTCAGCCTTTCCATTCCCTCGGGCAAATCTTCAAGTCCAGTGCAACTGAGATCCAACTTCTCCAATGCCGTAAGCTTTGCACACCATACCAGCAACAATACAGTTAGACTTACCAGATGAGAAATAGAATCTGGCAAGCGCTCTGTGTCTGCGCCCGACAGATCAAGAACCTCGAGTCTTTTGAATTGCTGGAAAAAAGGCGACTCAACCAATTTCAATTCGTAGTTTCTGCATAACAACAATAATGTTGAAATATCCTTGATTCTATTTTCTATGAGAGAAACTCTTGAGAGATCCTCTCTCCACCATCTTACATCAGGTAACTCTGTTAATTGGGCACCTGCTTGGACCATAGCCCTTGAACTTTCTTTCATTATTTTCACAGCCATATCCCAAATCAAACCATGCATCTTGACATATCTGTAATTTTCATCATCCTTAGAACCTTGTAATAAGCTGGCATTTTCAAGTTGATTAAGCATGGCATGGCCCCTATCAAATTGTGCTTGCCTACTTTCCATTTCTTCAACTATACCCTCATCAATCAAATACAATCAAGTCTTCATGTCTTTTGGAAACAATGCACAATATAAGCACTCTTTCAGCGCTTTATTTTTTAACTGAACATAGCTAAATTTCAATATCCGAAACACATCGGTTTCCATGTCACGTGTTCCAATTTCTGAACTTGCCAGTTCCCGCAATGCATTTCTCCACTGAGATACATCATCCACTCCCTTCCTGATTCCAGCCATTGTCGTGATTCCGAGAGCCAAACCAGAACACTTCTTCATAATAGACTCTGCAATCTGTTTCGTTGTAGGAGAAAGTGCAACACCATGCCCTAATTTGTCTATGAACAAATTCCAAGCTTCACCCTCAGAAAGAGGCTCCACTTTGATTATCCTTTGGCAATCTATTCTATTACATATGTCCAATGATCTAGTAGTGAGAATCAATTTACACCCATTTGTTCTACGAGATATTCCCACTTTCTCAGGATGAAAATCATCAAGAATGATAACATGGTTTTGTATCACACTCAATGCTGTCCATAGCTCCCCAGCTCTAGACATAAACCAAAAGCTTCGGCAATGAGATCCTGCAATGTGTGAATGCTAAATTCTTGTGACATAGTAATCCAACAAACATGAAAAAAAATGCCTGGTTTCTCTTGAAGCTGATTATGGATATGTGCAGCCGAAGTTGTCTTTCCCACTCCCCCTATCCCATAAATGCCAACGCATGAGACCTCACCATTCAACGACCAAGACCAGACATCCTTCATATTTCTTTCAATAGCTTGGCCCACTAGCTTCGTTGTCGGGAATACATATCTTTTAGTCCTACGTCGCTTATGTACAGGCCTTTTAGAATAGCTTATATACCGTGTAAATTCTCAAGTCATGTTCTCTATATAAATTCTTAACAAAACATCCCTCGTTGATGAGGATGAGATGTTATTCAAGATCATTTCAAATGCCTGACATGTTTTCTCTGTTCTCTGTCTAGTCTCGGGTTCATCTGGCATAAGTACAACAGGAGCTCTAGGTTCCTCAACAATCTCAGTCTCCCCCATGATCCAGATATCCATCCATCCTAGGCCCCCATCAAAAAGAGGAGGTTCTTCTTGTTTCATTTCTAAACACCGTACAGGAGTTGAAGCTGCATTAATTGCCTCGTTATTGCTTGAACTTGGCACGCTCTTATCTACAGGCCTGTTAGAAGAGCTTCCTCTCTCAGCAACAGACTGCATCAATTCCCAAGTCATGTTCTCTATACCACTGCTCGACTCAACATCCTTCATCAAGGAAGATGAGATGTTATTCATATCCATTTCAAATGCTTGACCTGCTGGCTCTGTTCCCAATCCAGTCTCAGGTGCATCAGGCATGAGTATGCTAGGAACCATGGTCTCCTCATTAGTAAGCACAATCTCTCCCCCAATCATCCTATCCATCCGCACCAATCCATCATCCAAAAGAGGTTGTCCTTCTTTACTGTGGACAGCACGCCAACATTGCAAACGATGAGAAAGAGCACGATCTATAGATGGAGAGAAAGCAATAGGCCAAGAAAAGAGAAAGCAGTAGAGTTGACCTTGAGAGCAGTATGTTCATTGATGGAGACGGATGAGAATGAGACTAACAAACAACCTTTAAGTTTAAAATTTTTATATATGTAGAATATTCATTATCGGTTCTTTTAATTATACTCAAATCCGACTCAAACAATAACTATTTATAGAACATTTAATTCATTCGGATTGGTTTTGTAGAGTATTTATCAGTTGAGGTGAAACTGTAATCTGTACCTCCAGATGTTAGAAAGATGTGTCGTTTTCAGCAGGAAATGTTGTTCAAGTCATTTTCCCATCTTCATCACTTCCAAAAGAAACATGCAATAATTTTGCTAACTTTGAGTTTCAAATCATTGCACCATTGGCTTCCCAGCTGCAAATTCATTTATATATATATATATATATATATATATATATATATAATCATTATTTTTTTTGCTAAAAACAACAACGTTAATGACAATTTATGTATAACTTGACATGTCTTGCGGAGCATACATTAGGACTCTACTTTGCATTCAGTTGGCTAGACGACAACAGCACATTACAAGTTCGGATAATGCAGCCATTTTTTTAAAAAAAATTTAAAAAAATTCTCAAGTCATGTTCCCTATATAAATTCTTAACAAAACATCCCTCATTGATGAGGATGAGATGTTATTCGAGATCATTTCAAATGCCTGACATGTTTTCTCTGTTCTCTGTCTAGATCTCGGGTTCATCTGGCATAAGTACAACAGGAGCTCTAGGTTCCTCAACAATCTCAGCCTCCCCCCTGATCCAGATATCCATCCATCCTAGGCCCTCATCAAGAAGAGGAGGTTCTTCTTGTTCCATTTCTAAAAACTTTCATTATACGGATTCTAGGTTTGACGGGTTAACATGGTTTAATAAGTTAACCTGAAATTTTATTTTTTTTGCTTTTTTTTTTAATTAATTTTTTTCGTTTAGTTTAGTTTATTAATGTTAAATTTCTTTCTATTTAATTATCAGACTTTCATGACACGTATCTCGGGCTTGACGGGTTAACCCAGAATTAAAAAAAAAAATTCTGTTTTTTCTGTTTTTTTTTGTTTTTTATGCCTTTAAGGGTTTTTTTTTCTTTTTTTCTTTGTGTTTTTTGCTTTTAATAAATTTTTTTTCTTTAATTTAGTTTGTTAATGTTAATTTTTTTTATTTAGTTATCAGACTTTCATGACACGGATCCCGGGTTTGACGGGTTAACCCGGAAATTTTTTTTTTGCTTTTTTTCTTTTTAATTAATTTTTTTCGTTTAGTTTAGTTTGTTAATGTTAAATTTTTTTCTATTTAATTATCAGACTTTCATGACACGTATCTCGGGCTTGAGGGGTTAACCCAATTAATTCTAGGTTAACCCGTCAATTTTTTTTTTCTATTTAGTTATCAAACTTTCATAACGCAAATCCCAGATTTGACGGGTTAACCTGGTTTGAAGGGTTAACCCAGTTAATTCAGATTTTTTTTCTTTTTCTTCATTAGTTTTTTTCTTCCTGTTGGTTTTTTTTCTTTGTTTTTTTCTTTTTAATTAATCTATTTAATTATCACACTTTTATAACACGACCTTGCAGCCAAATCCACATCCAAGGCTCTTGGGTTCGGTGTTGCAGCCAAACTCACTTAAACTTGAGTCATGTAAGTTTAATATTATTATTAATATTATAAATATTACTCTTGGGTCAAGCGTTGCAGCTAGACCAAAAGCTCTTGGGCATATCTTTGCAGAAAGACCTAACATTCTAAGATCTTAGCCTTTTTTGATATTTTTTATGCAAGAAAAAAAAATTAACCCGTGGCGTGTGCCTTTGTTTTTTTTTTCTCTTTTCCTTTTTAAGCCTTTTACTGTGGACTGCACAGTGCAGTCCACAGTGAAAAAGCTGATGCCTTTAATTTTTTTTTTTGTCTTTTTTTAATTTAGTTTCTTAATATTAAATTTTTTCTGTTTAATTATCAGACTTTCATGACACGGATCTCAGGTTTGACGGGTTAACCTAGTTGATTCAGATTTTTTTTCTTTTTCTTCATTAGTTTTTTTCTTCTTGTAGGTTTTTTTTCTCTTTAGTTTTTCCTTTTTAATTAATCTTCTTTTTTAATTTATTTCATTAATATTAAATCTTTTTTCTATTTAGTTATCACACTTCCATGACATGAATCCTAGGTTTAACAGGTTAACCTGATTTGGCGGGTTAACCCAGTTGATTCAGATTTTTTTTCTTTTTCCTCATTAGTTTTGTTCTTCCGATTCCATCTTTTAATATTGTATGCAGTCTACAGTGAAAAGGCTGATGTTTTTAGTTTTTGTTTTTGCTTTTTTTTTATGCCTTTCACTATGGACTGCACAGTGCAGTCCATGGTGAAAAGGCTGATGCCCTTTTTTTTAATTAATTTTTTTATTTAGTTTGTTGATATTAAATTTTTTTTTCTATTTAGTTATCAGACTTTCATGACACGGATCTCAGGTTTGACGGGTTAACTCAGTTAATCTAGATTTGTTTTTTCTTTTTCTTCATTAGTTTTTTTCTTCTTATAAGTTTTTTTTCTTTTCTTTTTTATTTTTATTTAATTTAGTTCATCAATATTAATTTTTTTTCTATTTAGTTATCGACTAATGCCTTTAGTTTTTCTTTTTGCTTTTTTGCTGTTTTTATGCCTTTAACTGTGGACTGTACAGTGCAGTCCATAGTGAAAAGCCTAATGCCTTTTTGTTTGTTTTTTTCCTTTTTAATTAATTTTTTTCATTTAATTTAGTTTGCTAATGTTTAATTTTTTTCTATTTGGTTATCAAACTTTCATGACACGGATCCCGGATTTGACAAGTTAGCCCAGTTAATTATGTGTTAACCCGTCAAATTTTTTATCTTCTATTTAGTTATCAAACTTTCACGACACGAATTCAAGGTTTGACGGGTTAACCTGGTTTGAAGGGTTAACCCAGTTAATTCAAATTTGTTTTTCTTTTTCTTCATTAGTTTTTTTCTTCTTTTGGTTTTTTTTCTTTGTTTTTTTCTTTTTAATTAATCTATTTAATTATCACACTTTTATGACACAACTTTGCAGCCAGACCCACTTAAACTTGGGTCATGCAAGTTTAATGTTATAAATATTACTCTTGGATCAGGCGTTACAGCCACACCCAAGACTCTTGAGTATAACTTTACAAAAAAATCTAACACTTTTAGATCTTAATTTTTTTTTAATATTTTTTATGCAAAAAAAATTGACCCGCAACATCACGCGGGTCATGTAACTAGTAAAATGAGTGTGCGTAAATCATGTTTGTGCTACAATTAAAAACCCATATGTTTTAGTCAATGACTAGTTGTGGACCCATACTATGTCATAAGGTTAGATTTTCTTTTTGTGTAAAAATTGATGTTGAGGTCTTGCAAATATATTTTTAAGCATGAAGAAGAATTCTCATCGTAGACCTGGCTATGTTAAATAGAATAGTTTATTTTAATTAGATGATAAAAAAAATAAAGCAATGAAAATAGATGTATCAAATTAAAGAAAAAATCATGATAACATATGGAAAAACTTCTTTCAAAAAAAAAATAATGTAGCTAAATTCTTAATCTATTAAATACTTAAGGATTAAATCGGGTAGAAAAAGAACAAAAAAAAAAAAAGATATACTTCAACCTGAGTTGACATGACAATGTTGAATAATGAAAAGTTAAAAAAAAATACATAAAAAAAGATGTTCACAAACATTGACTTTTCAAACTTGTGTCCTAGTTCATTAGGTTGAAAGTAATATATCTATAAAAACTACAAAATTTAATTCTCAAATAATCAAATGTTGAAGGATAAAATTAAAAAAAAAATTTAATTATATAAAAATGATCCATAAAAAAATTATAGAAATTAAAAGAATGAAGATTAAAAAATTATTTTTGATTGAAGGGTAAAATTGAAAACAAAAATTAATCTAACAAAAGAGCAAAACAAAACAATAAAAAAAATAAAGATTAAAATTAAAATAAAAAATAAAATAATTTTATGAGAATGATAAAACCTTTATTAAATTATTCCCGTAAACAACGATAATGATTCTGCCCAAACAAGATTAGTTTTGATTATTAATATAACTTTAGAGGATGAAGTTGCAAAAATTAAAAGTCCAATGACTAAAATTAAAAAAATGAATTGCTCATATGTACAATCAAATCCACGACGAAAGCATGACATTATCTGGTGCCATAGTAACAAGGTTGTCAATTTCGTTTCGGTAGATGTTTCGTTTTTTCAATTGGAATAAAATGTTTCAGTTTCGGAGTGTTTCTGTTCATATATATATATTCAACAAACATAATTCAAATTCAAGATAAATTAATTATAAATTATGCAATACAAACACAATACCAAACAAATATAATTTCAAAATTTAAAATATTTCTAAATAGTTAAGACTAAATAGATCTTTAACTTAAAGTAATTCAACTTAATCAAAATATCAAAATATTATGAAAATAAAATGTTTTAGCACAAATATTTTAAATATAAAGTTAGGTTAATGTTATCAAGGCTAATAGAATCTAAAGCATCCCTTGTTTTGCTCAAATTCCTACAAAGTATAGACATGAAAAAAACAACATGAATATAAACCATATATATTAGTGATAAATCTAATTTTAAAAAATTAATATTATTGTTAATGAAAATAGTAATAATAATTTTCAATATTATTATTAATATCATTGTTATTGAAAATAATAATGAAAAATAGCTTTTTATAATTGAGTGGTTTAATTAATTAAATTGAATAAGGTTCAATTTGATTCAATGGCTTTTTAAGAGCGGAACGGAACATCTGGAATGAAACCGGAACGTTCCGGGTGGAATTTAGCCGAAAAATCTGGAACGAATCAAGATTTAAAATAAAATAAAATTTGTTCTGTTTTGTTTTGTTTTTTGAATTGATACGAAGTATTTCGATTATTCCAAACGAAACGAAATAGAATTAGAATTGATAAGCTTGATAGTAAAAGATCCATCTGTTTTGATGTTTCAGCTATTTCTCTAATAATCTCCAACTCAAATTTGATGTTTCAGCTAAAATTAATCAGCACTTGGGCTCTGCACTTTTCGGGAAAGCTGAGTAACCGTCATCCAATTGGAAGCTACACGTCGTCTGTGATTGTCAATTTTCTATTCAGACATTCTGTGAATAGTCAGTCAAAGTGAAATACAAGAAAACAAATCCCTCTCTCCTCTCCCCACTCTCTGAACTCTCCTTTTAGGTAGGCATGACTGCAGCCACCAAGAAACACCTACCCTCCTCCTCTAAGCCACCCAAGAACCACCACTCTAACCCCAACACCACCACCACAACAACCCCACAACCTAACATCACCCAAAACCCTAACCCAACCACTAATCCATCACCACTATCTCCCACCCTCAAAGACCAGGTTTTGTCACGCGCCTCCCACATCACGCGCCAAGAACTCCTCAAAAGAAGGTCTTACAAGCTAAAACAACTCTCAAAATGCTTCAAAGATCATTACTGGGCATTAATGGAAGAACTCAAGATTCAGTACAGAGAGTACTATTGGGAATATGGTGTCAGCCCTTTTAAAGAAGACCAAAACACCCTTCAAAAACAAGAACAGCAGAAGCAGGGTGGTGGGATTGGCGTTCTAGAGAGGGAGAATGAAGAGAGTGGGGCTAATATAGAAGTTATTGGTGAAAATAACACTAATGTTAGTGATTTGAAGAGTAATCATAGGTGTTTGTTTGTTGGGTGTAAGTTAAAGGCTATGGCTTTGACAAGTTTTTGTCATCTTCATATTCTTTCTGATGCAAAGCAGAAGCTTTACAAGCCTTGTGGTTATGTTATCAAAAGGTTTCATCTTGCTTTACCTTTTTCTTTGATTTTTGGATTATAAAGCTTATTTCTTTGATGGGTATTTGTTTTTTTTTGTGGGGTTTTGATTGTTTGGTTTCTGTAAGATTGTTTTGGTGGTGTTAAATTTTAAATTGTTAGATGGGTTTTGGTATGTTTTGTTTATGCTTGGATGCTTGGGATTGCCATATTTTTTAGTGGTTGCATTTTTGTGCAAGATTAGTTTGCCATGGACCAATGGAGGAAGTTTGGAGTAGGTAAATTGAATGAGCTTGATTAAGATTGTGTAGGAATTGGTTTATATATACTTGGTTTAGGGATTTGGAAAAAAAAAGTGTCATGATTCATGAAGGATTTGTAAATTCATAGCATTTAATTACCTGAGAATTGCTTGTGACCAAGATATTTTGGGGTTCAAAATGACTAATGCTGCTTGATTTTAAGCTGGGTTTTAAGCTGGGACTTTAATCCTTAATTATGAACAGATTTTGCTGATGTGTGAAAAAGTGATATGAAGTATCTGTTTGTCTTCTTGCGTCGAGCAACGATTATGGAACTATTTGAAATACTAGAAAGATGTGATTTTTTCATACTAGATTTGTATCTCTTTTTTTATTACATTAGTTCTGGATTTAATGGGACCAGACTTAGAAGTATAAAACTTTGTTTCATGGTATACATTATGCTTTGACCTTACAAGTCGAAAATAGCCTTCAGATGCCATCATGGTAGATAATGCACAGCAATACCTTAGGCAATAAGCTAAAAAAAAATGAGTAGGGGAGAGTTATCTCTATTGTTGAACAAATTGTGTGACGACATTTGATGGTCCAGCTAGTGGCTGAATTTGATTTGATAACCAGGGTTAGAAAGAACTCTAGCAGTGCCATAGAAGTAATTTGGATTCTTGCATGAATAACCTTGTTTGCACTTTCACCAAGAAATCATGTTTATACTTGGATATTATACCAAACGATTTGACTGTCTTGGGTGAAGTTGTGATTTTTTCCTATCTTTTTTGAAGTCTATTTTCTTGTTTTCTGTGATTACTGCTGTGCATGATGTCACTGTCTTGCTGCAAGGTCCGTGGGGGCATTGACATCATAGCTACAGCTTGTAATAGATTGATGGCACTAGTTAACATCTAATATGAAAATACAAACATCCATGTGTTGATGGATCTATGCTTTAGACTTGAACAATTTTAAGTTTCTTGCTAAAGTAACAAGAGACTAAAATTTAAAAAACAAACTTGATATCCAAGCTATAGCTTCCTTTGTGTCCCGCCTTTAACTAAGATAGTTATCATTTCTGCCACCAGTCTGCTTTCCATTATACCACGTCAAAACTATTTTGAGGGCAGTCGATTGGATTTGCTTTCTTTGCTTTCCTGTATCATACGATGAATGTTAAAATGGTGCGTTATGAGTGATGCTGTGAATCAATTGATTTTCCACTGATCATTAGATTTCCTTGGTTGGCTATGTACTCCAGTGCTCAGGCTGGACCGATAACATGTGGAAAGCCAATACTGAGATCAACTGCTCCTTCTCTCTGCACCATCCATGTCCAAAAGGCCCAGAAACATGTGACTCAGGCTCTGAGGAAAGCAGGGCTTAATGTTTCTTCATCGAGTAAGCTTGCTCCTAAATTTCATGTCATTGTGACAGAATATGTGCGTCAAATTCAATTCAGAAGAAAGGCTGCAGAAAGGGGAAATCGGAGTAAAGTCATGGACAAGGAAGTGACTGCTAGCTGAGCTGTTTCTCCATTGTAGAGATGACTTATGAAGCATGAGTAAACATTGTTGGAATAACCCAAGGTAAGATGTTTTCCTGATCAAGCTTGGGTAAAGAGGGGAGAAATGATCATAATTCGGATCGTCTAAAAGTTTCAAACATACAATTTCTGTTAGATTTTTCTTCTTTTTAGGATACACAGAATTATTTTTACATAGTTTTTGAATTCATGGTGCCTTTAAGAAATAAAACAGAGAATTATTTTCACTTAGTTTTTGAATTCATGGTGCCTTTAAGAAATAAAATATACCACTTACCATTCAAATCAATTGTTGTTTGCAGATATTCTTGTCCAGGTGTTTTATCTTCTATTGACAACACTAGGTGTAGTATAATGGTTTTACTACATGGACTGCACTAGCTACTTTGTGGTGAGCATAAAATTTCTACTCATGCTATACAATTGTAAAAACTCTCATGTTGAACCTCTATTTTAATTATAAAAAGCTTGTATAGCCATTCAACTTGAATTGGTTCATGATGGTATTCTATACGTGTTTGGTGTTATGGTGCAATGTGTTTTTATAAGTGTTTTTTACTTGAAAATACATCAAAATAATTTTTTTTCAGATTTTATTTTTAAATTTTTTATATCAGCATATCAAAATCATTGAAAAACACTAAAAAAAACATCAATTTGATGTTTTTCTTCATGTCAATTGCACTTTTAAAACGCATCCAAACACATACAAATGCAATGCTAAACAGTATGTGCATGTATATGCACTGAGCTTTTGTGCTTTTTCTTCTTTTAATGTTGAAAGATTGTATGGCACAACCAGGATTTTATGGGGGTGGAATCCTTGATCTTTATGACAAGATTGTTAAAGCGGTCTATATGATAAAGATTGCCATTTATTTTAACTTAAGCTACTGAACTTGTCTACTTAATGCAAGGAAGCATCATCCAAGTCTCTACTGTTATCCAGCAATCCAGCCCCTGCAATTGGAGTTTTTAAAGAAGAGCCCGCTGAACATCATCCAAGTCTCTACTGTTATCCAGCCCCAGCAAAAAAGTAACCAAGTCACTCAACAGCATGTTGGTGGCATGACCTGTGTTGAATCCAATATCATATCAAATGGTTTCCAATGATAAACCCGACCTTATGTCCAGGAGATTATGGTCAAGTTAAACCACAGCTCAAGCTTGAATTGGGCATGACCTGTCTAGATTGCAGCCCCAGCCTGGGGACTGGGAGCACTGCTTCAAATTTTCATTTTTGAAAGCAGTCGTCTCTGCAAAACTGATAATAGAATCTGCTACAATTTACTTCTCCAGTGATGCATGATCTTACTACAATCACAACAACAACAAGTGTGTTTGTGAACATGCTGATCCTATGATTCTTATAAATATATGTCAACAAATCTCAGTGATCCTATGATTCTTTGTCAACAAATCATAGTGCTTACAATCCTCAAATGAACCTAGGAGCTACAACACAAAGGCACATCTAGTTTTGCAAGCAAAAAAACGTTCATTTTCATCTTCTGGTATTACAGCACCAGCAAGTAGTTCTTACAATCCTCCTCCATTCCATGTCAACTCCCTCACTAAACCAATGTGTTTCCAGAACTCAAAGCATTCATATGATCTTTGATCCACTACACAACCTACCATGGATGAACATATGAATTGATGAGCACATAGAGAGGAGCTTGAGATGGCCTTTCTCGTCCACCAAACGGAAGCTTAAAAAAACCATAACCATGATAATCAAATCCTAATAATATAGTCATATCAAACACAGGTGCAGTATTGATAACCTAACTTTTTATCATATTAAATATTACAATTTTATTATTTGTAACTTTTGAAAATATTAATTATTACACTTATGATAATGTTCATCTTAAAATATCAAATTCATAATCCAAGGCTGCTATTGTTGAATGATCTGAATTGCTATTTGCCACATTTATATTTCAAAAGCATCAAATATCAAATTTTGGTTTCTATTTCATAAGAATATTATTTTCAAAATATATGTATTGCCAGTGTATTTATAAATTATTTTTTTAATTTTCACCAATATCTTAAAAACAGGATGAGAATGTGATAAACTCAGTGGTGAAAAAACCAAGTAACATTTAAATAATCTAATATAAATATAAATATTGTGATTGTTAGGTATATATTGTATCATAAAAGATGCATGGGCAATCTGATTATTTTAGTGATTAAATTATTTTTTATTATTCACAACTCCTTAATGGATTATTTTTCAGCAGCTAGAAAAAAGATTTTTCTAATAATTGTGATATCAATTAAACTTTCCTTTCTTTTGAGAAGTCAGTACTTAGGATTTAACATAAGAAAATGTTGCAACTATCTAACGAATATAGATTTCATAGATATACAGTAAAAATAAAAATAAAAACTCATGCGTAAAATAGATCACTAAAGGATTAACAATTAATGGATTAAATCAATTCACATGAACATGGTAAACACTATCATAAAATTAAAAAAATATCGATGCAACATTACATTGGTGTTTTGGCAAATATTCTGTTGGTATTTTAATTTCCAATAGAAACATGTTGGAAAGTATGTTACCAGGATTTTATTTTCATCGGTATTTTTATCGGTAATGTGATGAAATGAGCAACAAAATATTTATATAAAAAAATCAGATTTTGCATTCTATTTCTCACAATCAAAAAATCAAATACTTATTTTTTTTATTAATATTATCAGTGTGAAATTATATTTTAGTTTTTTTTCATAAAAAAAAAAGACTTATAGGTTATAAATACCCTCATGAATTCTTCAAGCTTCAAGTCCATGGTATCTTAATTCTCAACATTTTTAGCATATATATTTTTAGAGTTTATCTTTCTAAAATATAATTGAATTTTCTCTTTCTAAAACAATACTTACTTAAGCATCTAAAGTCCTCAAATCTATAAAAAGATATTTTATATGTATTACCGTATCAGGCACTAGGTACAAGCTATCAACCATCTTAATTAGAAAAAATAAATCAAATTATTAAAACAAAAAAATTAAGTAATTATCCAAAATATATATATAAACCCTGCTACTTATATTTTTTTTATAACATGAACGTATCTTTCATCCCGAGATGTCTCTTTTATATACATATATTTCTGTAAACTGGATGTTACTGTAATCATATTATTATTTTTTGACGGATTTTTGCTATAAAAACCTAAATAGTTAATTCTTGACTATCGTACAGTATCAAATGGCTTGTTGCGATAAACTATCCACAGCCTTCTTAATTCCATATAATTTTCCAACAATTCTGAAATCAGCTCATTGATTACATTTTCGATGAAGGGAACGGAATCAGAACCATCTTTCTCAGTTCCTTCCTCAAAATTTTTCCTGCTGGACTCTTGGGTATAGCACTGACAAACTCTACTCGCCTTACTTTCTTGTATGGTGCAACCTGCATGCTCTCATGCAAAAGGCATTAAAACAAAGCATAAAATGATCAGATTCATCAATGATGCTGGAGAGAAAACTCAAAAAGAAATGACTGTAAGCATTAGGAAAGCACCTGTTTTGCAACAAAATCCATTACCCCCCCTTCATTGATTCTACTCTGAGGCTGTTTCACCACAAAAGCCATCGGCACCTGACCAGCTTCCTCGTCAGGGTATCTGCAATTTCATTTATATCAGATTTTCTTTATGTTTCCTATG
>Ga0307513_10005495_pt1 | contig 16734 bp, 9 predicted proteins | sample 15_EM_MG_FD_202174 | JGI IMG/M metagenome (GOLD analysis project Ga0307513, IMG submission 202174) | Populus trichocarpa ectomycorrhiza microbial communities from riparian zone in the Pacific Northwest, United States - 15_EM | ecosystem: Host-associated > Plants > Roots > Unclassified | place... | reverse complement strand
GATGCGTCGGGGCGAACGCTCTCCGGTCAGACGGTGGAAGCTTTCTGGGCGTCGGTGCGCCATGCGCGCCCGATCACCATCAGCCTGAATTGCGCGCTGGGTGTCAAACAGCTTCGTCCCTATGTCGAAGAGCTGTCACGGCTCGCCGATACGAATGTCGGTGTGTACCCGAACGCCGGGTTGCCCAACGCTTTTGGCGAATACGACGAAGCACCCGAGGACACCGCCAAGGTGCTCGGCGAACTCGCGCATGCCGGCCATCTGAATTTCGTCGGCGGTTGCTGCGGCACGACGCCCGCGCACATCAAGGCGATTGCCGACCGCATTCGCTGCGAGCCGGTTCGCAAGAAGAAAGAGCACGTGCCACGGCTGGAGCTTTCCGGGCTCGAGGCGTTCAATCTCACTGAAGACATCCGTTTCGTGAACGTGGGTGAACGCACCAACGTCACGGGTTCGGCCAGGTTCCGCAAGCTCATCGAGGCCAACGATTACCCGGCCGCGTTGTCGATTGCGCGCCAGCAGGTGCAGGACGGCGCGCAGATCATCGATGTGAACATGGACGAGGGCATGCTCGATTCGGAAGCGGCCATGGTGAAGTTCCTGAACCTGATTGCGGCCGAGCCGGATATCGCGCGCGTGCCGGTGATGATCGACTCCTCGAAGTGGACCGTCATCGAAGCGGGCCTCAAGTGCATCCAGGGCAAGGGCGTGGTGAATTCCATCAGCCTGAAGGAGGGTGAAGAGCCCTTCCTCGCACATGCGCGCAAGGTAATGAACTATGGCGCGGCCGTAGTGGTCATGGCCTTCGACGAACAGGGCCAGGCCGACACGTTCGAGCGCAAGGTGAGCATTTGCGAACGCAGCTACAAGCTGCTCACCGAAAAAATAGGCTTTCCGCCCGAAGACATCATCTTCGACCCCAACATCTTCGCGATCGCCACGGGCATCGAAGAACACAATGGCTACGGTGTGGCGTTCATCGACGCCACGCGTGAAATCCGCAGGCGCTGCCCGCACGCGCACATTTCCGGCGGCGTGAGCAACGTTTCGTTCTCGTTCCGCGGCAACGAGCCTGTGCGCCAGGCCATGCACTCGGTGTTCCTGTATCACGCGATCCAGGCCGGCATGGACTTCGGCATCGTGAATGCGGGCCAGCTCGCGGTTTACGACGACATTCCGAAAGACCTGCGCGAGCGTGTCGAGGACGTGATCCTCAACCGCCGCCCCGATGCCTCCGAGCGCCTGCTCGAGATCGCCGTCAACTACAAGGACGGTGGCGCGCGCGAGCGCAAGGAAGACCTTGCCTGGCGGCAGCTCCCGGTGCGCGAGCGCCTGAGCCACGCGCTGGTGTCGGGCATCGACCAATACATCATCGAAGACACGGAAGAAGCGCGCCTCGCGGCTGAGCATCCACTGCACGTCATCGAAGGCGCGCTCATGGATGGCATGAACGTGGTCGGCGACCTGTTCGGTTCGGGAAAAATGTTCCTGCCGCAGGTGGTGAAGTCCGCGCGCGTCATGAAGAAGGCCGTGGCGCATCTCATCCCGTTCATCGAGGCGCTGGCCGACGGCGTGCAGAAGACCAACGGCACGGTGGTGCTCGCCACCGTCAAGGGTGACGTGCACGACATCGGCAAGAACATCGTCGGCGTCGTGCTCCAGTGCAACAACTTCGCCATCGTCGATCTCGGGGTCATGGTGTCCTGCGACAAGATCCTCGACACCGCTGAGAAGTTAGGTGCGGACATGGTGGGCCTGTCTGGCCTCATCACGCCGTCGCTCGAGGAAATGAGCTACGTCGCCGGCGAAATGCAGCGCCGCGGCTTCAAGGTTCCGCTGCTCATCGGCGGCGCCACCACCTCGCCCGCGCACACCGCGGTCAAGATCGATCCGCAGTACGACGGTCCGGTGGTGTACGTGAAGGACGCGTCGCGCGCCGTGGGCGTGTGCCGCCAGCTCGTCACGCCTGAAATGAAGCCGGCGTATGTCGCCGAAGTCAAAGCCGAAAACATAAGGCGCCGCGAGCAGCACGCGGGCAAGAAGCAGAAGGGCGCACAACTCACGCTCGGTCAGGCACGCAACAACCGGCCGAAAATCGACTGGGCCAACTACACGCCACCCGTGCCGCGTTTCCTCGGCGCGAAGGTGTTCAACGACGTGCCGCTGGGCTCGCTCACGCCGTACATCGACTGGATGCCGTTTTTCAATGCCTGGGAGTACGGCGGCAAGTTCCCGGATGTGCTCCAGGACCCGGTACGCGGCGAGTCGGCGCGCTCCTTATATAAGGACGCCCAGGAGATGCTCGCCACCATCCTGCGCGAACACTGGCTGCAGGCGCGCGCGGTGGTCGGGTTTTTCCCGTGCAACGCGATCGACGAGGAAATCGAGGTGTACAGCGACACGACGCGCTCGCGCGTTTTACATCGCCTGCATCACCTGCGTCAGCAGAAAGCCAAGCCGGCAGGGCAGCCGCACTTCGCGTTGTCGGATTTCATTGCGCCCAAGAGTTCAGGCAAGGTGGACTACATCGGCGCCTTCGCCGTAACCGCCGGCATCGGTATCGAACCGCATCTCGAACGCTTCAAGGCGGCACACGATGACTACAACGACATTCTGCTGAAGTCGCTGGCGGACCGGCTGGCGGAAGCTTCCGCCGAAGCGCTTCATCTGCGTGTGCGCCGCGAGTTGTGGGGCTACGCTCCCGAGGAGCGTCTCACCAATGATCAGCTCATCCAGGAAGCTTACCGCGGCATTCGGCCGGCGCCGGGGTATCCCGCCTGCCCGGACCACACCGAGAAAGGCACGCTGTGGCAGATGCTCGACGTCGAGCGCGCGATCGATCTGAAAATCACCGAGAGCTTCGCGATGTATCCCACCGCCGCGGTCAGCGGTTGGTACTTCGCGAATCCCGATGCCAGGTACTTCGCAGTCGGGCCCATCGACCTCGACCAGATGCAGAACTACGCCTCACGCAAGGGCTGGTCTGCGCCCGAAGCCCGCAAGTGGCTCATCAGCAATCTGGAGTCTCGCGTCACCGCGGATCCGCACGACGAAGCGGCGTAGGTGGGTGCCGGGTGAGGAAAGTGGGGAGGCATCCGCACTTGTCCCACGATCCGCAGGTATCCACTATCCCCACCCGGCACCAATTGCGATGATCGAGCGGGATGAACATGATCGAGGGAGACAACGCGCCGGATCAGCGGCTGACCTTCGGCCGTTACGTGCTCGACCTGCGGCGTGGTCTTTTGCTGCTCGATGGCCGCGAAGTCACGCTGCGGCCAAAAACCTTCGCAGTCTTGTGTTACCTGGCCCAGCATCCCGGCCGGCTGGTCTCCAAGGAAGAACTGCTCGCGGCAGTCTGGCCGAACCTCGTGGTCACCGACGACTCGCTGGTGCAGAGTATCGGTGAGTTGCGCCGCGCACTCGGGGAAACCGGTGCGCGCCTCATCGTTACGGTGCCGCGCCGCGGTTATCGATTCGAGGTTGCGGACGCGCCGGCCGACCGGCGCAAGCCGCGCAGCTGGCATCCACTCCGATTCCGCTGGAAATACGGAATCCTGGCGCCACTCGCGGTGGGCATCACGCTCGCGGTCTTGTGGCTGGTTCCAAAACTCCGCGATGCCTCGGATTCAGTCCTGGCGCAGGCCGCGAAGCCGTCCATCGCCGTGCTGCCGTTCCAGCACCAGGGTGACGACCCGGCACGGGAATATCTGGCGGACGGACTCACGCAGGACATCATCAACTCGCTGGGAAGATTTTCGGCGCTGACCGTGATGTCCTGGAATGCGGTGGCTCCTTACAAAGGAGCGGCGGTGCGGCCGGGCGAAATCGCGCGCGTGCTGGCGGTGCGTTACCAGGTGGAAGGCAGCGTGCGTTACGCCGGTGACCAGGTGCGTGTCAGCGCGCAGATGGTGGACTCGCAGGGCCGCGTGTTGTGGTCGGCGCGATTCGAGGAAACGACTGCCGACGTGTTCGCGCTGCAGGATCGCATCACGCGCGAAATCGCCGGCGCGTTGGCGATCCAGGTCACGGAATTCGAGCAGCAGCGCGTCGCGAAGAAGCCGACCGAAAGTTTCGATGCCTACGATTACCTGCTGCGCGCACGTCCCCTGCTGCAGCGGCCAACGCGCGCCGGAATCGTCGAGGCGCGCGGACTTCTGCGGCGAGCCATCGCGCTCGACCCGAAATACGCCGCCGCGCATTCGGCGCTCGGTGAAACCTTCCACGTCGCGATTTCCATGGGATGGGCCGAGTCACCCGACGAATACTGGAAGCGCGTTGAGGCACATGCGGGCGAGGCATTGAATTTCGATGCATCGGATGTTCGAGCGCGAATCCTGATGGCGCGCAGCTACCTCGCCTACAACCGCCATCTCGAAGCGCAGACGCAGATCGATCGCGCCATCGCTATCAATCCGAATGACCCGGATGCGCTCGCCGGGCGCGGGAACATCCTGATGTGGCTGGGCAAGACCGACGCGGCCATCGAGTCGCTCGAACTCGCGCTGCGCATCGATCCGGAACTCAATGACTTCGACCGCTTCGCGCTTACGCTCGCCTACTACCTCAAGCGGCGTTACAACGAGGCCATCGAACAGGCCGAGGCCAACCTTCGCAGGAATCCGGGTGCAAGGTTCAACGAAGCGGTGCTGGCTGCGTCTTATGCGCAGGTCGGCCGCAGCGCCGACGCGGCGCGCGTCAGTGAAAAAGTCCGGCAGACCGATCCGATGTTCGATTCGGCTACCTACGGAAACAAGTTCCTGAATCCGAAAGACCTCGCGGATCTTCGCGATGGGTTGCGCAAGGCGGGATTGCTGAGCAAGGCGGGCTAGCCGCGCGCTCAATGTTGCTTCGGCAGTAACCCGCGGTTGCGATTCGCCTGTTCGAGCAAGGCCTTGTAGTCTTTGCGAAAGATGTCCGGGCCGATGGCCTTGCCGAACAGGTAGAGCTTGTCGTCGATGATCAGCCAGTATTCCGGGCTCGCCTCATGCACTTCGCCGCGCGCCAGCGACACCGCGTAGCGCACCGGATCCGCTTTGAACAAGTCGCGATGCCGCGCGTTTGCGAACTGCCAGCGATGCTCGTCCCATTCGTATTCAAACTGCGCGACACCCGGAGTGGCGCGTTGCAGCGTGAAGTAGGCGACCGGGTCGTAACCCTTGATGGCGAAGGATGGCTCGGCGGCCCACGCCGTGTTTAGCAGGAAGAACGGGACCAACCACAGCGCGCGTCGATTCAGGGAGGGCATGGGCGAAAACATACCCCATGCGGCGCGTCGGCGACCGCTGTTTCGGCGCAGTTTCGCCAATATTTCCGGATTCTTTCGTTACGGCCGCTCGGCGGATCGCCATTCTCGCCCCTCGAAAAATCAAACCTGGCCATTCGGAGGGTCGAACAGTGAAACGCATCAAAAGTTTTTTCGGCATGGTGTTGCTCGGACTGCTAGGTGGCGTAGCACCAGCACACGCGGACGCGGTGGTCGACTGGAATGAAATTACCGTACAGGCGGCCACGGTGGGACGCCCCGGTCCCATCGGCATCGTCGACATCGCGCTCGTGCAAGTCGCGGTGCACGATGCCGTCCAGGTTCTCGATCGGAAATTTGAGCCCTATCACGCCGAGATCGACGCAACATCCGCTGAAAGGGCCAAAAGCCGCCGCTCCGCTGCCATAGCCGCGGCGGCCCATGACGTGCTCGTTGGCATCTACCCCGCGCAAGCTGCAACTCTCGACGCGACGTACTTTACCTACCTCGCGGACAAGGGGCTCATCGGCGATCCCGGGATCCTCGTCGGACAGCAGGTCGCCGCGCGTATTCTTCCGCTGAGGCGTGTGAATCCGAATCCGCTGCCCCCGCCGTTTGTTGGGGGAACCGGCATCGGCACCTGGCGTCCGACTCCGTCGTTTCTCGGAAATCCGCCCACGCCAGCGCCGTTTTCGCCGATGGCAACACCGTGGATGGGCAGCTTCGATCCATACACGCTCACGAGTCCGACGCGTTTCCGGGCTCCGCCACCGCCAGCACTGAACAGCGATCGATACACGCGAGACTACAACGAGGTCAGGGAGCTCGGCTCTCTCGTCAGTGCCAAGCGCACCGCCGAGCAAACCGATCTTGCGTATTTCTACGTCGAGACCGCTCCGGTGCTGTGGAACCGCGCGCTGCGCGGAATCGCAACGCGATACCTGCGCAATAGCGGCGACAGCGCCCGGCTCTTTGCGCTCGCAAATCTCGCGACTGCCGATTCCCTCATCTCGAGCTGGGAGAGCAAGACGTTCTACACCTTCTGGCGACCGGTCACGGCGATCCAGGATGGCGGGGCCGACGGCAATCCGGCGACTGTCGGCGATCCGGCGTGGCAACCGCTGATCAACACTCCCAACTATCCAGACTACACCTCGGGCGCGAATGTCGTGACCGGCGCCATGACGCGCACGCTCGAGCTGTTCTTTGGCACGGACAAGGTGGTCTTCGACGTCACGAGCGCCGCGCCGCAGGCGGTGCAAAAGGTTCGCCGGTATTACCGCTTCTCGGATGCGGCGCGGGACGTCGTTGACGCGCGCATTTTGCTGGGGATTCACTTCCGCTTCGCGGACCTCGCCGCACGCGCTCAGGGCAGAAGCGTGGCAGACTGGACCTTCAATCATTTCCTGCTGCCGCTCGAAGGCCGTGATCATCGAGGACACGATCAATGGTAGTTGTCAGCAAGATTCGAGCCGCCGCCCTCGCGCTGTTTGCCGTGTTGGCCGTCAACGCGCGGGCCGACATCATCATGGACTGGAGCGGTCGGGCCGACGTGATCGCCGCCGACAAGCGCCTGCCGCCTCCAGTCCAGGCCCGCGCGCTGGCGCTGATGCATGTCTCGATGTTCGAGGCCATCAACGCCATCGATCGCCGCTACAAGCCTTATCGACTGGAGCTGGTCGCCGACCGCAACACCTCGCGTGAAGCGGCGGCGGCGAGCGCCGCCCATGCGATATTGGTGGCGTTGTATGCCGATCTGCGCGCCGCGATCGATGCGCAGCTGGCCGCGGATCTGGCCCCGATCGCGGAAGGACCTGCCAAGGAACGAGGCATCATCGTCGGCCGCAGGGCCGCCGCCGATCTGCTCGAGCTGCACGCCGAGGATGGCAAGGCATCTGACGACTACCGGCCGTTCACGCAGGCCGGAGTGTACGTGCCGACTCAACCCGTGGCCGGCTATCTCGTGCGCACTTTCAAGCCCTGGGTGATGACCAGCGCGGCGCAGTTTCGGCCGGCGCCACCGCCGACACTGACCTCGGAGGCCTGGACGCGCGACGTCAACGAGATTCGGGAAGCGGGTGCGCTCGCGAGCACGTCTCGCAGCGAGGAACAGACCACGGTGGGAAAATTCTGGTTCCTGACCGGCGCGCGCACCTATAACCCCATCGTGAAGCAGGTGGTGCTGGCGAAGCAGATGAACCTGCTCGATTGCGCACGCGTTTATGCGCTCACCTCGATGGCAGCAGCGGACTCGTTCATCGCCGTGTTCGAGGCCAAGTACCACTACAACTTCTGGCGGCCGGTGACCGCGATCCGCAATGCCGACCTGTCGCAGAATCCGGCCACGCCACGCGATGCCAGCTGGCAGCCGCTCGGCGAAACGCCGATGCATCCAGAGTATCCGTGCGCACACTGCATCAGCGCGTCGGCCGTGGCCGACGTGTTGCGTGCAGTGGTGGGCGATGAGGTGGGCGAGATCGCCGTCACCAGCAGCACCGCGCCGGGTGTGACGCGCCGCTGGACGCGGCTCTCCGACTACGCCGACGAAGTTTCGAACGCGCGTGTCTGGGCGGGATTCCACTATCGATTCTCGACCGAGGTGGGCAAGGAGATGGGACGGAAAATCGGTGAGCTGACCGTGGCAACGCAGCTTCGACCCGTGCCGGTGCGCAAGAAGTAAAGCCGCCGGCGATTCACGTAGACGTTGAATCCTGTTAGTCGCGTATCATCGCGGCGTGACCGGATTCAGCGTTTTCGCCATCATCCTGGGAGTTGTCATCGTTGCCTTGCTGAGGGCAGCGCTGCGGCGTCCGCCTGGCGGCGGCGAAAAAAGCGTCCCGGGCGATTCGGTGATATCGCCCGCCACATCGCCCCCGGCGTTGCCGCCGCCTTCCGCGCCCGAGCCTGCGGATCTGGGGTCGCGGCTCTATCCACTGCGCCAGGCCATCGAAGGTTTCGGTGAATCGAGCGCGCACCCGCGCGAGATCGAGAACCGCGACGAATTCAAACAGGCCGTGGCTCTGCTCGCAGATCGCGCGGTGCCGCTCGAGGTGGTGGTGGAGTACGCGCTCGGCAGCAACTGGGCGCTTTCCTGCGCGGGCTTCGCGGCGTTTCGCGAACGCCCCGATCAGGAACAGGCGCTCGCGGCGACCCTTGCGAGACTGCCGAATGTGGGCGCGTGGCCTTTGCACTTCGCCTTGCTTTTCGTCGACAGCCTCAAGGAGCGACCGCCGGTCGGTGAGACCCTGCTGCGCATGAACGAGCAATCAGTGAACCATCCGTTGTTCGCGCAATTGTTCCTCGCGTCGTTCAAGCGGCGCGAGACGCTGGGGGATCGCGGCAGTTTTGGCGCGTCGCTGGCTCGCGAGCACACTCTCGCCAAGGGTGTGGCGCTGCTGCTCGGGAAGATAGATCACCCGTTCGCGCGGGATCTGAAGCTCGAACTCGAAGCCTGGAAATTGCAGCGAATCGACCGCGCCTTCCTCGGCGAGTTCGGGCGCTTCTGGGACGAGCCCGATTCGCTCCTGATCCTTCACGACGCATTCCGCGAGCCACTGGCCACCGCCGTCACGGCCATTACGCATGTGCCGCCGCGTTCGGTGCTGATCGTCGGCGAAGCGCGCGTGGGCAAGAGCTCGCTGGCGCGGCTGATCGGCGGCGAGTTGCAGTCGAGGGGCTACGTTATCTTCGAGGCGAGCGGACCAGAGCTCATGGCCGGGCAGAAATACATCGGTGAACTCGAAGGCCGCATCCGCCGCATGGTGGCGGAGCTCGCTGCCGGCAAGAAGGTGGTGTGGTTTGCGCCGGATTTTCTGCAGATCCTGCTGTCGGGTTCGCATCGCGGCCAGGCGGCCGGCATTCTCGACCAGGTCCTGCCCGACGTCGTGGCCGGCCGGCTCGTGATGATCAGCAAGTGCACACCGGGCGGATTCACGCGCGCATTGCAGGCGCGTCCGGCGGTGCGCAATGCGTTCGATACCGTGCGGCTGCGCGCCATCACACCCGAAGAAACCTCAGGCATGGTGCGGGAGTTCGCCGGCCGTGTCGCCCGGAAGTTTCCGGTCGAATTTTCGGAGGACATGGACCAGGTGGCGCTGCAGCTCGCGCGTCACTACCTCGGAACCATGCAACTACCCGGTGCAGTGCTGGACCTGCTGAAGCTCGCGACCAACCGCGCGATCGCCAATCACGAAGCCCGCGTGGACCGCGGCACGTTGTTGGCGGCGCTGTCGCAGCTCACCGGCCTGCCCAAAGTAGTGCTCGACGACAGCGAGCGCGTGAACCTGTCGGAGATGCGCGGGTTCTTCTCGGCGCGCGTCATCGGCCAGGATGAAGCTGTGGGCGCGGTGGTCGATCGAATTGCGATGCTCAAAGCCGGTCTCACGGACCCGGGCCGGCCAGTGGGAGTGTTCCTGTTTGCCGGCCCCACGGGCACGGGCAAGACCGAGCTCGCGAAGACGCTGGCGGAATATCTGTTCGGCACTCCCGAGCGGCTCATCCGGCTGGACATGAGCGAGTTCCAGCAGCCGAACTCCATCGACAAGATCATCGGCGCGTCAGACGACGAGTCGCTGTCACAGTCGCTGATCCAGCGTGTCCGCAAGCAGCCGTTCGCGGTGATCCTGCTCGATGAATTCGAGAAGGCACACGCCAATGTCTGGGACCTGTTCCTGCAGGTCTTCGACGACGGTCGCCTCACCGACACGATGGGACAGGTCGCCGACTTCCGGCATACCATCATCATCCTCACGTCCAATCTCGGCGCCACCGCGCACAAGAATGCCGGACTCGGCTTTGCGCCGCGCGGCGACGCGTTCTCGCAGGAGCAGGTGCTGCGGGCGGTTTCGCAGAGCTTCCGGCCAGAGTTCGTCAACCGGCTCGACAAGGTCATCGTCTTCCGGCCGCTGACGCGCGACCGTATGCGCAGCATCCTGCGCAAGGAACTGGCGCGCGTGCTCGAACGCCGTGGTCTGCAGAATCGCGAGTGGGCGGTGGAGTGGGAGTCCTCGGCGCTGGAATTCCTGCTCGAGAAGGGATTCACCGCCGATATGGGTGCGCGGCCGCTGAAGCGCGCCATCGATCAATTCCTGCTCGCCCCGCTCGCCGCCACCATGGTCGAGAGGCGCTTTCCGACCGGCGACCAGTTCCTGTTCGTACGCAGCGACGGCGAATCCATCCAGGTAGAGTTCGTCGATCCCAATTCGGAACCCGCGACACCTGTTCCGGTGGCGGGCGAGCCCGCCGCCGCGGTCGTCGGCACCGGCATCGAAGCGCTGGCATCGGCAGTGTTGCAGCCCGCGGGCTCGCGACCGGAACGCGACAAGCTGTCGGCGACCCTCGCGCGCCTGGAGGCGCAACTCGCCGGCGCGGAATGGGAAAATCTGCGCGATGAACTCGCGGCGCAGATGGCCGATGGAGAATTCTGGAATCGCGACGATCGCCATCGCTTGCTCTCGCGATACGCCCTCATGGATCGGGTGAAGGCAGCGCTGGGCACCACGCGTGCACTCAGCGAGCGTCACGGCCGGGGGTTGTCAGGGCGGGCGGGGACCTTTTCGCGCGAACTGGCCGGGCGATTCGCGCTGCAGCTGCTGCTGGTCGATCGCGGCATTCGCGACGCGCTAAGCGATGCGGCCGTCGAAGTCGTGTTGAGCGTCGAGCCCGCGATGGACAGCGGCGCCGACGCGGAGCAAACCGCGCGCTGGTGCCAGCGAGTCGCCGACATGTACGACGGCTGGGTGGCGCGCCGTCACATGCAAGGTACACAGCGCGCGCTGCCTTCACTCACCAGGTCGCTGGTGGTGACCGGCTTCGGCGCCGCCAGTGTGTTGTCGCGCGAAAACGGCTTGCACGTGCTCGAAAGCGAGGATTCGAAACGTTGCGTCGCGCGCGTGCGCGTGGCGCCGCTTTGGGCGGCAGAAAGCGCCGCGGAGATTCCCGCGTCGGCGCTCGTGAAGGCATTGGCAACCGCGCCGGCGACTTCGGCGATCATCCGACGCTATCGCATCGAGCCGTCGCCGTTGGTGCGCGATGCCGAACGCGGCTGGCGCACCGGTCGACTCGACGTCGTCATGGCCGGCGATTTCGATCTGTTCTGAACCTGGAGAATCCATGAGAAAAACAATCCTGGCGCTGCTCGGTTCGATGGCCTGCGCGCCGATGACCTTCGGTGCCTATGGGTGGAAGCCGCTGCTGGACAGCAAGCTCTCGCAGTTCGACGTCTATCTCAGTTATCGCGGCGACCAGATCATGAGCGTGATCCAGGGCAGGGCGCCGCCGGAACTGAAGCCCGTGGGTCTCAACCCACCGGGGCAGAACGTGTTCACGATGATCGAGCAGGGCGGCAAGCCGGTGCTACGCATCAGCGGTGAGATCTACGGTTGCGCGACTACGCGCCAGGAGTTTTCGAACTACCACTTCCGCGCCAGCTTCAAGTGGGGTGACAAGAAATGGGAGCCGCGCCTGGTCGAGCTCAAGGACTCCGGGATCCTGTATCACAGCCGCGGCGACTTCGGCGTCGAATACTGGAAGTCCTGGGCGCTGTCGCAGGAATTCCAGGTCATCGAGCACGGCATCGGCGAGTACTGGAGGCAGGCCACGTCGGCCTTCGACATCCGCGCGGACGCGAAGGCGCCGGGCGCCGAAGCGCCGAAGTGGAACCCCAAAGCCCCGTGGATGGCGTTTTCCGGTTCCAACAACCACGCGCTCGCGGGTTCGGATGAGGATCGGCCGGGCGAATGGAACACCCTGGAGCTCGTGTGTTTCGAAGATCGCTGCGTGCACATCGCCAACGGGAAAGTGGTCATGGCGTTGAAGAACGCTCGCTACCAGGACGGCGACAAAATGGTGCAGATGAAAGGCGGGAAGCTGCAGATCCAGAGCGAGGCGGCGGAGGTGTTCTATCGCGACATCGAGATTCGCTCGATCCCGGCGATGCCGAAGGAATACGCGAAGTATTTCAACCCATGATTCTGTGACGGCTGTCGCGAGTGCCCGGCGGGCTGCGGCCACGGTTCAAGAATCGCCCGCCTAGGTCGTTAAACATTCGTCGTAGGTGAGTCGGCCGCAGGACGAAAATCGTGGGAGAGCAGGAGCAACTGCAGAAACACATGGCTGCTGTCGTGGACTATCGGCAGCGGCTCGCCGCATTACAGGGTGGCTGGGACAGTCTCGCGCTGCTGACCCACTTTGGCGATGGCGGCGCCGATCTCGGCAACACGCGGCAGGCATTCGATTCGCTGGCGTCGGAGCTGGTGACGCATCTGTCGAACGAGACTCACAAGAAGGCCGCGCAAGCCGCGCAGTCGCGCGCCCAGGTCGCGATCGACATCCTGGTAAGAAACCTGTTCGAACGTACTGCCGACGTCGGCTTTCTCGCCGCGGATGACGATCTCAAGCGATTCGCGCGCTCGGCGCCGTCCACAACCGGCATCGAACTCGATGCCCTGATCAGGCCGATGCAGCGGCGACTGGCGGAGTACGTCGCGAAGTATTCCGTGTACAGCAACGTCGTGCTCGTGTCGCCGGCCGGAGAGGTGCTCCTGCAGCTGGAAGGCGGGGGCGCGCCATCGATTACCCGCGATGGGCTCATCGGCCGCACGCTCGCGGCGGACAACACCTACGTGGAATCCTTCGGCGCCAGCGATCTCGTCCCCGGGGTGCGCCGCGCACTCATCTATTCGCAGCAAGTGGCCGAAGGCAACGATGTGCTCGGCGTGTTGTGCCTGTGCTTCGCCCTCGAAGGCGAATGCGCGGGAATCTTCGAGCGGCTCCTCGGCGCGCAAGATTGGACCGTGCTGGCGCTTCTCGACGAAAACTACGAGGTCATTGCCAGCAGCGATCCTCAACAGCTGCCGGTGGGTGTCCGCGTCAGGTCCTGCGACCAGTCTGCGGGCATCATGCGATTCGCCGGCCGCGAATATCTCGCCATCGCCCGCAGCGCCAAACCCTATCAGGGTTATCCAGGGCCGCCGTGGCGCGGCCACGCGATGGTGCCGCTGGAACACGCGTTTGGATCGGATGATCATGGGTCCGGAAGAGGCGCCGACGTACTCGTGGGCGCGCGCCTGGATTCGAAGGCATTTTCCGCCGACCTGCTCGCGGTCCCGCGCCATGCCGAAGCCGTGCAGCGCGACCTCAGCCGTTCGGTCTGGAACGGCAACGTGCGACTATCTACCCAGGACGCGGCAAACGCGAATTTTGCGCGCGCGCTGCTTCGCGAGGTGGGCAATCTCGGCCGCCGGACCCAGGAAGTTTTCGAGCGATCCATCAAGGACCTGCAAGAGACGGTGGTCTCTTCGGTGCTGTACGAAAGCGGCTTCCTGGCCTCGCTGGCGATCGAGCAGTTCGCACGCAACCTCTATGAGCGCGCCAACGATTGCCGGTGGTGGGCGCTCAATGACACGCTGATCGGTGCGCTCGCTGGCGGCAGTCGCGACGCAGCCGCCGCGACGGAAGTCTTGCGTCAAATCAACGCGCTGTACACGGTATACCACGGCCTCGTGCTTTTCGATGACTCACGGCGAGTGGTAGCCGTCTCGCGAACGGATCTCGAGCACCGCATCGGTTCGGTCATCGACGAACCCTGGGCCGGTCGGACGCTGGCCTTGCGCGATTCCCAGAGCTACAGCGTGTCGGACTTCAGCAAGAGCTCGCTCTACGGCGATCGCCCGACGTTGACCTATGGTGCCGCCGTGCGTTCTGCTGGCGGCAAAGTCGTCGGTGGCGTCGCGGTGGTGTTCGATTCGGCGCCGCAGTTCTCCGCCATGCTGCGCGACCTCCTGCCACGCGACGAACACGGTGAGCCGCTCGCCGGTTGCGTGGCGATGTTTCTCGATCGGGAGTTGGCCGTCATCGAAGCAACCGACGTGGCGACGGCGGAAATCGCGTGCCGGCAGCTGGACATTGCGGCTGCGGCAGATAGCACCACCGCGGTACGTGTGGGCGATACCTGTTACGCGCTCGGCACGAAACTGGAGGCCGGCTATCGCGAGTACGCCGGCATCGGTGCGCGTGCTGCGGTGCTGATTCCGCTCGGAACGGCCGTGGCCGTAACCGCCGGCTCACGGGCCGAGATGCCGGATCACAGCCGCCTGAACGCGGATGGAATCAAGGCGGATCTGCTGCGGTATTCGACGTTCGCCGTGGGATCACACTGGTACGCGCTGCCGACAGCGAGCGTGATCGAAGCGATCGACTCGAATGCAGCTCAGCCGGTGGCCGGCGCAATGCCGTGGTGGGCGGGGGTGATGTTCTACGGCAACGACGCCGTGCCCGTGGCGGATCTGACGAAGCTATTGTGCATCGAACCTTTGCAGGCGCCAGCCATCGCGATCCTGGTACGAGTTCCAGGACGCACGCAGCCATTGGGGTTGCTGGTCGAAGCGCTCGGCGATAACTGCGATGTACCGGGCGACCGGTTGCTGCCGCTGCGCGCCACCGGCGACGGCAAGACGCCGTCGCTCATCGATCGAACTATCCAGTTCGGGAATCCCGGCGACCCGCTGGTCATGGTGTTGCGCCTCGAGAGCATTTCGGGATTGCTGTACGCCGACTCGCGAAAAGCCGAGGTGGACAAATCGGTGGTGGAACCGGAGGCGTTGCGGTCCGGCGCCGCCTGACCGGTACTCATTTCTTGAACAGCATTCCGCCTTTCACGACCACCGCAATGTCTTGCAGTACTGCGATGTCTTGCAGCGGATCGCCCTTCACCGCGATGACATCGCCGAACTTGTCCGGCTCGATCGTGCCGACGCGTGCGCTCCAGCCCATGTATTGCGCGGCCACGCGCGTGGCGGACTGAATTGCCTGCATGGGCGTCATGCCGCGCTTCACCATGATCGGAAACTGGCGCGCATTGAGTCCGTGCGGGAACACGCCTGAGTCGGTGGCGAACACGATGGGCGCGCCGGCTTTCACCGCTTTGGTGAAGGCCTCCCGCTGAATCTCCGTGGTCTCGGTGTTCTTGCGCAGGAATTCCTCGGGCCAGCCGGCCTTTCTGCCTTCGGTATCGATGTAGTCGCCGTTGTACACGTCCATGGCGAGCGCGACGTGGCCTTGCTCGAGCGCGGCGGCGATGCAGGCATCATCCAGGTACGAGGCATGTTCGATGGTGTCGGCGCCAGCGGCGATCGCCATGAGAATGGACTCCGCGCCGTGCGCGTGCGCGGCCACCTTCTTGCCGACGGCGTGCGCGATGTCGACCACGGCCTGGATCTCGTCCTGCGTCATTTCCGGCGCGCCGGGGACGCCACCGAACGCGAGCACCGCGCCCGAGGCAATCACCTTGAGCAGGTCTGCGCCGTTATCGAGAATGAACTCGGCCCGTTCGCGGAATTGATCGGGCCCGCGCGCGACGCCCGCGTGAAAACGTTCGCTGCCCGGAGGTTCCTTGAAATCCGGGATGTACAGATCGCCACCGCCCCGCGGAATGGTGAGGTAGGGGCCGCTTACCTGCATGCGCGGCCCGGCGGCTTTGCCGGTGTTGATCGCGTCGCGCAGTGCCGTATCGGTGCCCAGGGAATAGGTGCCGACATTCCGGACGCTGGTGAAGCCCGCTAACAAGGTGGCGCTGGCATTTTCCTTCGACAGGCGCAGCGTTTCTTCGGCGGGCCGCGAGAAGTACACGGTGAGATCCGCCGTGTCCTCGGGCCGGTCGGTGAGGTGCGTGTGCATGTCGATGAGGCCGGGCAGGCAGGTGTAGTCGGACAGATCGAGCACCGGGACGTGCGTGGACGCGGCATCACCGCGAGTCGCCTTCTCTTTGAGGCTTTTGATCTTGCCGTCGCGTATCAGCACGAGCACGTCGCGCTTCGCGGTATCGGAATTGCCGTCGATGAGCCTGCCGCAGCGGAGCGCGATGGTGCCGCTGTCGGGCGTGTACGGCACCCGGCGTATGTCGAGCCGATTGGTCTGGGTGGGTGGCGTGTAGGCGCAGGCGCAAAGGGTGGTGAACGCAAGCAACAGAGAGACTGAGCGGGTGATCATGCGAGCGGGATGAATTCCTGGTTGTCGAAGTCGGGGAGTTTCATGCGGCCCGCGCGCCAGTCGGCCTTGGCCTGTTCGATGCGTTCCTTCGATGATGATACGAAATTCCAGTCGATGAATCGTTCGCCGACAGGTTCGCCGCCGAGTGCCATGAGCGTCGACCGCGCCGATGCGGTGACGGTGGTGTCTTCATCCTTGCCGAACACCAGCATCTTGCCGGCACCAAGGGTCTGGCCCCGCGCCTCGACTTCGCCGGCGGCGATGTACAGGGCGCGCTCGGAGTATGCATCGGGCAGCGCGGCGCGCGCTCCTTTGGCGATTTCCCAGTGCGCGTAGAACAGCGGCGAATGGGTCTTCACACCGGCACGGAGACCGAAGGCTTCACCCGCCAACAAACGCGTGCGCAGTCCGCCGTCTTCATGCAGCGGCAATGCCGTGGCGTCGTAGTGCGCGAAGGAGGGGTCGGTCTCTTCGTGCTGCCTGGGCAGGGCCACCCAGGCCTA
>Ga0307513_10005493_pt1 | contig 16735 bp, 22 predicted proteins | sample 15_EM_MG_FD_202174 | JGI IMG/M metagenome (GOLD analysis project Ga0307513, IMG submission 202174) | Populus trichocarpa ectomycorrhiza microbial communities from riparian zone in the Pacific Northwest, United States - 15_EM | ecosystem: Host-associated > Plants > Roots > Unclassified | place... | reverse complement strand
TCAGATTTGGCCATTTTCATCATATTTGTGAGAGTTCAAATGGTAAAATATATTAATATTACATCTTAGAACATGATACTAATGCAAGAGACACAGAGAAGTCACTGCAAATGCCATTTCCTTTGTCCTCTAAAAGAACGGATAATCCATGGTTATCCGGATAAGGCACATAATTACGGTTACGGTTCGGTTCGGATACGGATAGCAACGGTCACGGGTATTATCCGGATATTGCCGATCCATGTTAGTCCCTAGATGCACTATGCAAGCCTCCCACTTCATGGGTACCCCCTTGTGTCTGCTCCTCCTTAATTCCCCTGTCGAGCGAGTGTGTATCTGCCCACATCCCTTTGGAAAGGGGAGGAGCAGATGTGGCTACATCCTCGCTTGTGAGGGAGCTGAGGTGTTGTTAATTGAGCCCACATCCCTCAATAGAGGGGAGGGGCTCGTTGCTGGGGTAATATGCGGGTGATAGGCGAAGTTGGAGGCGGAGAGGGCGAGGGCGGAGGTGGTGGTAGAGGGTGGGAGGAGAAGGGAATGAATGAACATGTGATAGCAGTTGGTGTTGCATTCAAACTCTGATCGCCCCTCATAGATAGCGTTCGATATGAACATCTATGAGCTCAATAGTAGAATAGAAAATTGTATTATCTTATAGGACTTCTGCAAATGCGAGATCCAAGATTTAAAGTTAAAATGTGCAAAATTGAGCATTGATCATGAGGTTCATAACTGAATATCGGTCATTCCAGCTTCCAGTGTCCACAACGAGTAGTTACCTTGTACAAACTATCCAAATATTATCTATTAGTACACTTAAATCATATTACAATGCATTTGATAATTATTATACAGTTTATGATAGTGAATTCATGAGAGGTATGATGGAAACTAACATTGTGGCATTTTTCTTAAATTGCATGCTTAATTCTGCGTACTTTACCTTCAAATTCTGGATCTCACATTTTTGGAATACCTATAAAATAATATAACTTTTTATTTTTTTATCGTGCTATCCAGTGTTCATATCGAACACTATCTTTGAGGGTGAGCGGAGTTTAAACCCCCCCATCAACCACCATCATGTTGATATTAGGTTGTCCTCTCTCACTTCTCCACCACCACTCCTCACCACTGCCATTCATCCCCAATCACATGAAACCACCCAGATATGATCCCCTCCACTCTATTGAGGGATGTGGGCTCAGCCAACGATGCCTCAGAAGCGAGGATTCAGCTGCAGCACCTCTCCCCTTTCCAAAAGAATGTGGGCCAGTTCATGTTCACTCAATGGGGGGAATTGGGGAGATGGGCGAAGGAATAGGGGAATCTGCAGGACACGTTCAATTATCTTGGTGCGCAATTTGATTTCTCGGGTATTTCTGGAAATAAATCATAATTTCGTTTCAATAGATGGAGAGCTGGACATGCCTCAGCTTGTTGTGGTGTGTATTTTATTGACATATGCATTCAGCATAGAACATGTGTTGAATGGGCGTGATAGGTCGGCAGCCAGTCGTCGGGGAAATCAAGCATCCCGGAAACGTGAGCGGAATTCCATTCCATTGCCAATTCTATTTTCTAAAATTATGGAATCTGCAGAATAGTTGGCCGGGATTTCCTTCTTCGTGGTCAAGGGACTGTTACTCGCAGACCACTCATTCTTCAACTTATCAACACTCCCGAGCCAATGGAGTCCTCTCCAAATTCCTACCGAGAATGGGGCCAGTTCCTCCCCATCGACAAGAAATTCACGGGATTTAACGAAATTCAGAAAGAAATTGAGCAGGAGACTTTCTGAGTGGCAGGACAGAACAAAGGTGTCAGCAAACTACCCATATTACCCTGGATATAGTCCAGACGTGCTGGACCTAACGTTGGTGGATCTGCCTTGCCTCACAAAGGTGCGTACTTGAGAAATATTCTCTGCATTGTGAAGTAACATTTCTACACTCAGATTCTCATTGGCGATCAACCCAGCAACATCGAGCATCAAATTCGCAACCTCGTAGTGGACTACATCTCGAAACCTAATAGGTCGGTTCCTTGCCTGACCTGTCATCAACTATATTTATTTCTCCTTCCAGTGTCATTCTCACCATATCACCTGCAAATGTCGATCTCGCCAGTTCTGAGGCTCTCAAACTGGCCCATTCCATCGACTCCCAAGGTCAACGCAAAATCAGTGTCCTGATCAAGCTCGATCTCATGGATGCAGGAACCTATGTCAGAGTATGCACAGAGCTTGATTGAGATACAAGCTGCATATATCAACATGAATCACCTAGCATTCACCTCTGGCTCGGCTACTGCGGCCCAACAGGCACACCCGCCTCAAGGGCCACAGGTCTCTCAAAGGGTCTGTCAACATTCCTTTTTCGAGTTTAACTTGGACTTCCCCTTCTGACCTTTGCTGTCTTCTGCAGCCTGAATCAACAGAATTTGTCGTTGGCAACGGTGGCTCACCCGAGGACAATGATGAGAACTTCTTTGACGACACCAATGGCCCAGATGGTCTCTTTCCACTGCAAGAAAGCCATTCTGTATCCTCCACGTTACATGATTGGTCACGGGCGACCACATCAACCACCGCCTCCAGCACCTCAACAACGACTGTAAGGGCAACCATGGGCTGAGCAACCGGTATGACCGTGATAAGCACAGACTAGCAGGGGATCCGAAGTTTAGTGTATTATGCAATAATATACTATGTAATCTATGCACCTAGCAGGGGATCCGAAGAGGAAAGGATAGGGATCCCATGCTAGAGAAGCCATATATAAAGGAGACACAATGGTGTGTGGAATGACGCAATATAGAATTAAAAAGTGAAAGTGGAATGATAAATAAAAGGGTCCTCAGGGTCTAAGGGTCCGGAGGTGAGGGGGCACATACAGACCGGTGGTTACGGTTGACCGGTTGGCGCCGGTCGGTGTCAGGGTGGTGAGTCGGTTGACTGGAATGAGCGAAGGACGGCGATGGTGAGATGTGGGGGGAGACGGTGGGGCTGTAGATGGGTGTTGGTGGGCATCAAGGCGAGATAGCTGGTGGGTAGGCTCAGCTGGCCAGCATGGCTCGGCGGGTGGATTGGGTGTTCCCCTTACAACGACCTCTTCTGCCATTGGGATCAACTCGGTCGTCAAAAGGTCTTCATCCAAGCCGTGGACGTCACAGCGTGGGCTGAGAGCTTCATCTGCTTTTGAGTGTGGTGCTGGGCAAGGTCACCATCAGAGCATGAGCACTGGCTTGTCGCTGCCTGGAGGCTCGGCATGCGAGACCTTCAATTATTTCTTTGGGCAGTGTAATGCGTATATACCCAAATATAATTTTATTCTGCCCGAAATTCCCTCCATCGTGCACAATGGCAAGCGCAACTCCGTTCTCACCCGATAGTATGAGAGTCATGTGCCGGTCACGCCAGGATATATTTTAAAAATGATCCAGATTTAGCTGGGTGACAAAATCAAAATCAATTCCCTGATTATTTTTTAGTTTTGTCCACAATCTAACCCTCATTTATTAATCAATTATAAAAGGAATAAATTAAAAATATGATCACATTATTATCTCCAATAATTTAGAGAAGGACATATAATTTTATCCCCCATAAAAGTCCAAGGCATATCGTGACATTGATTAAGAACACATTTAAAATATATCCTGATTATTTCCTGCAGCTATATTTCAGGACATATTAAAAATAACTCCACATTATATTCCATTTTTCATCTCAGTGCAAATAAGCCAATGCCCGCAGTGTGGGTGGATTCTAGCATTCTTGGGTTCATCTCAAAGCTCTAAATAATAGCTATTAGGATGAAGTTACCGTGTATTAATTTCTTGAGCTGTTGTGCAGTAATTCAATTTCAAGTTTTGGATCCCCTGTGCAGGAGGAGGGGTACACTAAATATATTCATTATTTCACTATTTCTGGCTCGTTTCTAGCATTCTTTGGTTCTTCTAAGAGCTGTAGATTATACCTATTGTGATGAAGTTACAGTTTGTTTATTTGTTGAGCCTTTGTGCAGTAATTTCAAGTGCGAGCTTTTGATCAATGATGGAGGGGGAGAAGTGCAACTAATAATTTATTTGCTTCACTCATACTGGACCACTCTTAACGTTCTTAGGTTCGTTAGAAAGCCCTAAATTACAGCTTTCAGGACGATGTTTTACCTTGTTAATGTGGCCAGTATTCGTCTTACAAGTCAATTTCGGGTTTTTGAGCAATGATGGAGGAGATCTGTATGTAATTGTTTTATTTCTCCACCAATTCTTCGCCATTAATTATGTTCTTGGGTGCATTTGAAAGCTGTAGATTTCAGTTTTTAAGACAATATTTTACATTGTTAATGTGGCCAGTATTTGTCTTACAATTTAATTTCGAGTTTTTGAGCAATGATGCAGGAGGTGTGGTGCATTTAATAATTTTATTTCTTCACTAATTCTGGGCCATTCTTCATGTTCTTTGGTGCGTTAGAAAGCTGGGAATCACATCTTCTAGAGGAATGTTTCAGCTTGTTAATGTGGCCAGTACATGTCTCGCAATTAAATTTCGACTTTTGACATATTATATTGGCTGACAGGTCCATCTATTGACCTCCCTTTCCACTTATTCTGGGTTACTTTCAAATATAATTTTTATACTATTGTTATCTACTACATCCTCTGCAAATTCTACTATGCTTTCACAAAAATCTAGTGAGAAATGAATGAAATGCATTGTTTTCAGACACCCTGTCTAAGAATTCTCACACCGACATCCATCGAAATTGCGCAAAGTCATTTCAAACTCCGACATCAAGTCGCCAGCACAACAACTTCAACCTCTTTCCTTACACCACCACCACCACCGCGCAGCCACCCACTGCCGCCGTTGAGTGCCCTGGCCAATGCCCATTTGTGGGCCAACCCAGGGCAAGCTCATCGACATCAACAATCCCCTGCGCCACCCCACCACCACCTCTCTGCAGCAGCACCCATGTTGCCTGCCCCAGCAACCACATGGAGGACGACAACAATGAGTTGGGACGGTTGAAGGAGAGTGAGGAGAGTGGGTAGAAAGGGAAAGGCAGATCTGGAAGGTGACAACGACGTGGCGTGCAACCCACATGCCGTGTCATCTTAAACCCTAATCTGAGGTCAAGTCTTCTTTTCTTTCCCACAACTCACATTACTGTCAACCTTTTTGGAAAGCGCTGTAAATAACAAAGGGTTTGTAAAATCCAAGGAACCCTACTTGAGCACATCCCTAAGATGCAAAAAAGTACTTCATCAGGAAAAACCCTTTTGCCAAAAGTGTCACTTAAGTGTTGCTTAAGTGTCACTTTAGGCAGCTAAGATGCCTAAGTCAAACAGGCAACTCAGGTGACACCCAAGACAAGGTGACCCGTGTAGCTCGGTCTTAAGTGTCACTTTGGTCACCTCAAGTTTTATTAGGTACATGCAAAATCTACTTAGGATACTTCACAAATTGGGGTTACATCCTCAGGTTTGTTTAGTTTCCTTTGTATACTTAACAAACTTGCAATCATAATAAGAAAATGACTTTATTGTATTTATAATACGTACATATAACTTACAATAATGTATACTAATTAATACAGAAGACAAGGGGAGGGGGAAATTTGAATAGGAGGTGTGAAACATACATGTCGCCCATTATTGATGCCACAGGGGGAGGATCCCCCCAACGATGGGAGGATAACCGAGAATGAGAACAAACAGGGCAGCATGTAGGTTGCATGCCGCCCCGTTGTTGTCATCGATACTGCAGGAGAAAAAAACCCTCGTTGAGGGGGTAAACGGAGGAAACCAGGGCAGCGCGTGGGTATCATGCTGCCCCGTTGTCGACTCTGTGAACCCCTTGTCGTTGGGGGATAAAGAAGTTCAGGCGAGGCAGCATGTGGGTTGCATGCTGCCTCGCTGGCTTCTGGAACGATGCTGCAGGGGGGAGGGGCACCAGTACCCTCCTCCCTGCCCTTGCTACCCCCGCGGTTTCCCCCCCTCCTCCTCATTCTCCCTGACCCCTCCTTCTGGCTCCTCCTAATCTTCCTCACCCCTGCTCGTCGATTCTGCAGATGCCAATTATGAGGCGCCCACATCCTTTGAGGAAGGGAGGGGCAGTGTTGTCGTCGGTGACGTGGCGTCTGCGGGTTGTTGTCGTCAGTAACGTGGCGTACACAGGTGGCGTTGGTGGTGATGTGGCGGCTGGGGGTCGTCAACGCTGATGACGTGGCCTATGCAGGTGTCATCGGTGCTGACGGGGGGCGGCAACAACTCGGACACAGGTGGTGGCGGCGATGTAGGGTCGTGATGTTGTCATTGTGAGTCGACGAGCCGCCCCGGTTTGGCCCAAACATGGGCAATCCCCGGGGCACTTGACGGTGGCAGTGGTGGCCACACGCTGGTGGTGGTGGCAGTGGTGGTGGTGGTTGATGTGGTGGAACTTGAAAGAAAAATGATGTAGAACATTTCGTAAACAAACAAACACATTTGGTCACATGATCCATGTGATGGGATAGGTTAAGACGTGTTTTTCAGTCAATTCTCAACTGATTTTTATCAAAAAATTTGTAAAATTTGCAAAGATTGTAGTACATAATTATTGTATAAAGATAACATTTTATTTCCAACCCAGAATAAGTGGAAAGTGAAGTTATTACTTAAATCTTCCTTTCTGGATTTGAGTGTGGGAGTTCTGCATTTTCCAGTATGGAACTCCCACGACTAAAGGTGATCTAGGATATATCTAACTTAGTTGAAACTTGGTACAATTTGACTGAGATGAAATGTTGCCTAAATTATCCTTGAGCAAAATAGGTTGAATTTGGTGTCATCTAGATGTCACTTTGGGAACTTAATTAAGGAAGGTCACTCCAAGATCACTCCAAGGTCACTCAGGTATTAAATTTGGGAACTTAATTAAAGCAAGACCACTTAGATGCCACTGAGGGTGAGAAAAGTCAATCTAAATGGCACCTATGGAGCCCAAAGTGCACATTGAGTGCTCCCCCAAGTGACTTAGATGAGCAAAGTCAATTTCTGGGAAAAGGGTTTTTCCTGATGTTACACCAGTCTGCTCTGGTTCTACTTCATCACCAAATGCTGAGTCCAGAATTTTGTATGACCATAATGTCAGAATTATTTCATCAGCTCTTTTTCTCTACAAGTGCATTGCAATAACCACATTTCAGGTTTCTGGTGTCCCAGCCACTTGGAGAGGACACATGTGAATGAAACAAGTTTAATTTACAAGCACAAATGCAGATGAGGCTAGAAGGCATCCCTAGAAATACAATTCACTCACCTCCCTTTACCTTTTCTTCTCCTGCTGACTTTCCCACCCTCATCCACTTACACTCTAGCAAAGAAATACAAATATGCCAACTTCTTCAACTCCTTTATACTCTCCACATTTGCTTTCACCACCTCCTCATCATTGAACAATACCCACTCCCCTTCCATCCTCTTCCTCAGATGCGCAACATAATGCCCCGAATGTATGGAAGGCCCCTTGTGTGAGATGAACCCAAGAAGTTTGTATTTGGCCAGGACGTCTTTACAACCAGGGACCATAGCCGCGGTCGCAGGCAGATGGCCAGATGCAGGCATAGATTCCTCACCTACATCATCAGGATGGTTGAAAAGCCACTCAACAGTTCATTCAGCATTCCCAAACTGCATTTTGGAATTAATGAATCAATTCAAAAACTGGGGATGATATAAGGTGAACTTACTGTCCCTTGCAACGCCTTGCATACTTGAGCACTCATGAATCCCATATCAGAGAGCATCGTGACCTGATCAGGATCGGGTTTGAATTCTGCATTACCAGCTACAGGTGCAGAAGGTTGAATCAGTGAATCAATGTCTACATCAAACAGATTGCAATCATTGTCAGTGTAAGGGAATATTGGGTCAGAAATATCGAACATAACTTACCAGGATCTTCCATATGAGCGAAAAGCCACTCCATCACAGCCTCAGGATCCTTATTCCCTGTTGCAAGCAATACCTGCTGACAATGAATTGTAGGGAACCCCATCCCACTAGCTGGGCCATCACAGCTTCATTGAATTGGGGTAGAGAAGAGGAGCCTGAGAATAAAAGGAAATGAAAAAAAAAACCATTAACATATTAACAACAAATTGCCTTGCTGTTCCTTTGGGGACTCTCACCAGCTGCATCGTTTGGAAGCTCAGTTTCACCATCCTGGAGCCCTCTTCCAAAGTGACCCTCAGTGAACAGGAGCTTGTCTCCATCAGGTAAATTAATGGGGATGTCTATCTAACGATGGAAGTCACCAAGACAATGAAAAGAGATGAATGGACCAAGGTTTGCTGGTACCCAATTTATGAGTTGGAATTTCTTCGCGTGCACGACAAGGATCTCCAGGAGAGATCCAAATCTCAATCGCCTAAACACCAGATGAGTACCATTCCGGATGCAAGAAATGAGGAAACAAACTTGACAGCTTGAATGTTGTGAGTGCATGAAGGACAGGCATAATCCAGCTCTTCACTTCCAAGTAATGCTTCAAGGCATTGCATCAACTGCACGTCATGATACAGTGTCTTTCCATCTGCGTCTTTGCCTTTCATGCTGGCGGGAATCACAATGGAAACAATATTGGTGGTGTCCGTACGAGATCTTACCTTCCTGCATGACGTGCATTGAAGCCATTGTTCCGTAGCATACGTGAAGATCATTGTGGGATCTATACAGCGTCAAAGTGAAGAAAAGCTATCGGCGAGGTCAAGTCAAAGTGCAATACCTTGCTTGCTCCTTTCCTTGTACTTTTGTCCATCCCTCCTCAAAGCCGTAATCAAATGGGTAAAGAATTCCTCAGCGTCTTGCTGCCTCATCGTTGCAAACTCTTCATGTCCCTTCCCAATCAGTGCTTTAAAGCTTGCAGGCTTTACACCAGCTTGAAAAACTGGCATAGGCGATGGGTGTTGAAGTGCCTCGCCCATGGTGTTCAGTGTTGTTGAGTGAGCCGGGTGGGAGTACCGCTCACTGAGAAGGCCATCCGCAACCTTATGCATTTGAAATTCCACACAATCTGCCAGGAGAGCAACAGGACATGTCTTGGCATGTCCTGAACCAGAGTATCGCGTCTCGAATGCAGGAAGGGAGAAGATCGTTTGTAGGACTGAAGCCAAGTGGCAATTTTGAGGCATTATTAAAGGAAGGACAATTTGTCTGTCAAAATTGCTTGCCTATTTCCGAGATCGGCGAGACCCGTTAGACCAGGTCTGAATATGGGCTCAAGGGCTCTGGTCAGGAAAAAGTCGTATTTCAGATTTTGTTCGATTTGCTGTTGCCAAGTCAGAATCGAGCACACCACAGAGGTACAAGTCGGACATATGAGTTCTGTCATACTCTTCTCAGTTTTTGTCAATGTTTGAATGTTAATCCTGAATGAAGCAAGATGTCTGGCCACATCAGGGTCTTCCTTTGCATTGTTGCACACATGGCAATAAATATCTGGATAAGTATGCTTATTTGTTCTGATTTATGCCCGGACCACCAGAGTGGTAAATCGGGTGGAGACCCTGATGCGAGTAGGGATTGTCACGGGTAACCCTCCGGTATTCCAGGGCAACCTGTACCCACACCCGCGAAAACCTGCACCCGCCCCAAGGGTACGGGTTTCGACGGGTTCGGGTAAGGGTTTCCAAATACCCGGGGGTACCCAGACCCGTTCCCAGGTATCTTCCCAAAGCCAACCAATAAACCTCGCAAGTGCAGTGCGAGTGTCAATTGACACTGCCGTGCAGTCTTCCAAGGTTATAAATTTGGTGTAAGCAGTAAGCGGGGTTTATGAGCATGCTCATCATCTTGCATGCAAGGGAGGTGGAGGCGAGGATGGTGTCAAAACGACATCCGCTGCTCATGAGGGAGGTGGAGGATACGAGAATGCTCACCTGCGAGGAAGGAGGATGCAGGTGTTGGGAGTTGTGCCAAAACATCGTAAAGATGCACTTCCGGCTCGCCCTTGCCTGCAAGGGAAGTGGATGACATGGGAACGCCACTGAAACGCCATAAAGATCCACCTCCAGCTCGCTTTTGGATGCGAGGGAGGTGGAAGAGTGGGGAATAGTGTTGAAAGGGTGCTCGAGGGGAAATGTTAGCGTTGTGCTGTGTGCAGGATGCGGTCTCACATACCTTGTGGGTGTCCCATACCACAGGTCTCCTCTAATGTCTTCCACCTGGCCAAAACCTGCACGCCCTCCCGAAATCTGTCGACGTCGACATTGGGTGGCCTACATCCCTCGTTGGAGGGGAGAGGCCACGTGGCAGTGTGGATGGACCTAAAAGGAATTAAAAAGGTTAGCACGCATAGAGGAGGAGAGTTATAAACAAGTTACTTACCCTTGACTGTGCCCTTTCGCATTTTTGGAGCCCAGAGGGACGTTATAGGAGTGGTGGAACCATGGAAAGCGAGATCAAAACTCCAATCGAAAACCAATGTTCAACTTGGCGGGTAACCAATGGGTAACCCACCAACCCGCGCCAGGGGTGTGGGTACGACAAGGGTTGGAAAATCCAACCTGTACCCTTACCCCAGTGTACCCTACCCACAACCCACACGGGTTTCAATACCCTTGACAATCCCTAGATGCGAGAGCCCACGAAATTCGAAAGCAAAGGCAGCAGGAAGTGAGAATCTTGGTGCAGCAAGCGGTGCTGTGAAATGATAGTCACATTGTGCGGCCGTTTTGGACTTTTTAACATTGCAAAAAAGGCCATTTTCGAGCCTTAAAGCTCTTCAAGCCTGTAAATTGAAAAGAAAAAAATAGTTACTGTGAATACAAGTGCAAAGAGCTCAAAGAAGGCCTCTCATATTCTTTTTACAGGGACTTGGCATCAAATAGCCATGCGTTCATGAGCCGAATAAGCATGACAAGATCAAGGGACCCCAAGAAACCAAAAATAAGCAAACAGCGTCGCGAACCAGCTCGGGTTCGCTGTAAATTCTGTAAATCAAGCTGATTTACAGTAAATTACTCACACATAAGTACTTATGGCTACTTATGCCACTTATGTGAGTGAACCAGGTATATTTTCCATTTTATTAAAGCAATCTTTGCTTATTGGGACCACAAAACAGCTTTATTATCAGGAAAAACCCCATTTGCTGATTTGTGGAAATTAGTTTGAATCAGCCTCAGTAAGTAGGGGGGCAAGCTGATTTTGACTGACCTACAGAAATCAGCTCAAGTTAATGATGCATCAGCCAATGGTCAGCAGGCCAGTCACTTATTAGATACTTATTCTTGTTCATTATTAACTGATGTATCAGGTCAGTCACTTATTAGATGCTTATTTTGGTTCATTATTCACTGATGCATTGCAAATCCAACTACACAGCAATGTATGGGAATTGGTCAAAAAAGAGTATTTAAGAGAAATTCAAGTACAAAAGAGTGCATGTGTAGTGACGAGGGCCAACAGCCAGGAATATACCCTATCACCACTAAGTAGTTATAAGTTCTAAAACATGACTTGACTTTCAGTTAGCTGCTTGTTACAGGGCCTGCTCGTCGAATCAACAAGTAGCTTTGACTACTTACCATTTTCTTTGTAGCTCCGCTTTCTCCTACCCATCCTTGCCACTGCTGATGTCGAATCCCACACAACCATCAACGAACATTGCCAGTCAGGTTCATATCCCCATGGACAGGCTCAGTGCTGCCACCAATGTGAGAAATGAGGGGAAGGAGAGTGGATGGTGTCAATGACAGCTGAGAAACACAGTGAGTCCAGAATATCCTGCAGTCATGAAAATATTCTTACGAGTGTCAACCTCCTCCCTAGACCCATCCCCTCCTTCCTATCTCGGATGAATTGAGCTAGCTGTTATTCAGGTATGTTGTCATACAGTTATTCATATTGACAGGAAATAACTTACCTGTTAGACGTTTGCGAATACAACACGGGCGCTGGGCTTTTGTGAACGCCGGAGACAACGAGGCAAATGGGATGGGCAGCTGGGTTCGAGTTTTTTGGATTCAGGGGATTAGCGTTGGGTTCGACACACTGTCCCGCGTCGAGAGGAGGTGGCACCGATGTTTATCGTCAGCTGCCATATGAGCATTAGCAACTAGTGCTGCTGCTTGTCGTTGAGGTGGCGCTGTATTGTCGTTGAAGTCGGGGCCGTTGGGTGTTGGGGTGGGCACCGAGAGGCGGGGGCATGATGGAGCACAGTCAACGATGTTGTCACAGGTGGACCTAGCTTCAGTGGGTGAGTTGCAGGTTGAGCAGTGAAAAAGAGGGGAGTGAAACGAGTTGCGTAGACTCGTTTCATGATGCACCTTGTAGGTCTCCTGGGTTTCACCTCCTGCTCTGTCTACCTGCAGACCGTTTGAGAGTCTAAACATTGGCCCACAACCTTCAAATTGGAAGGGGGCACACGACGTGATGCTGTTCATATTCGTTCATGTCGTGAAATTTCTGTAAATACACCTAGATCAGCAAGATAAAGTAAAGGAGCACAATGAAATGTGCTTACAATAGATTTCTTGAGGCGTTGAGAGGACAGATATGATGGTGGGTGATTTATTGTAAGTTCGTTGGAACTCCAATATCACGTGGTCATGTTGAAGTCCCAACATGGAAGTTCTCATCGCTCAAACATCTTCGTTTTCTCTTCCTCTCCCCACCACCTCGCAAGCAACCACTCATGATACAGCTGGCACACGCCACCACCTCAACCTATGCCACCGAAGTGGTTGATGTTGCCCTATATCTGCCTCCTCTATCACCTTGAATATGGTCAACACCGCCCTTCTGCGTGTCTGCTTCCATCTCAAACGGCGTCAACGACCCACATCCACCTCCTCCATAATCCTCAATCATGGCAGATGTAGCCACCAACACAACCCCACGTCCCTCTCCTCAAGTCCCACAGATCTAGTCAGCGCCACACTACCTCCCATACATAGCTCTGAGATCGACGCGAATCCATTGACATTTCTGTTTCCTCAGCACTGGGGTATAAAGGTGCACTGCCACTGTTGGAGATGCATGAAGACTGGGAGCATGAAAGTGTAACAATGACCACATACATATCTTCCCCGCTGTTCTCCATCATGAGTTTTCTAACCCATCCCTCCATTCCTCTTATTCATGTCAAGGCCTCCCGTCATCCTTGTACACAGTTCGTGGTATTGCAGGTTGTTTGTCCTTCCTCCCACCACCTCGCAAGGAATCACCCATCAGCCTACTGGCAGTGGTCTGCACTGTGCAAGTACTCCACAGCTCATCCCACACATTGGCCTCTGCCTCAACCTTGCATTAGTGAGTTGGAAGCCCACCGTGCTTCTTCCTCCACCTGTGTCAATGTGGCTCTCAACCTACTTGCTGCGCTGTGACATGGCGCCCATTTTGGTATGAACTGCCCATGTCCCCTTAATTACCCACCCCGATTTTCAGTAAGGGGGTGTACTCCGTTAGGTGGACTCTTCTCTTCTTTTGTTCGCCGGCTGTGGTCGTTCTCAAGCCGCAGCACAGTGCAAGGTAAGCTTGTTGTCGCTGTCATTTACTAGTTTGTTGATTTTCATCGTAGTCGTTTGACTCGAGGCTGTGTTCTTCAATGAAGGAGAAGTCAGGTATATGTCATGTCAATATCTCAAATCCGTTTACCTGATTTTGGTTGAACGCAGATGCAGCCGCCATCTTAGCTTGCTACTAGTAAGTCCCTGCCTGTTGATTGACGTACCGCCTCAGGTTGACATTCGGTGTCCTAGATGTCTGGTTGGATGATGACAGATGGGTGATAATAGGAAGTAGTCACAATTTGCTTATGTTTAGTGGAGAACTCAATGTCACCCCTAGATGTTGTCATTTCATCCCCAGTTTCCTCCTGCCTCTCCTTTTATCCTTGCATTTACTGGTTGGTCATGATGTTTGAGCTTGGAGCCCATGGTTTCCATTGTATCAAAGGTAGTTCACTGCCAATGTTGGATCAGATGTGTTAAACTAGTATCTATCTTATTGTAATGTCATGCACCAATATATTAGCTTTTTTGATCCATCCTTGATAGAATTCCAGAATCCTGAGCAGTGTCTAAGATTTATTGTCACAAATTGGCCACTTTCCCTGAGCAGATGAACAATTGATTTGCATGAATAAGTCATGATCAGTGAAGAATCAGTGCCAATATTTAGGACACCTGGCTAATTGGGCTGATTTACCTTATGCAACTTATTTGCAACTTATCTCAGCAGATTTTTTGCTTACTCTGATACATTTCAGCTTATGACTGCAGATCAGCAAATGAGGTTTTTCCTGATGATTAGACAATACACACTATATTACACTCTGAGAGGCTTTATATATTTTTCTTGGCAAGGGCCAAGTGTCAAGGAAATGTAGGAGAGCTTGAAGGGATGAGAGGGAAGACACGGGAAAGGCAGGGAAGGGGACCCGAACAACGGGGCTTAGGCACAACGCTAAAGCTATTTTTGGATGCAGCGATCTCTGGAGCCATCAATTTGTCCCGTTGCGGTTGCCGCAGCCATGCCAGAGCGTCAAGCATGCGCTGCACCCCCCGCGGAAGGAGGGGAGGAGGCCTTGTAAATCTGATTGTATTAGTCAGCCATTATATAAGCTTAATTGCCTTATCGGGGGGTAAATCCCGTAAATCAGTCGGCATAAGTCATTGGCAAAAGAATATGAAAAGACGAAGAAACTTCACACCAGCACCATCCTCGGGACTCAGGAGTGATTGTCGCCAAGTTGACGCTCACTGCAGGTCCCGAAGCTTTATAGCCATGTCCATTCCCACTAACCCCAACGAACTGTTGCCTGCCACAGCCAAGGGATCCACAGGTTAAACAGAGCCAAAGATTGTCTTTCAGATCGCAGGCATTGCAGTGCGCGAGCACCACATACTGGCAGGCTGATATATCACTTGTATCTAATTAGATGCCTGATACATCAATCAATCTAATTAGATACGCATTCTGATATATCACATTACATACACCCTGCCTTCTTCCACGACTCGGCACCATATCTGCCTTTGTCCCAATTTAAACTCAACCCACCCAGAGGTGCGCCTCAATTTTCGATTGGGAAATCAAACCCGCCTCATGTCCCAATTAGGCACAGGGAGAGCAACTTGACAAAAAAAAAACCTATTTATTGTACGACTGTGAACTGCAGGAAACTAATGTGCTATACAAAGCCACCTTTATGCAGCCCAATGGGTATACCACCCTCACGGTTCCCCACGCCAGCGGCGGGCTATACGCATCCCATTCGCACACCCTTTCCCATACTACCTTTTGCCCGATCTTACACCACAGCATTCCTCCACTTCGGTACATACCACTGCTTGTGCATACCACCCGCAGTCTGTCCACATCTGCGTCCGCGTGCCCTCTGCAGGTCTTCGTCCGTACCCCAGGTGCTTTGCCCGTACCCCAGGCCCTTCCATACATACAAATGAACCCCTGTGCCCCGTTCGTATGAGCCAGAGGTTTCCGTACGAAGGAACGAACCCTTGAGGCACATTTGCAAGCCCTATGGACCTTCGCCACGTCACAATGCATATCAGACGAGCTCCCGCAGCCACGAGTGTCCATCCTTGTGTGCTTGTGATGGGAAAGATGGGTTGGAGGGGGCACTAGCAGCATGGGCTGAGGTCTCAGGAGGGCATGGCCCAGCATGGGGCGATAGAGAGCAGGGAGTAAGGCCGGGGATGCCGCGATTCTTCATCGTCGCAGTGGGCGGCAGCAGAGGCATTGGGGTGGGATTTAGTGGCAAGTGGGGTGTTTGTCATTGGGCTGGTATCGTTGGTTGTAGAGCTTTGGTAAGAAGGTGATGGTGGTGGGTGGGTTGCAGTTGAAGCGGCTGGGCATGTTCGCATGGGGAGCAATGCATAATGGGGGTGCAAAAGGTGTACCTGTAGGCCATATTACATTGGGGTCGTCAATAGTTAGTGGCAAAAGGGAGGGCGAAAGGGAGGTGAAGGAGGGCGAACAGTAGTTCGCCTCCTAACGCACCTAATAGCAGGTCTCCCACACTGGGTCTCCCCTCGTGTTATCCCACGTCATCCTCCAGCCTCGATGTCCACATAGAACCTACAACGACACAAAATGATGGCCTACATCCCTCATTGGAGGGGAGAGGCCGACGTTGTCACTGGCAAGGTATGCAGGCAACAGGCTTGTGTTTGTTTCTTTTTGAGGGTGATGGCGGCAACTCAAGCACCAATTTGGAAAGATCACGAACAGGATCACGAACAGGATCACGAACGATTTTGCGCCTGATCCACACACTGCTTGCCAGTGCCTTGAAATTGACCATATATTAAGTTCTTTAGCTTTATTATGTGTATTATATACTTTCCCATAGTTAATTGTGTTGGATTTGGGCCGGCAAACGTGATACGAGAGCCTCGTTTCCAAGCTTGCAGTCATGTTACTTAATTTCCTGGTATGTAATAATGTATTCCTTTGTATTTTCCACTCAGTGTGGTGCATTGCACCGCCTCATATATATATTCCTTTTCATTCTTATTACTGAGCTCGATTACGAGCTCCCCTTTTTTATTGTTCTATGCTAGGTTAAAGTTCTCTTTTTAGTCTAGTACAGTGCTGCGTCATATTCATTTCTTTTAGCATTTATTTCAAGTCACTTTGCTCGTCTCCCCTCAGTCGTTTGGCTTCTCAAAGACTGAGGTGAGACATCTACATACTCCTTATTACTTTACGTACTTACTTA
>Ga0307513_10005492_pt1 | contig 16736 bp, 12 predicted proteins | sample 15_EM_MG_FD_202174 | JGI IMG/M metagenome (GOLD analysis project Ga0307513, IMG submission 202174) | Populus trichocarpa ectomycorrhiza microbial communities from riparian zone in the Pacific Northwest, United States - 15_EM | ecosystem: Host-associated > Plants > Roots > Unclassified | place... | reverse complement strand
ACGTCTTGAGTAACGTGTACGGTTCGTGGGGATCACTTCTCGATGTCCAAGCCTGGAGAAGATCTGCAATCCCCTCGTCATGCCAGTACCGCCCTTCCCCGAAAACTATCCCGACCAATTTTTGGTGATGTTCGGTGTGAATGAGTTCGGCCGTCATCTTATCATCCTGAGGATCGAGGTGGCGGAAACCGATTTGCAGAGAGTACCGGATGAGGAAATTCCCATCGACGAGGCTTTGATAGTTCTCTTATATTAGGGAACACCATTCATATGCCATCGTTGTCAAGCAAACAGGATGTTCATCCAACATGCTTAAATCGCTCAGAGCGAGCGACAAGAATATGGAGTGAGGATGGGAGGTGCGGATGGCTGAAATGAATGCTTGGGACACTCGGGATAGGATTTGTTCCAAGTGATCGCTGGCGAACAACAATGTGAGTGACTTGAGGGGCAAAAACAGGATATAGCGCACGGCTTGTCCTGAATTGCCAACAATTCTTCATTAACAGACCGGCCAAGAAAGATACACGACGCCAGGAGGCGATTCAGCCTCGCGTTCAAGGGGGTCCTCGTGGAGAGAACTGTCGTTACCCAGAAATCGGGATCCGGGTGAGATGCCCTAGGTATGGATGCACTCCATTTGGCCCAGGACAGCTGCAACAGCGCATTTGATGTCCACTGTGAGAACGCAGGGGTAACATCTCGACTTCCGTAGTCCCAAAAAGTGTACGGATCATCCAGACGATGGTATTAGGGTTCGAGAAGCTGACTGAGGTCGGGGTCAAGAGGCTCGTAGTCACGGACAACCGGGAGGGGGAACCTGCGTGCGAACTTTTCGGATACACACATAGCGCGAATGTGGATCCACAGGATCGCCTGTGCAGAGGCGTATGCCCTGTCAATCAGCCCAGGGTACAATTTCCCAATCGGATCGAAACACGCGCGAAAGGTGGTGGTGATTGGATCATATGGGGGCTCGACATCGGTTCCGTCCTCGAACCGCGCCGGCTAGCCGGCTAGCCGCATCGAGCGCCTCCGGGTCAGTGATGTTCTAGAGGATCCATGAGACGCACCGGACGTCACCAGCGCTTGTATCCCGGAGCGTGTTCAGGGTTGTGTCTGGGATGATTTGCGGTGGTGGGGTTTGTGGGAGACGGAGTGCCAGGCGGAGGACTTTGCATTGGATATTCTCCCATATACTATACAGGGGAGCTGACCATGGGGTACGTTCCTGAGGAGTGAGCTGCACGACCGGCAGGGATGAACTATGAAAATGGTAGGGTATTTTGATCCGTGGCAATCGAAGGAGTACACGAAGCATCTGGCATTGAATGATCCCCCACAGTCTACGCAGGACGGAAAGCATCAGGGACCAGTGTATATAATTGTACAAAGCTGCGCCGGAGGCGAAGGTAAGACGGAGGGCAACGGTGATATCTGGTCCAACTTTCTCCCACAAGTTGCTAAGGGAGGCGGATGCCGGGGTCTGGAATGGACACTCGTATGAGCACGTGCCGGCGATGATGATCCCAAGGTAGAAGAGAACTCCGGAGACAGTAAAGACAATTAGAACTACGGCAATGGAGGTATTGATGGACCACATGTATCGGCAAAGTCCGCAAGCGAGGAGAAGGAGGGCAATCTGGAGCATGATCGGGAGGCTCTCGACGAATAGATGGAAGGGCCATCTGTTGAGCCCATCATAATTTCGTTGACGGTCTCCACAACGCTCGATCATTGACCCGCCCGCGTTCCGCAAGTACCGGTTGAGCCACTGTTTTCCAAACATCGCGACGAATGCGGCGAGCAGCGATATCAGAAGACCCGCATGCACGAGCCCAGTGACGGTAACGATTTCGCTGGGATGATCTCCCTGGACGGGTGGAACGGTGGGGATCTCGCCTGAGATGACTGACTGATTGAGGGTGAGGAGGATTGCGCGGAGGGCTGCGGACTCTTCGTTCGGATCGGATTCGAACTTCGGCTGGACACCGAGAACAAATGCTGAGCTGACAGCAGAAAACAGACCGGTCTTGGGGAGCCAGTTAGAGAAGTTACGGGGGTAGACAATGGGGGACACACGAAAATCAATGTGGTGTTGAGGTCATCGTCGTACTTCTTGACATAGTCCGTGTCATACTGGGTCACCTCCCTCTTGTATACCGTGTAGAAGTCGACGCGGGGATCGTCATTCTTGATGGGCTGGAAAAACGTCCTGAGAGCATCTTGAAAACTGCGTCGGCTCAGCGGCCAGCAACACAAGGGATGAAAACTCTCAAACGCACCACCGTGGATCGATTTTCAGTGGAGGCGATTCCTTTTCACCCGCTTCACCCGTTTCTTCCATGAGCCGTTGCGGGTGGTCCTATGCGGTTGGTGGATACCGGTGGGTACTGTGACGGCGGGAGGGAGGGGAATCGATGTACTACGCAAACGCAGCATGGGCGGCGAAAGATAGCGGGATGGGCGGAACGCTACCCACAGCCGCCGAGGTTCCAGGCAGGGTGTTGCATGACCGCGGTGAAGCGTTGGAACCTATGCTTCGCAAGGACCGGTCCGCGCTCCAAGAAATGGAGGTAAATCCGTCGACAAGTCGTCGGTATATCGTGCCCTAATTTCTTTACTTATTCCTCAACTTACTGAATGCTGTCAGGTCGTTGCCGGAACAACGATGCCCAAGTCCTCCGATGTCACATCCGGGTACGGTAGCCATTCTATCCAGATGACGCTGATATAACATGCCAAATCGTCCTACTCTTGTGCATTCAGGAGGGACGCCATGACTCTCCGCCGGTCGTAGTGGGTAGGATCATGGTACATCAAATAACACGAGATACTGAGCTGCATCAGTAATTCCCGGTACGAAAACGATAAACGGACCTTCCCCCCAGGAGATCCGGTGATCTCCAGGAGAAGCTCTGTCCACTCTGGGCACAGAATCAACATCGTCTGCACCAACGTTCGGGCTACCCAATAATCCAACCAAGTTCTCAACTCCAATAGTTCCTTGTTACAAATGAGCTCGGCGGGTCGTATGATGGGCAATCGCAACCTCGGAGAAGGATTCAGAAAATCAACGAAGCATCTTGCGCACACGCCGAGCGATGCGGATGGTTCCCGACCACCATTTCGAGACGCTCAAACATGGAACAAATCTGTAACGACTTCCTGGCTCCCAAACACGACATTAATCATGGATTGGCGGTGTCCTGTACGAACAGGTTTTGATCCCATGCCGCGGCCGCCGGGGGTCCCGATGGCGAGGACCAATCACAAGTGAGAGAGAGCCATCCATCCAGTTAGACCCTACGACGTGTTATCTGATGCTTTGATCCGGCATCCGACGTACATACTCGTGCAGATACTTTGGGACATTTTGGGGAGTGGGCCAGGTCCCGGAGTACTGGATTGCTTTTGTTCTCAGATAATCCGGGATGGTCATACCTACGCTATATTTCCAGCAACGAACCCCAATGCATGGATACAATCAAAACCCTGTGTGTCTACATCTCACCAGCATGTGTCAGAATCGCAGGTAAACCCCCCAACCAGACCCACCATCCGATCCTCCACGCCCGATGTACGCGCATACGCCAAACAGAGCCAGCGAAATTTGGGTAAGAGGAAGGTGGTCACTCCCAATATTCGAGTTCGGTTCGCGTAAGGTCTGCAGGTAGCTTCTTTCCCCTCCTAACATCAACTACCGGGACCTGTTTCTCAAGCGCGTCGATCGAGGCATCACTTGGAAACTTCCCACCCGAATCAACGATAACGACGTGATGCAATCTGGCCAAGGTGGTGGTCTTGCGGTCGGAAGCAAATCGCGTCAGCTCCTCCATGAAGCGTTCGGAAAGGTCACAGTTCAAGAACGCGAGGGTTGTCAACGAGGGGGGAAATGATAGATTCGACAACAAAGTGGAGAGGTAGGGTATGCCGGTTTTGCACTCAATGGCAAGCGTGTGCAGGCTGGGGAAGAGTGACAGGTGGTCCGTCACGTGGTTGAGGTGGAATCTACCCACCAACTTGGTGTGTATAAGGCGAAACTCTCGAACACTCGCGAGAGGGAGTAGGGGGAACTCCATAAAGAGGTCGGTTATGAGGGTACTATCAAATGAGAACCTTCCATTCGGCCCGAATAGTCGAATACGCCTAGGCTGGATATCATACTCGATGGAAGTGGGAGAGGGAAAGTTCGAAAGGTGTTTGGTGGAGATCCCGGTCAGGATTCTATTCAATCCTTCGCTCATGAGATAGTACTTGATTTCCAAGTGTGCGCCTCTCTGGAGTGCGATGTTGGAGATCAGAGCTCGAACTTCTAACACGTTGATGCAAGATATCGACAAGTGTTGAAGTCGGTTCCTGATCGGAGATCGACGCTGGGAACGACGGAGAGAAGGCTCCACGAATGAAACCCACAGAGTGGCACTTTGAAGGGAGTGATTCGCCTCCAAGAAGTCCAAGAGGGTGTCCAAGTGGAGGTGAAAGTTGTCATCGAAGAGGAATAGCGTTGTGAGAGTCCTGAGGTTAAGGAAGGAAGGATAAAGGGGGACATTTTCCAACGTGAGGCACCTCAAGGAGTGGGGGAATGATCCAAATGGGTCGGCGGTCCGGTCCCAGTCAGGCACTAGACATTTTATGATTTTCAGTGACCGGAGGTTGGGCATTGATTGTGGAAATTTTGGAAGCGCCGTGGCCACATCCTCGACTCTCCGCGGAGGATCGAGAACGGCCAAAGATTTGGTATTTTGGACTTTTGGCCCCAGGAGGTCGACAATCCAATTGTTCTCTTCGAACTGACGCATGTCGATGCGGATATCCAGGGGAGCGGTCATCGCACGCTCTAAGCTCAACCCTGCCAACTTCATACTACTCTCGGTGGATATCGAAGTCCAATGGTTTGGTATAGAGATGATGATCCCGCGCCAGTACCGACAAAAGTGTGTCAGCGGAACGATTTGGCGTATGTGGTTGGAAATCTCGTCGTCCTGGACGTATCGAGCGATGGTAGAGACGATCTCCGGGGGGTAACCTGTTCACTAGCCGCAATGCATTCCGTAAGGAAGGTATGAGGTTCAGAACGTCGCGTGCTCTGGCTTTGAGGTTCTTGATCTAAGGGATTCGGCGCTAGTAAGTCCACTTCACGTCCGTTCAGGTGGATAGATCAAAGGTGTGCTCACTTCGGCTCCTAGTGATGCGATGGAAACGATAGGTGGGAGACAGGTTTGTCGCAAACGGGAGGATTCCAGGCCGAGTTTCTCGTTCAACGCGCGGAGGAGGACAGGAATGGAGAGGTCGCGAGCAACATCCAAAGACATGGTGATGAATTTCGCTCAAAAGTGTGGCGGGGAACGCAATCCACCACCGATCGTTTGATACACACACGTGCAGCAGGGGGTGGCCTGCCAGTAGTGCGTGATAGCGACCGCAAAGTCGGACGGTTTTTTTTTCATCGTAACAAAATAAAAACTGATTTCTTCAATTTCAACAAACCAACAGCTAGTACGCCTCTTCACACCCACCCTTCTACCTTTCCCGCTCTTTAGACCATACTTCAAGCCCGTGCTAGATGGCAGGGAGGACAGAGCGTGTCGTTTATATTCGTAGGCGTTAAAAGTGTAATGGGCTTTCTCCTTCGGTAACCCCGGATTGAGATTAAAACGCTGCTGGCCTGAGCACCACCAGAGGTGACACGAACGGACGCCATCATCCCCACATTTAACGAGCCGCCCAACTGCCAGCTGGTTTCACATCCCATGCCGATTTGTTGGAAAGAAATTAAGACAAAGAACACCTTGTTCGGTCTCTCGTGACCAATGTGTCTGGAGTGACCTCCCACCCAACACTTTCAGCAACGAGTCGTAATTTGTAGAGATAACCAACATCACGTACAACTACACCCGCGGTAGGCATCGACCAGAGGGACACCTCTCGCCCGGATTCGGATCATGGACCATCTCCTCGACCAGCTCGCGTATCTCATCCAGCACATCCGAACACATGTGAACCCCTTTACCAAATACCTTGAGCGAAACGACCTGATTACCAGAAGTTTGGTGGACCAAGTAGGTGATTAGAGGATCCCAATCTTCATCCTCCGCCTGGACGCCCTCTAGGTACAGTTGCCTCAGAGAGGGAAGAAGTTTTTGGTGCAGATTTGTTTCGCATGAGCATGACAGCAGGAATCCTTCCTGTATTGTGACGTCGGCAAGGTGTAAGTATTCGATATTAGGCATCTCAGCGAGGACATGTTCCGTTTTGGCCACCATAAAGTCCGCTTCGAAACAAACAACGCTCTCTTTGGGAACGAGCGCGAGGGTATCAATGAACAACCCTTCCTGCTCTTCCACGGAAAGTCCCTCGAGTATTTCTACGTCGAACTTCACGTGCGGGGGGTTGTGTGGTGGCATTTCACCTGGGCCGTGGTACCCAACACCGATGGTGCAAACTTGAAACGAAAACCAGTTCATGCGGGAGGAGCTGGACACCCCAAGTCTAGGATCTTTGAACCTGGGATCACGTCGGAGGTAATCTCGGATGTATGGCACGACGATTTCGTGGGCTTCTACCAACTTGCAGTCCCAGAACTCCAGTACCGCGTGGTCCAACTTTTCGGAGAGCTTCAGCCGGCGGAGGATCGGGAAGATGTGATGAAAATCTCCCACCAACGTGAGCTGTTCCAGGTGACATAGTGGTACCAAGCAGGTAGAGTCGTTTCTGCCGTCATCGCTGATCGTCGGCAACTGCAGCGCAAGGGACCGAATATTAGGATTCGAAGCGAGGAGTGAAAGTACTTGCGACGTGGTTGGGATCGCCGAAGGTGGGAGCGGGTCATCGAAAGTGAGTGTAAGGTTGACGAGCGCCATGGTATTTGATTTCAGGTGGTCCCAGCACGAGATCTTGCAGTCGTCAAAGAGGCAGAGGTCCCGCAATTTCGGGAAATGGTGGCGAGCTAAGAGATCAGAAGCGTCCACACAGCCCAACGCGATCGACTCTATGCTGCTGTGTCGGATCCCTCCATCTTCGGGGGTCAACGAGGAAACGATGGCGGTTGCCGTTGATTGGTCCGCGTAGGGGGACGTGATGTGGACCTTCCGTATGACGTCACGCGCGGCGCGGTCCCTGAGCACGTCTCGCAGAATTTCGTCGAGAGACTCGCGCCTGTGTTTGAATCCATCCAGTACGAGGTCGACTGGAGTAGAGACTCCAGAAAGAGGGTACCATCGCCTCCAGTCTTCCAAATTGTTGCCCCAGAAGGTCCACAGTTCCGGGGTGTTGCGTGCGACTCGGAACCAGTGGTGGCAAACGAGGAGGAAGTTGTATGAACCCTTTCGTAACTTGGGAAAGTATCCTTCAACGACCTCCGGCATTACGTTCAGATGAAAGATGTGTCCGAGAATTTCTGGAGGGATGCGCGCGACGTTCAATAGGGAGTTTCGGGAATATTTGAGTCGTGCCAGTTCCGCTGTTATCTCCTTGATTCGCTCGTCCAAGGCCGTGATGGAGTCGATGTTTATCTCGCAGCCCATATTGGCACTAGAGCCGTGTTAGATGTCGCGAATGCCTCGGAATGTCTTTTCACTGACGTTGACAAGTGCGTTTGTCTTCAAGTTTGTGGGACAGGTCTTTTGGTGTGGGTTTGAGCTTGTGGCGGCAAGGAAACACACGTCCTTGATATGAATCTCTAGTGATACTGTAAGAACCGCGCAAAAAGCGTTCATGGATGGGACTGAAAGACCTGCCTTAGCCTACGTTGTTTGGTGGAGACGTTCTTCTCTGAGGGTTCCGCGGCGGGAGTGGGAAACACAATTCGGCATGTTGCGTGGCACCTTCCTCCTACCACCACGCCGACAACCGTCAATGTAAGTGAACGGGTTCCAAGGTATTTGTGAACTCTGACTGAGGTTTTGCCATCAGGAATGGCCGCGAGATCAACCTCGACTCCATCCTGGCCTTGGATGCAGAAATCATCCGACTCAAACGCACTCGCAATTCTTTGTTGAACGTCGCACGCATGCCCCCAGAAATCCTCAGACACATCTTCCATTTTAACATCCTACCGGAGGTCGGTGGCGACCGCTTCGCCGGGATAGGAGAGGGTGCATACAACTTCCTCTTCGTCTGCCATCATTGGTTTCAGGTTGCCCGTCGCGCCCCTGAACTATGGTGTTCCTGGGGCATTAATTTGGGAAGCTGGAAACGATGGCACCTTCGCTCCGGAATCTCTGCGCTCGACCTCGTTCTGGATGGGTGGAGGTGGGAGGATGGGTCTTTCGACGGAGCCTTGCGGGATGCACTCAGGGATCGTGCCGCACGTGATGTTATACGCGAAGTCCATCTTCGGAGTTGGGATATGGATCTCTTAGCCTCTATCCTTTCGTCGTTGACTCCCGAAGACGGTGGGATCCGATGCAGCAGTATGGAGTCGATTATGCTGAGCGGCGTGGACATTTCCGACCTCTTCGATCGACACCATTTTCCAAAACTGCGAGATCTCCACCTTTCGAATAATTTCAAGATCTCATCCTGGGCCCACCTGACATCAACCACCACGGCGCTCACCGATTTATTGCTCGGTTGGAACGACGCGACCCCACCCTCAACCATCCCAACCACATCCCAAATGCTTTCGCTCCTCGCCTCGAATCCCAACATTCGGTCCCTCACGCTGCAGTGGTTGGCCATCAGTGACGACAGCAGGAACGGCTCTGTTTGATAGGCAATTTTCATTTCGTCTTCCCGATCCTTCGCCGGCTGGAGCTCCCTGAAAGGATAGACAGTGCGCAACTCGAACTCTACGATTGCAAGTTCGAGGAGGCTTACGAAATCATCGGGCCATACATCCGAGATTACCTCCGACGTGATCCAAGGTTCAGAGATAGGCTCGAGATCTCCGCCTCGTCTACCTCCCACTGCACTTCAATTAATGCTAGCACTGCTGGGGTTGGATATCGTGGTCCGATTCCACTACCACATGATGACTCCCCATGCGCGAACTTTCAAATGACATTATCCAACCGCGTTCATCCCAACGTAGGCAAGAGGCTAGGCACAGACGTCCTCGCGCTTCTTTCTTCGGAGAGCGTCGTCGGCCTCAAGACAAACTTCCTGGTCACGGAGGTTGTTGTTGCTTCGATGCCTAACCTCGAAGCGTTGTGCCTTGTCAACCCGGTGGTACTCGACAAATTTCTGCTGCCGGACCCAGATGGGCCAAACGCCGACAAGAAACTCCTACCCCGTCTGCGGCGGTTGCAATTGGAAGAACCCAAAGTGGAGGACGGAAACTGGAGTCCTCTCGTCACCTACCTGGACCATCAAACCTCCGACGGTCAGACCGTCTCGCTCAAGGTGTTCGGTAAAGTGGTTCATGTCTGTTCTGGTGTAGTCAAGCAGATAGAAGATTTGGTTGAGGAGTTCGTCTATGTGCCAGGTCCAGGCGGGAAATGTTATTTTGGTAGCTGTCTGTAAGGGGTATCGTTGTATGGCCGTTCAAGTTGTTTTGTCAATTTCACGTTACGGCATAACTCGGCAGTGCCCGGGGGAACTTGAGCCCTTAAAACTGGATAAAAATTACTCTTGCAACCAGCCCTCCCGAGCGTGCTCCACGGTGAAAGCTTCAACACAGCCTATCCTCAGGCGCTTCCCCGACTCGTCCACGACTGCCGATCGCCGTAAGGCAAGAACGACATCATCAGTCCAGGAACTCGCCCTTACTAGCTTACTCCCTTGAACTACATCGTGTCATCCTAACACAGCTGACCATCGACTAAGGCAGGCTTAACGACGCATACGCTTACCTGGAACTCACCGAGCTCCACGCGGTTAACGATTCACACTCTTGGCAGAGTGATGGGGATGCGGGCTTTGGTTTGGTATACATAAAGAGGGCAGGCTCGAGAGGGCGAAGTCCGAGGCTTTGCGCGCTATTGATGATTATGAGCGGTTTGGGGCTGCGATGAATGCGGAGGACCGTAGAGGGCTCCTCCAGAGCATCGACAAAGAGATGACCAACGGTGAGCTCCTGTATATCGTACCACTTCCTGTCTGTCACTTTTCTTTCAAGGGTCAGGAAACCGGACGATGGAAATTTGACGGTTGCCTCGATTTCTGAATCAGGTGCATCCCACCGCGGGTCACTGACAACCGCTATCATTACCCTCCATTTTTTGACCCCCCCCCTCGCACTCACTAGTCCCTGTACGTTGTTCCACTGCTTAAGGCTCGGACCTCATCGACATCCCCAATCTACATCCTGTGATATGTCCCCCCATATCCCGTGTTACGCTCGTTTTGCGTGTGCATACCCCGTAGGCTACCGACTTTGCTTTCGTTCTCGAACAATCAGGCCCAGGAATGGTTATACCTACGCTATCTTTCCAGCCACGAACCCCGATACATGGATACAACTAACGCCCTGTGCGACTACATCCCATTATCATGCGTTTGGATCGCAGATGGATTCCCTAACCAGACCTCCCAATTCCCGAATACATGTGTACATATTCACCAAATAGGGCCAGCGAAAACTGGACAAGAGGAGGGCGGTCATTCGCTATACCGAAGTGTGGTTAAGTCAGGCCTGTGGGTGGCTTCTTTTCCCTCATAACCTCAACTGCCGGGACCTGTTTCTTAAGCGCGTCGATCGAGGCGGCGCTCGGAAATTTCCCACCAGAATCAACGATAACGATCCGACGCAAGCTGGCTGAGGTGGTGTTCTTGCGGTCGGAAGCAAACCGCGTCAACTTCTCCATAAAGCGTTCGGAAAGATTGCAATTACAAAATATGATGTTTGTTAACGAGGGGGGAGATGACGGGTCCGACAACAAAGCGGAGAGGTATGGTATGTTGGCCGCTAAAGAGGGGGGAGATGATACATCCGACAACAAAGTGGAGAGGTAGGGTGTGCTGGTTTCGCACTCGATGACAATTGTCTCCAGGCTGGAGAATAATGTCAGGTGGTACGTCACGGGGTCGAAGTGGGGTAGATCCGATGACTTGCGGTGTATGAAGTGAAGCGCTCGAACATTCTCGAGAGGGAGGAGAGGGAACTCCGCGAAGAGGTCCCTCGTAGCATAACGGACGCTATAAAATGAGAACCTTCCGTTGGGCCCCACTAGTCGAATACGCCTCGGGTGAATTTCATACACGATGGAAGTGGGGGAGGGAAGGTTCGAAAGGTGTGCGGTGGAGAGCCCGGTCAGGATTTCATCCAATCCTGCGTTCACGGATGGGTATACGATCCCCAAGCGTGCGCCTCTCTGGAGTGCGATGTTGGAGATCAGGGCCTGGACTTCTATCACACGGATACTAGATATCGATAAGTATCGGAGTCGATTCCTGATCGGGGATTGACGCTGGGAACTGCGGAGAGAAGATTCCGCGAACGAAACCCACAGGGTGGCACTTTGAAGAGAGCGATTCTCCTCCAGGAAGTCCAAAAGGGTGTTCAAGTGGAGATGGAAGTTGTGATCGATGAGGAGCAGTGTTGTGAGAGTCCTGAGGCTAAGGAAGGAGGGATAAAGAGGGATGTCCATCAATGTGAGAGACATCAGGGAGCAGGCTAACGATCCGAAAGGGTCGACGAACCGGTCCCAGCAAGATCCCTCACACCTTGAGATTTTCAGTGATCGGAGGTTGGGCATTGATTGTGGAAAATTCGGAAACGCCGTAGTCACATCCTCGGCTCCCCGCGGAAGATTGAGAATGATCAAAGATTTGGCGTTTTGGGCTTTTGGCCCCAGGAGGTCGACAACCCAATCGTCCTCTCGGAACCGACGCATGTCGAGATGGACATCCAGGGGAACGGCCATCGCACGCTCTAAGCTCAGCCCTGCCAACTTCGTACTACTACTCTCGATGGATATTGAAGTCCAATGGTTTGGTGTAGAGATGACGACCCCACGCCAGTACCGACAAAAGTGTGTCAGCGGAACGATTTGGCGTACATGGTTGGAAATCTCGTCGTCCTGGACATATCGAGCGATGCTAGAGACGATCTCCGGGGGTAACCTGTTCACTGGTCGCAATGCGTTCCGTAGAGAAGGTATGAGGTTCAGAGCGTCGTGTGCCGTGGTTTCGAGGTTCCCGATCTAATGGATTCAGAGGTTCAGCGTTAGCAGAGCCGCTTCACGTCCGTCAGGTGGACAGATCAAAGGTGTGCTCACTTCGGCTTCTAGCGATGCGGTGGTAAGCAGGAGACAGGTTTCTCGCAAACGGGAGGATTCCAAGCCGAGTTTCTCGGTCAACACGCAGAGGAGGTCGGGAATAGAGAGACCGCGAGCGGCCTCTGGAGACATGGTGACGGATGTCGCTGAAGTGTTAGGGAACGCAATCCACCGCTAATCGATAATCGATGTCGATGACCGTCTGATTAGAAATGATCACCACGAATACACTTTTGTTACAGTCGCCTTCACCGACGGATCCCATAGCCGTTCTTGGAAAGTCCAGCGCACACGGACCTTGTTCGAAAAGCTCATGGCAATTTTGTATTCACGAAGATTATTCTCCCAAGACCCGAACTGCGCTAGACGATGCACTATGTGATGGGGGTACTAAAACATTGGTACGAAGAGGTGTGGTATATATATGATGCCAAGCGAACGATCCATTAGTTCACCCAAATGTTGTTGCACATGAAATAAACGCGATGAATACAACCGGCGACGTTCAGTATGTGTCGTCTCCTGCGAACGAAAGCGGGGTAGCTTCACCATTGGCGAATGAGGTTGACCTAAAACGAAGTGTAAAACGGCATGAGACTCAAAGTGCGCATGGTGATCACAGATCTAGAGGGAAACCTACAGTTCATTCTGTTGTCCTCCTTCAATTCGCGCCTGTTTACAGATTTGCAGAAAGGACGCAGATGACTGGGAGTAACGTCTCCGCCCCATCCACTGCTCTAGCCTCCGGATGGCACTCGGTCTCTGGCGGAATAACAATAACGCAACGCGTTTAAGCTCCTCTGCCTCAGCAGAATCCAGGTGCCGCAACGCCCAAGCAACGCCTATCCAGCACTCCAGCTTTTCCCAATCCTTGGCGTCCTCCAGGGATGTCATGATCTGTGGACTGCAGTTGCAACGCTCTCGAAACCACGGGACGAGGAGTGTAAATTCTACAAGGAGTTCCCAGTATGAATAGGATAGAAGAATTCCTTCGGAAGAATGGATCGTGGCAATGAGGATCCTCGTCCATCCGTACACCCTATCAAGATCGAGTCCTGTGGAGTGAGAGCTATTTTCCATATCCTCAACACCGACATGGAGTTTGTCCAACAATTTGAGAAACTTCCCCACCCCAACTTGCTCAAACTCCTGGTAACCGATGAGTTCGATGGCGCGAATGACGAGCGATCGCAACCTTGCCGAAGGAGACCGGAGACCGACGAGGTACCTTGCACATGTCTTGAGCAATGTGTATGGTTCGTGGAAATCGCTTCTCGATGTCCAAGCCTGGAGAAGATTTCCAATCCACTCGTCACACCCATATCGGAAAACGGTCTCGATCAATTTTTGGTGGTGTCCAGTGTGAGTGAGTTCGGCCGCTATTTTGTCATCCCGAGGATCGAGGTGACGAAAACCGATTTGTAGAGAGCGCAGAATAAGATCTTCTCTATAGGCGAGGCTTTGGTAGTTCTGGCATATCACAGAGCACCATTCATATGCCATTGTTGTCAAGTAAACAGGGTGTTCATTCAACACGATTAAGTCCCACAGGGTAAGCGAGAGGAATCTAGAGTGAGGATGGGAGGTGCGGATGGCTGAAATGAATGTTCGGGATGCTTGGGATAGGATCTGTTCCAAGTGACCACTAGCAAACAACAATGTGAGCGACTTGGAGGGCAGAAACGGGATACAACGCACGACTTGTCTTGATTTACCAATAGCTCTTCATTAACAGATTGGCCAAGGAGGATACATGATGCCAATAGGCGGTTCAGCCTTGCGTTCAGGGGGGTTCCCGTGTACCCCATTGTTATTCCCAAGAAAATAGGATCTGGGTGAGATGCCTCAGGTACAGATGCATTCCGTTTGGCCCATGACAGCTGCAACAGCGCATTTGATGTCCACTGTAAGAACATAGGGGTAACGTCTCGACGTGCGTAGTCCCAAAGAGTGTGCGGATCATCCAGGCGATGGTAAAGTTCGAGAAGCTGGCTGAGGTCAGGATCAAGAGGCTCGTAGTCACGGAAAATTGGAAGGGGGAACCTGCGTGCAAACTCCCCTGATACACAAATCGCGCGAATGTGGATCCACAAGATCGCCTGCGCGGAGGCGTATGCCCTATCCCTCAATCCAGGGTATAACTTCCCAATCGAATCGAAACACGCGCGAAATGTTACGATGATTGGATCATATGGGGGCTCGACATCGGTTCCGTCCTCGAACCATCGAACCGTGCCGGCAAGTCGGATGGCCGCATCGAGTGCCTCCGGGTCGGTAATGTTCCAAAGGATCCATGAGACACACCGGATGTCACCAGCGTTCATCTCTCGAAGGGTGTTCAGGGTTGTGTCCGGGATGGTTTGCGGGGGTAGGGTTTGTGGGGGACGAGGTGTGAGGCGGAGGACTTTGCATTGAATATTCTCCCACAGACCACGCATGGAAGCTGACAACAGTGCAGGCTCCTGACGAGCGGTCTGTACAGTCTGCAAGGGTGCACTACGAAAATAATAGAGTATTTTGATCTCTTGCAGTTGAAGTAGTACACGAAGCATTTGGCATTGGATGATCTCCCACGAATTGCGCAGAGCGGAAAACCACAAGGACCAGGGTAAACACTTGTACAAAATTGCACCAGCGGTGACGATATCTGGTCCAATCTTCTCCCACAAATTGCGTAGGGAGGTGGATAACGGCGTCTGGAATGGACACTCGTATGAGCACGCGCCGGCGATAACGACCCCGAGGTAGAAGAGAACTCCGAGGACAGTAAGGATGATTAGGCCTATGGCAATGTGGGTATTTATGGAACACATGTGTCGGCAAAGTCCACAAGCGAGGAGAAGGAGGGAGAACTGGAGCATGATCGGGAGGCTCTCGACGAAGAGGTGGAAGGGCCATCTGTTGAGCCCATCACACTTTCGTTGACGGTCTCCACAACGCTCGATCATCGACCCGCCCGTGTTCCGCAAGTACCTGTTGAGCCACTGCTTCCCCAGCATTGCGATGAATGCAGCGAGTAGCGAAATCAGGAGGCTCGCGTACATGAGCCCGGTGACGGTGACAATTTCGCTGGGAGGATCTCCCTGGACGGGTGGAACAGTGGGGGCCTCGCCTGGGATGGCGGACTGATTGAGGGTGAGGAGGATTGCGCTGAGGAGGGCTGCAGACCGCTCGTTTGGATCTGGTTGAAGCTTTGCGTGGACATCGATGACGAAGGCCGAACTAACGGCAGAGAAGAGACCCGCCTACGAGAACAACTCAGCTATTGTGCAGGAGCGAATTTCATATGACGTACGAAAATTAAAGTGGTGTTGAGGTCCTCGTCGTACTTCTTGACATAATCCGTATCGTACTCGGTCGCCTCCCTCTTGTACATCGTGTAGAAGTCGAGACGAGGATCGTCATTCTTGATGGGCTGGAAGAATGCCCTGAGAGCATCTTGGAAACTGCGTCTGTTCAGTGACCAGCAATGCAAAAAACGAAACCTCTCAAACGTACCACTGTGGATCGATTTTCAGCGGCGGAGATTCCTTTTCGCTCTTCTCATTCGTTTCTTCCATATATCGTCGCGCGTAATTCGATATTGTTGGTGGATGAGAGGATAGAAAACCGACTCCAGCGATGCGGACAAACACAAGATGAGCGGGGGAAGAGAGCAGGGCGAATAGGAAGGCGCTCGGTGGACTTCCTTTGCTCATCATCGACAAACTCCGCATTTCCGGAGCGCACCGCATAGACCCAGTGGTAGACGGATTAGACGCCCATCTCCAACTTGACACTCAAACCGAAACTCGACAGATGTCGTAGGGCTAGTCCGTGCGCGAATGCCAGATTTTCTTGCAGTCAACCACAAAATGCATACACTCGAGTAGAAGGCCGCTGTATTGTGTAGTAGTAACACCAAGAAGTTACACCCCCAACGAACTGTAGTAGTGACTGATCCTCGCTAACATCCAGACGATTAGGCAATCCAACAACAAAGGTCTCAACCCCGACCTTCCCGAAGTCATGGGAACCAATGAGCTCGGCGGATCGTATGACGAGTCGCTGCAACCTCGGGGAAGGAACCGGAAGGCTGACAAGGTGTTGTTTGGCCCAAGCAAGGTGCAACAGTAGGTTTCAAGCCCATCGCAGGTGCCACCACTGTACTAAGCTCTGGGGAGATACCTCGGTGGTAGAACAGGATGTAGTCGGGGCCTAAACCTCGGGACAACCAGAAAACAGCACTAGGATATCCACCAGGGAATGTGATCAGTCCGAGTTTGACTCGAGGCTTACGATGATCGATCTCCATACTGGTCATCGTTCCGGCATCTCTTCGACAAAGTGTGGCTGGCTCTATGCGTCGCAGAACAGGTAACAAACCAAGACTCCTGGGAGTGGTGGCATTATAATCATATCCTTAAGCTAGTAAACATAAACACAAGGGCAACTACGAATCGTTCTTTGTCTCTATCTGACCTGACCAGACCCAAGGTCCACCTGTTTTCAAAAACATCGTAAATCGAGGTCGAGACTTGGAGAAAATTTTCATGTCCGAGATCGTTCACCCCACCCAGGACCACCTCCCCTCCC
>Ga0307513_10005491_pt1 | contig 16738 bp, 12 predicted proteins | sample 15_EM_MG_FD_202174 | JGI IMG/M metagenome (GOLD analysis project Ga0307513, IMG submission 202174) | Populus trichocarpa ectomycorrhiza microbial communities from riparian zone in the Pacific Northwest, United States - 15_EM | ecosystem: Host-associated > Plants > Roots > Unclassified | place... | reverse complement strand
GGTTGGCTCACTCGTCGGGGCGTCGTCGAGCGCGGCGACGCAGAGCTTCGCGATCAGCTGGTCTTCGGACAGGCTGGTGCCGTGCTCGTCGTCGAGCGCCTGGCGCGCCTGGCGCAGCAGCGCGAACGTCTCGGCCGTCAGCTCGAGCCTCACGACGTGCGTGCGCGCAGCCGGATCCTTCGGATCATCGGGGCGGTCGCCGAGGTGGTGATCGGCGACCAGCACCTCGATCTGCCGCAGATTCTTCCCGAGCGACTTCGCGACCCACTCCGCCTCGGTCGCCGCGGTGGCCACGCGGGTCAGCTCGCGAACGGCGGTGAACGCCAGCTCGCCGTTGGCGAGCGCGGCCGTCAGTCGCGGCAAGGCTCCCAGCGCGCGCGCCACGCGGAGTCGGTCCTGCGCGGTCCGCGGCGCATAGCCCAGCACGCGCTCCATATAGTCGATCGCGGACACCATCCCCAGTGGGCGCCAGATCTTGAGTGCCTCCGCTTCACGCAGCCAGCGCGCTTCCTCGGCGTCCAGCCCGGCGACGCGATTCGCGATCGACCGCAAGGCCCGATCTACAGTTTGCCAGTCTGCCGCCGGGGACGGCTGGGAGGTTGTTGCGGTCTCGAGCGCCCACATGGGCGCCGCCTCGCTCGCTGCCTGTCGTAGCATGTGCCTCACTCCTCTCGATATCGTGGGGACTTTCTAGCACGCTGATTTTCGGCGCTGTGAGGTGCTCGCTGGGCGACGATTCGGGGTGGATGGCGAAATAACGAGGCGCGGGCGCGGAATCACGCGCAGATCGCATGTGGGCGCGTTGTGGTGCAGGTTTGTGTGGCTATCGCGGAGGACGAATGCAGCGTGCCAGAAAGTGCGTCAAGCAAAATCGTTGACGAGTTACCGATTGTGATGTCTTTTATGGATAATCTGGAGTCGTGACAGGTCACCGGGAGGAGGGCGTGGCCTGTGGACGCCGCCGCATCCGAGGACAATCACGCGCAGTGACGACGGCGGCTGTTGGTGGGGCGCGCGTGCGCGTGATTGCCCTCCGATGCTTGAATAACTGCGCGCGTCTGGCCAGGGGGACGAGGTGCGCAGTTATTCACTGCGCCCACAGCCTTGCTATTACCGGGAAGAGTTTTTTGGGATTGTTCCGGAGCAGATCCAGAACACGCGAATCCGGAGACCGAGGTCGATGGTTGTGGGGTACGAGGACGAAACCCGGTTTGGCAGTTTGGCTCGTGACTCGACGATGCAGGTCGGATGCGCGCGTGGCGGTGGACATGTCGGCTGCGCGCGTGGCGGTGGACGTGGCGGCTGCGCGCGTGGCGGTGGACGTGGCGGCTGCGGCCGGTGACGTGTCGGCTGCGGCCGATCGTCTGGATGTGGCCGCGCCGAACGCCGAACGCCGAACGCCGAACGCCGAACGCCGAACGCCGAACGCCGAACGCCGAACGCCGAACGCCGAACGCCGAACGCCGAACGCCGAACGCCGACGCCGACGCCGAAGTTTCTGGCGCTGGTCCTCTGCTCTTCCTCTGCCAAATCCCGAAGGGATCTCCGGAAACAGTGGCAGGCCCTGTGGAACGGTGGGGAACTGCGGTCCTCGTTGAACTTGTCGCCCGACCGCAGTTCTCCAAGCAGCGGAGGGCAAAACGAGTCGGCGCGCCTTCGCTCCATCGCAACGCTGCCGCGTTTTGTCCTCGGCTGCGGCCGCCTCCACAGGGCGCAACGAGCAGAACACGCGCGTTCCGTCCCCCTTGCCCTGCGCGAGACGCACGCCAAAGGCAGCCTCACCTCGATGGATGACCGCGTCGCCCGGATGCTTGCGGCGCTCCCGACCCACCCGCTCCGCTCTCGGCCGTGGTCGAGGCGGCGCACCTTGCGCAGTCGCGCCCACGTGGGCGCGACCGCAAATGAGCACGTCGCCGCCATCGATCGTTTCGTTCGTGCCCTCCCCGTCGACCCGAACGCAGCTTCCGCGTGCCATCAAGATCAGGATGAGCAACTCCCGCAAGCTCCCCAAGAAATCCTCGTCGCGGAACCGCGTTACGTGAGCGGCATTGCGGCTAGCGGACCATCGGGGTCGTCGGCGCTTGCTGATCGCGCATCTGCATGACGACGCCGGCGGCGCCCGCCGCCGAAGCCACCGCCGGGCCCGAGATCGACGCGGAGGCGGTGCCTGGCTTCTCGCAGATGCAGGCGCTGGAGTACGCGCCCATGTAGACCATGCCGCTCATCACGAGGCCGTCGTTGGTGCACTGCGCCTGGCACTGCTGCGGCGAGATGTGGGGGCTGCCGGTGAATTGCGTCTGACAGCCGGCGGTGAACAGCAACACGCTTGCGAGGAATCGGTTCATGGCGCGGACGGTATCGAACGCGCCGCCCCCGCGGGCGACGCGACCGCGCCGATTCGCCGCACCGCCGATCCGGCAGAACTAAGCCCCGGACGCGCAGCGGACGGCCGGACGCGCAGCGGACGGAGACCTGCGAAGCAGGTCGGGCGTGACTGAGCAAAGCGAAGAACTCGCCGCGCTGGGCGAGGCGAGCGCCATCCCTGATCTGCTACTGTGCCCCTGAAGATGGGCGGCATGCAGCACCCTGGCGGGTGGGTCGTGGTGATCGCGCTGGCGCTCGGAGCCCTGGAGCAACCGGCGGCGGCGCAGCGCACCACGATCGAGGCCGACGCGACGCTGAGCGTCGGCGCGACCCAGACCACGCGCGGCCAGTTCGTCGCCGATCCCAACGCCGAGCCAGAGGATGCCCCGGACGAGACGACCAGCGAGCTGTTCACCCAGCTCCGGCCCGGCGTCTCGATGCAGACGGGCTCGCCGCGGCTGACCTGGCGCGCGTCCTACGTGTTCGCCGGCAACCTCAGCCTGAGCGGCGATCAGCTCGGCGCGTACTCGAACCAGGCCAACGTCTCGCTCGCCGGCGAGCTCTCGAAGTTCACGACGATCACCGTGGCCGCGTCGATCGCGCAGGGCGGCTCGGCGTTCCTGCTCGCGCAGCGCCCGGCCGACACCGGCAAGGCCGAGATCCGGGCGCCCGGCGATCCGAGCCTGATCTCGGCGTCGCTGCTCGAGTCGGTCGCGTGGGAGGCGCGCAAGCACCTCACCGTCCAGCACAGCCTGATCGGCAACCTCAGCGCGCCGCAGGACGCGTTCAGCGAGCGCAACTCGTCGCTGAGCGCGAGGCTCGCGCTCGATCGCGTGTTCGAGCGCGACACGTTCGGCGCCGAGGCGCGCGCCACCGTGTCGTGGCTGCGGCCGCTGCGCACCGACGTGCACCTCTATCACAGCCTGACCAACGGCCTCGTCGCGCGCTGGAACCACGACTTCTCGGTCGGCTGGAACGCGCTCGCGACCGCCGGCGTCGAGCAGGTCTATACCGACACCGGCAGCGAGCCGCTCGCGTTCCTGCCGACCGCGAGCGCGACGGTGCGCTACGCCGCGTACAACACCGTCGGCGCGCTCGACTTCAGCCACGGCACCGCGAGCAACCTCCAGGTCGGCGCGATCTCCTTGACCGACGCGCTCACCGCGCGCGCCATCATCACGCTCGACCCGCGGGTGTTTCGCACGCTGGCGTTCTCCGCCGGCTTCCTGCACAACGAGCCGCTCGGCGAGGTCGACGCGCAGGTCGCGGCGGGCACCGGCAACGCGCTCCAGGGCGACGCCGGGTTCAGCACCGCGATCGCGCGCAACGTGCTGGCGTCGGCGCGCTACAGCGTCGCGTACCAGTTCGGCCAGGCCGGCAACCTCGAGCCCACGCTCGCCCACATCTTCTTCCTCAGCGTCACGGCGAGCTACCGCAACACCGAGCGGCCGACCCGCGCGCTGCCGACCCGCGGCACCCGGGTCGACGGCGGCGACGCCGAGGGCTTCCCTGTCATCGTCGATCGGCCCGCGCCGTGACCCGCATCGTCCACGTCCTGTCGTCGTTCGGCATGGGCGGGCAGGAGCGCGTCGCGTTCGACCTCGCGGTCTCGCAGCGCCGCGCCGGTCACGACGTCACGGCGCTGTCGCTGGCGCCGCTGCCCGACGGGCCGCTCGGCGCCGAGCTCGCCGCGGCCGGCATCTCCGTCGACCGCGTCGCGCGCGCCAAGCCCGGCCTCGATCCGATCCTGATCCTCCGGCTCGCGCGCTGGATGCGCGGCCACCACATCGAGCTGGTCCACACCCACAACCGCATGGCCCTCATCTATGGTGCGCCGGCCGGCCGGCTCGCGCGCGCCCGCGTGGTGCACACCAAGCACGGCAACAACCCCAAGGGCGGCACGCGCCTGTTCGCCGGCAACCTGGCCGCGCGCTGCGTCGACGCCTTCGTCGCGGTGTCCGAGGAGACCGCGGCGTTCGCGCGCAAGCGCCGCGAGATCGACGAGCGCAAGCTGCGCGTGATCGCCAACGGCATCGAGCTCGACCGCTTCCACCCCGACGCCGCGGCCCGCGCGCGCGTGCGCCGCGAGCTGGGCATCTCCGACGACGCCTGGGTGATCGGCACGGTCGGCCGGGTCGCGGTCGAGAAGAACCAGGCGCTGCTGCTGCGCGCGATGGCGCCGCTGCTCGGGCCCGAGGCGCGGCTGATCGTCGCGGGCGACGGCCCGCTGATGGCCGACCTCACCCAGCTCGCCGAGTCCCTGGGCATCGCCCGCTTCGCGCACCTCCTGGGTGTGCGGCGCGACGTGCCCGACATCCTCAACGCCCTCGATGTCTTCGCGCTGACCTCGGACACCGAGGGCCTGCCGCTGGTCGTGCTCGAGGCGATGGCGAGCGGGCTGCCGGTGCTGTCGACGCGCGCCGGCGGCGTGCCCAACGTGCTCGACGAAGGCGACACCGGCTACCTGGTCGCGATCGGCGACGAGGCAGCGCTGCGCGCGCGTGCAGTGCGGCTGCGCGACGATCCCGCTGGCCGACGCGCGTGCGGCGAGCGGGCGCGCGCCGCCGCGATCACCCGGTTCTCCGCCGCGCGCATGCAGCGCGATTACCTCGAGCTCTACGCGCGCGTCCTCGCTTCGTGATACGTTGGGGCGAATCGGGATGTGCGGGATCGTTGGTCTGTATAACTTCGGTGGGTCGGCCGACGGATCCGCTCGCGATCGCGTGCTCACGCTGGAGATGCGCGATCAGATCGTGCACCGCGGCCCCGACGACGGTGGCCTGTGGCAGAGCGACGACGGCCGCGTCGTGTTCGGTCACAGACGGCTCGCGATCGTCGATCTGTCGCCCGCGGGCCACCAGCCGATGTCCAACGAGGACGGCTCGGTGTGGATCACCTTCAACGGCGAGATCTACAACCACGCCGAGCTGCGCGAGTCGCTGCGGCTCGACGACCGCCACAAGTTTCGCTCGCGCTCCGACACCGAGGTGATCGTCCACCTCTACGAGGAGCGCCAGCGCAGCGTGGTCGACGCGATCGACGGCATGTTCGCGTTCGGCCTGTGGGACCAGGCGCGCCAGCGCTTGCTGCTCGCGCGCGATCGCATGGGCAAGAAGCCGGTGTACTACGTCGTCGCCGCCGGCCGCCTGCTGTTCGCGTCGGAGATCAAGGCGCTGCTCGCCCACCCCGACGTCGCGCGCCGCGTCGACCTGGTCGCGATGAACGAGTACCTGACGTTCTCGAACGTGCCCGAGCCGCGCACGATGTTCGAGGGCATCCGCAAGCTGCCGGCCGGCCACACGCTGATCTGCGATCGCCACGGCAACCTCACGATCGAGCGCTACTGGTCGCCGCTCGACGGCCCGGCGTGGGCGCCGCCGGCGAGCCGCGGCGAGGCGGTCGAGCGCGTCGGCGCGCTGGTCAAGGGCGCGGTCAAGAAGCGCCTGATGGCCGACGTCCCGGTCGGCGCGTTCCTCAGCGGCGGCGTCGACTCGTCGACCAACGTCGCGCTGATGAGCCAGCTGGTGTCGACGCCGCTGCAGACCTTCACCGTCGAGTTCACCGGGTTCGGGCCGGCCGAGAACTTCCACGACGTACCGTACGCGCGCCAGGTCGCGTCGCAGTTCGGCTGCCGCCACACCGAGGTCCAGGTCACCGCCCAGGAGGCCGTCGCCTACGTGCCCGACATGGTCGCGCACCAGGACGAGCCGCTCGGCGATCCGGCCTGCCTGCCGATGCACTTCGTGTCGCGCGCCGCGCACGACGCTGGCGTCAAGGTCGTGCTCGTCGGCGAAGGCAGCGACGAGGTGTTCTGCGGCTATCCGGACTTCCCCAAGCTGTACGAGACCTACAACGGCCGGTGGTCGCAGCTCTTGCGCATGCCGCAGCTGCTGCGCCGCGCGGTCAAGCGAGGCGCCGAGCTCGCCGGACAGCCGAGCGGCCGGGTCGACGTGCTGCGCCGCGCCGCCGAGAACGAGCCGCTCTACATGGGGCTCGACGTCGTGTTCTTCGACTGGGAAAAGCAGGCGCTCTACACCGAGGCCGGCAAGCGCGCGATGCCCGGCAAGGCCGCCGACACGGTCAACGCCTACTACCGCGAGATCGCCGAGCGCCGGCCCGACGCCGACTTCAGCCAGCAGATGTCGTACATCGAGCTGCGCAACCGGCTGCCCGAGCTGCTGCTGATGCGGGTCGACAAGTTCTCGATGCAGCACTCGCTCGAGGCCCGCGCGCCGTTCCTCGATCCGGAGCTGGCGACCTACGCGCTGTCGCTGCCGGCCGCGATGAAGATGGACGGCGCGCGCACCAAGACGGTGCTCAAGGACGCCGCGCGCGCGTGGCTGCCCGACGCCGTCGTCGATCGCACCAAGCAAGGCTTCCGCGTCCCGCTGCCGGCCTGGCTGCGCGGCGAGCTGGCGGGCTGGGCCGAGGATCTGCTGCGCCGCTCACCGCTGCGCAAGCTCGGCATCTTCGATTTCGACCACATCATGGAGCTCTGGCGCCGTCATCAGGAAGATCGCGCCGATCACTCGTTTGACCTGTGGTGCATCATCAACCTGTCCGGGTGGTACGAGCAGTGGTTTCCGGCATGACTGACGCTCCGCAGACCGTGCTCTACATCATGGATACGCTCGGGCTGTCCGGGCGGACCAAGGGCATCATCGATCTCGCGCTCCACCTCGACCCGCGGCGTTACCGGCCGGTGTTCTGCTCGCTCGGCGAGGAGACCAGCGAGCTGGCGGTGCGGCTGACCGAGCGCAAGATCCCGATCGAGGTCTTGCCGCTCGCCGCGGGCCTCCGGCCCGACGGCGTGTGGAAGCTGGCGCAGCTGATGAAGCGCCACGACGTCCGCGTCGTGCACCCGGTCAACCCGCGCCCGCTGCTCTACGCCGGGCTCGCCGCCAAGCTGTGCGGCATCCGCTCCACCGTCGGCTCGCTGAGCGCGTTCGCCTGCCAGATCCCCGATCGCGAGTACCGCTACCTGCCGCAGGAGCTGGTCAACCGCGGCCGGCGCCAGGCGCTGCGCAACCAGGCCGCGGTCCAGCTCATGAACTTCGTCGTCGCCGTGTCCGACGACCTCGGCGAGCGGTTCTGCAAGTTCACCTCCGAGGCCGCAGGGCCGTTCGCCAAGCTGAGCTACCGCGGGCTGCGCCGCCGGATGCGCGCGATCAGCTACGGCATCGATCTGACGCCGTATCGCAAGGTCACCGCCGACGAGATCGCCAAGCTGCGCGCCGAGCTCGGCGCGACCCGCGACACCGTGCTGGTCGGCAGCGTCGGCCGGCTGGTCGAGCAGAAGGACTACCCCACCCAGCTGCGCGCGTTCGCGATCGCCGCGCGCGCCGAGCCGCGGCTGCGCATGGTGCTCGCCGGCGACGGGCCGCTGCGCGCGTCGATCGAGGCCCAGGCCGCCGAGCTCGGCATCACCGACCGCATCGTGCTGCTCGGCCACTGGACCCGCGTCCCTGCCCTGCTCCGCGCGCTCGACGTCTTCATCCTGGCCTCGAAGTTCGAGCCCTACGGCGTGGCGTTGCTCGAGGCCAAGTGTGCCGGGAGCGCGATCGTCGCGACCGCGGTCAACGAGATCCCCAAGATCCTCACGGACGGCGTGACCGGATTGGTCGTGCCGGCCGAGACTCCGGAGCCGATGGCCCAGGCCTTCGTCCGGATGGCGCAAGATGCTGCGTTTCGCCGATCGCTCGCAGAGAATGCGTACGCGGAGGCCCAGAAGAAGCACAGCATCGACGCCGTAGCAGGCGCCTACCAGGCGTTGTACGATACTCATTCTCATTAGAACTGAGCGGCCATGTCAGCCATCTGTGGAATGATTGGAAATTATGCGCGGCGTCCCGGCGCCGACGCCGAGCTCGCGGCCATGCTGGACGCGCTGGAGGTCCGCGCCCCCGACGGCGCGACCACCTGGCAAGCACCCGACGGAGCCGCCCGCCTCGGGTTCCGCTGGCTGCGCACCCAACCCGGCGAGACGAGCCCGGGTGTCACGGTGTCGGCCGACGGCAACCTCGCGATGGTGTGCGACGGCCACGTGTTCGCCGACGACGGCACGCAGGGCACGCGCCCGCTGCTCGATCGCTTCGCGGCGCGCGGCGCCGAGGGCTGGCACGATCTCGACGCGCAGTTCGGGCTCGCGATCTGGGACGGCCGCAAGGCCCGGCTCACCCTGGCGCGCGACGCGCTCGGCGTGCGCTTCGTCTACTACTGGGCGTCGACCGAGGGGGTGATCTTCGCGTCGGAGATCAAGGCGCTGCTCGCCCACCCCGCGGTCACGCGCGGCTACGACGACGTCGCGGTCGTCCAGTACCTCGTGTTCCTGACCGCGCCCGGGCCGCGGACCTTGTTCGCCGGCGTCAAGCGCGTGTCGGCCGGCGCGGCGGTCGAGCTCGGCGCCAACGGCGCGGCGAGCGAGCGGCGCTGGTGGGACCTGCTCGATCAGCCGGTCGACGAGCGCGACGACGAGAAGTACTACGTCGACCGCACCCGCGAGCTGCACCACGCCGCGGTCCGGCGGCGCAGCGTGTCGGGGCCGATCGGCGCGCTGTGCTCGGGCGGCAACGACTCGAGCTCCAACGTCGTGCTGCTGTCGCGCCAGGGCGCCAGCCCGCTGCACACGTTCACCGTCGGGCTCGCCGACTTCGAGGGCGACTCGAAGTACAACGATCTGCACTACGCGCGGCAGGTCGCCGAGTACGCCAAGTCGCAGCACCACGAGTCGCTGCTGTCGACCGCGGACTTCCTGAAGCTGATCCCCAAGACGATCGAGGCCCAGGATGATCTGGTGTCCGAGCCGTCCAGCGTCTTCCTGTTTCACGCGCTCCAGCTCGCCAAGGATCAGGGCGTCAAGGTCGTGATCACCGGCGAGGCCAACGACGAGCTGTGCTGCGGTCACGGCGGCATGGTCGAGATCCGCGACGGCTACAACGCGCGCTGGAAGCCGTTGATGAAGCTGCCGGGCATCCTGCGCGGCGCGGCGGCCAAGCTGGCGCCGCTGGTCTCGCCCGGCCGGACCGACGTGCTGCAGCGCGCCGCCGACGACGGCGAGTACTTCTGGAGCTACGAGGTCGCGTGGCCGCAGACCCAGCTGGCGGGCCTGATCTCGCCCGAGCTGTGGGCGCGCGTGCAGGGCGAGCTGCCGGCGTCGATCGTCGCGCGCAACCGGGCGCGGGTCGACGCCAGCCCGCACGGCCAGCGCGACTACATGAACTACATGATCTACGCGATGATGCAGGACAACTACTTCGGGAACTTGATGCTCTCGAAGCTGGATCTGCTGTCCGCCAAGCTCGGCCTCGAGTCGCGCTGCCCGTTCACCGAGCCGGCCTACGCGCACTGGGTCTACAACGTGCCTTCGCAGCTCAAGGCGAAGGACAAGTGGGTGAAGTACTTCTTCAAGAAGTCGATCGAGGGCGTGTTGCCCAACGACATCATCTACCGCCCCAAGCAGGGCTTCCGCACGCCGGTCCAGGAGCTGTTCGCCGGCCAGCTCGGCGAGTGGTCGCGGCCGATCCTGCTCGAGACCGGGTTCACCAAGCTCGGGCTCATCAAGAAGGACGCGCTGCAAGCGCTGCTCGACTCGCACGCCAAGCGCGAGCGCGATCACAGCAACAAGCTGTGGACGGCGATGGCGCTGAACATGTGGCACTCGCACTACATCGAGCAGAAGAGCTAGCGCGATGCTGCGCGTGGTCGTGGCCGCGGTGATGGGGATGGGGCTGTCGGGGTGCGTGTTCTATCTGAACCCGCTGTGCACGGACCACATCAGCAATGGCGAGGAGACCGACGTCGACTGCGGCGGCACCTGCGGGCGCTGCGACATCGGCGACTCGTGCAAGAGCAACGACGACTGCGCCGACAGCGACTGCAAGGGCGGCACGTGCACCGCGTTCCCGTGCTTCAACGGCGTGCAGGACGGCGACGAGACCGACATCGACTGCGGCGGCAGCTGCCGGACCTGCTCCGGCGGTCGCACGTGCGACGCCAGCACCGACTGCGCCAGCGCGACCTGCGAGGCCGACCACACGTGCCGCGGGCTGCGCGACGTGTCGTTCCAGGCCTCGACCTACGAGGCCGGCGCCAAGCCGTACGCGCTGTTCGCCGGCGACCTCGACGGTGATGGCGACGTCGACCTGGCCTCGGCCGACGAGCTCAACAGCCAGCTCGTGATCGCGCGCAACGACGGCGCCGGCGGCTTCCTGGCGCCGACGACGACGTTCACGACCGGCGAGTTTCCGACCGGCGGGGCGATCGGCGACTTCAACCTGGACGGCGTGCCCGACGTGATCACCGCCGACTACCACGGCGACTCGGTGTCGGTGATGTCGAACCTCGGCGCCGGCATGCTGGCGCCGCGCGCGAGCTACCCGACGGTCGATGGCGCCGAGACCTCGAACCTGGCGATCGGCGACCTCGACGGCGACGGCAGCCTCGACGTGATCGCGACCAACCCGATGAAGGCGTCGGTCAGCGTGTTCCTCGGCCAGGGCAACGGCTCGCTCGCCCCCGCCGTCGACCTCCCCGTCGGCATCACCGGCGCGGCCCAGCCCTACTCCGCCGCGATCGCCGACTACGACGGCGACGGCCGCGACGACGTCGCGATCGCCGACTCGCTCAGCGCGAACCTGATCGTCCGCCTCGGCAACGGCGACGGGACCTTCCAGCCCGAGGTCGCCTACGCGGATCGCGGCACCCCGCCGCTGATCGTGATCACCGCCGACGTCAATGGCGATCTGCTGCCCGACCTGGTGTGCGCCAATCGCGGCAGCGACAACGTCAGCATCCTGCTCGGCCGCGGCGACGGGACGTTTCGCAAGGCCGTGCTCGCCAGCACCGGCAAGGACAGCGGCCCCTACTCCGTCGCGGTCGGCGACTTCAACGCCGACGGCGTGCTCGACGTCATCACCGCCAACTTCACGGTCACCAAGGACCTGATGTTCAGCGACGCCAGCGTCCTGATCGGCATCGGCATCGGCAACTTCGAGCCCCCGATCCAGGTCCCCGGCTCGCCCGCCTACGGCGTCGCCGTCGGCGACTTCACCGGCGACGGCGTGGCCGACTTCGCCGCGGCCAACTACGCCGACCACACCGTCACCGTCCAGCGCAACACCTCGCAGTAGTCAGGCGTCCGCGCGTCGCGTCGGCCAGTACGCGCTCGCGTTGCCCTGCGGCGTCCCACGCATCGGCCGCCGTGCCGCTTGGTCTCGCCCCGCTCCTGGTGAATGATGGGCGACACCATGCATGTCGTCGTCACCGGCGCAGCCGGGTTCATTGGCTCGCACACCTGCGAGCGCCTGGTCGCGGCCGGACATCGCGTCACGGGGCTCGACTCGTTCGACAGCTACCTCTACCCGGCGGCGGTGAAGCAGGCGAACGCGGCGGAGCTGGCGAGGCTGCCGCGGTTCGAGCTGATCACCGGGGACATCTGCGACGCCGATGCCGTCGCGCGGGCGATCACCGAGGACGTCGACGTGGTGTGTCACCTGGCGGCGCTGGCCGGGGTGCGGCCGTCGCTGGAGCAGCCGCTGAAGTATCTGCGCACGAACATCGAGGGGACCGGCGTCATCCTCGAGCGGATGCGAGCGCTGGGGCTGAAGCGGCTGGTGTTCGCGTCGTCGAGCTCGGTGTACGGCGTGCGGCCGAGCGGGGCCCCGGGCGACGGCGACCTGGTGGCGTTCCGCGAGGACGATCCGTGCCTGGCGCCGGCGTCGCCGTACGCGGCGACGAAGCGGATGAACGAGCTGCAGGTGTCGGCGTATCGCGACCTGTTCGGGCTCGGCGTGTTCGCGCTGCGGTTCTTCACGGTGTACGGCCCGCGGCAGCGGCCGGACATGGCGATCCACAAGTTCGTGCACGCGATCGCGCGGGGCACGCCGATCACGCTGTTCGGCGACGGCAGCTCGCGGCGAGACTACACGTTCATCGACGACATCGTGTCCGGAGTCGTCGCGGCGATCGAGCGCATCGCGCCGGGTGCCTACGAGATCTTCAACCTGGGCGGAACACAGACAGTCGCGCTGCACGAGCTGGTCGAGATCATCGAGGGCGTGGTCGGCAAGCCCGCGATCATCGAGCGCCGGGCACTGCAGCCAGGCGACGTGCCGGTGACCTACGCCAACGTCGACCGCGCGCGTGCCGCGCTCGGCTACACCCCGACGACGCCGCCCTCGGTGGGCGTCGCGCGGTACTGGCAATGGCTGCTCGCCTCCGGCGTCGCGATCTGAAGACCGGCGCGCCGGATCGACCCGGGCCGGCCAGGCCTCCGTGTTATTCTGGGCGCAATGAAGCTAGCGGTCATTGGTAGTGGATACGTCGGCCTGGTGACGGGCGCTGGGTTCTCGGATTTCGGCAACACCGTCACGTGCGTCGACATCGACGAGTCGCGCATCGAGCGGCTGCGCCGCGGCGAGATCCCGTTTCACGAGCCGGGCCTCGCCGAGCTCGTCCAGCGCAACGCGCGCCAGGGCCGGCTGACGTTCACGACGGACACGCTCGAGGCCGTCAAGCGCGCCGAGATCGTGTTCCTCGCGGTCGGCACGCCGTCGAAGCCCGACGGCTCGGCCGATCTCAGCTACCTGTTCGAGGCCGCGCGCACGGTCGGCCGCGGGCTCAGCGGCCCGACGATCGTCGTCACCAAGAGCACGGTGCCGATCGGCACGGGTGACGCCGTGCGCGCCGCCATCGCCGAGGTCACGACCCAGCCGTTCTCGATCGCCTCGAACCCCGAGTTCCTCAAAGAAGGCGACGCGATCAACGACTTCCTCAAGCCGGCGCGCGTGATCATCGGCGCCGACGACCCGCACGCGATCGACGTGCTGCGCCGGCTGTACACCGGCTTCCTGCGGACCAGCGATCGCATCCAGGTCATGGACCTGCGCTCGGCCGAGCTCACCAAGTACGCCGCCAACGCGATGCTCGCCACGCGGATCTCGTTCATGAACGAGCTCGCCGCGCTCGCCGAGACGCTGGGCGCCGACATCGAGAAGGTGCGCAAGGGCATCGGCAGCGACCCGCGGATCGGCAACAAGTTCCTGTTCCCCGGTGTCGGGTTCGGCGGCTCGTGCTTCCCCAAGGACCTGCGCGCGCTGCGCGACATGGGGCGCGCCAACGACGTCCACCTCGGCATCGTCGAATCCGTCGTCGACGCCAACGAGCGCTCCAAGCGCGCGTTCGCCGACAAGGTCGTCGAGCGGCTCGGCGGCACGCTCGCCGGCAAGCGCATCGCGATCTGGGGCCTGGCCTTCAAGCCCGAGACCGACGACATCCGCGAGGCGCCGTCGATCGACGTGTTCCACCAGCTGCGCGCGGCCGGCGCGACGGTGATCGGCTACGACCCGATCGCCAACGACAACATCCGCGCCGTGCTCGGCGACGCCATGGCGCTGACCGAGGATCCGTACCTCGCGGCCGAGGGCGCCGACGCCGTGGTCCTGATCACCGAGTGGCACCAGCTGCGCCAGCCCGACTTCGTTCGCCTGCGCGAGATCATGCGCACGCCCGTGCTGTTCGACGGCCGCAACGTGTGGGATCCGATCGAGGCGCGCCGCAACGGCTTCGAGTACCACGGCATCGGCCGTCCGAACCCGACGTAGCCCGCCTGGTCACGGCAAGAAGCGGCGGCGCTGCGTCGGGGTCGCCAGCTGGCAGGCGTCGGCGCGGCCCCACACGCGGTAGCGAATGGCGGCGATGACGCGGTAGCCAAGGTCGAGCACGAAGCCAGGCAGCCAGCGCAGGGCGTAGACCCAGCGCCAGGGCGCCGCCATGTGGCGGGTGGCGTGGATCAGCGCCTTGCTGCGCAGGCGGGCGCGACCGTCGGCGACGTAGACCACGGACTCGACGGTGAGCGGGATGCTGGGATAGCGCGCGCGGGCCAGCGCGGCGGTCTCGCCTTGCAGCGGCGCGAACACGATCTCGTGATCGCGCTCGTGACGCAGGATCCACTGCACGGACTTGGTGCACAGGCCGCAGGTGCCGTCATAGAGGATCAGCGGCGCGGTGGGCAAGGCCGCCGAGGGCGCCACGGCGGCTGGGGCGTCGGCGGTCTGCACACCGTTAAGATGCCGCGACGAGGCAAACCGGCAAGGGCATCGCGAGCCGCGCGCACGGCAAAATGGCACTGGCAGCCGGCGAGCCGCGCGAGCGCCGGGAAAGCTGCCTGCTATGGTGGGACGTGCTCGCCACGATCGCGAAGATCCTCCTGGGTAGTACGGTCTCGGCGGGAATTCACCTCTACCTCTGGCTGCGGCTGATCCGGCCGGCGCAGCTGCCGCGGCCGTGGCACCTGGTCGCGACGCTCGGCTTGATCGCGATGTACCTGTCGATCCCGATCACGACGACCAGCCGGATGTACGCGCCCGGGCTGGCCTCGACCTTGGGCTGGATCTCGCTGCCGTGGATGGCGCTGGCCGGGCTGACCTTCGTGGTGCTGGTCGCGACCGACGCCGCGCGCGTGGTGCGCTGGAGCGCGCGGCGCCTCGCCCGGCGCGAGCCGCCGGTCCCGTCGCTGTCGCGCCGCCAGTTCCTGACCCGGGTCAGCGGCGGCGCGGCGCTGGCGGTCGGCGGCAGCAGCGTGGCGGCCGGCATGGTCGAGGCGCGCGGCACGCACGAGATCGTCGACGTCGAGATCAGACTGGCCAAGCTGCCGCGCGCGCTCGACGGCTTCACGATCGTCCAGCTGACCGATCTGCACGTCGGCATGACGATCGACCGCGCGTTCGTCCAGCGCGTGGTCGATCAGACCAACGCGCTCGCGCCCGATCTGATCGCGCTGACCGGCGATCTGGTCGACGGCAAGGTCGAGGATCTGCGCGACGACATCGCGCCGCTCGGCCAGCTCCGCGCGCGCCACGGTGTGTTCGCGGTCACGGGCAACCACGAGTACTACTCGGGAGTCGAACCGTGGATCGAGGAGGTCACGCGGCTCGGTGCGAAGTATCTCCGCAATACGCGGGTCACGATCGGCGACGGCGCGGCGAGCTTCGAGCTCGCCGGGGTCGATGACCACAGCGCGAAGAACTGGCCCGGGCACGGCCAGAACCTGCCGGCGGCGCTCGCCGGCCGCGACCCGTCCAAGGCGCTGGTGCTGCTCGCGCACCAGCCGCGCCAGGTCCGGCGCACGACGGGCCACGGCGTCGATCTGCAGCTGTCGGGACACACGCACGGCGGCCAGATCTGGCCGTGGCACTACATCGTCCGGATCCAGCAGGGCGGCCTGCTCGCCGGGCGCTATCACCACGACGGCACCGAGCTCTACGTCTCGCGCGGCTGCGGCTACTGGGGGCCTCCCGTGCGGCTGCTCGCGCCACTCGAGATCACGCGGATCATCTTGCGCGCGGCGTGACCGGCGGACGCGTAGTACAACGCGGGCCATGCGCGCGCTCGTGATCGGATTCGTGTTGTTGTCGGGCCTGGTCTCCGTGGCGGGCGCCGCGCCGCCCAGGCTGACGCTCGAGCAGGTGATCGCCAAGGCGCTCGCGAGCCCGCGGGCGCAGATGGCGGACGGCGATCGCGCCGCGGCCGAGGCCCGGGTCGACGAGGCGGACGCGGCGCGGCTGCCGCGGGTCAAGGTGACGGCGTTCGCGACCATCAGCCCCGAGATCCGCTGCGTCGACGCCGCCTGCACGATGACCGAGCCGAAGAACTTCGCGCTGAAGTTCTCGGGCCTGTTCGGCAGCGCGCAGATCGACGTCACCCAGCCGGTCTACACGTTCGGCAAGATCGAGCACGCCCGCGGCGCCGCGCGCGCCGGGCTCGACGCGCAGCGCGCGCTCGCCGACGAGGCAGCCGGAGATCTCGCGGTCGACGCGGCCAAGGCGTACTGGGGCATCAAGACGGCGCGCGAGCTCGGCGGCATGCTCGACGACGGCATCGCCGAGATCGGCAAGACGCTCAAGGACCTCGAGGACGGCGGCGGCGACAAAGGCAAGCCGACGATCTCGATCCAGGATCGCCAGCGCGTCGCCGTGCTGCTCGCCGAGGCCAAGGTCCAGCGCGCCGAGGCGCGGCAGAGCGAGACCCAGGCCCTCGCCGGCCTGCGCGCGTTGACCGGCATCGCCGACGCCGACCTCGATGACACGCAGCTCGCGGCGACCGATCGCGCGGTGCCGGACAAGGCGGCCGCGGATCGCCGGCCGCAGGCGGTGGCGGCCAGGACCGGCGCGCTCGCCGCTGACGAGCTCGCCAAGATGGCGGTCAGCTCGTACTTCCCGGATCTCGCGCTCGTCGCGTCCGGCGTGATCGCGCGCGCGCAGGGCGCCGACGATCCGCCGAGCGCGTTCGCCAACGATCCGTACAACCGCACCGGCGCCGGCCTCGTCGTCGCGCTGCAGTGGACGCTCGAGCCATGGAATGTCGCGACCCGGGTCGC
>Ga0307513_10005490_pt1 | contig 16738 bp, 7 predicted proteins | sample 15_EM_MG_FD_202174 | JGI IMG/M metagenome (GOLD analysis project Ga0307513, IMG submission 202174) | Populus trichocarpa ectomycorrhiza microbial communities from riparian zone in the Pacific Northwest, United States - 15_EM | ecosystem: Host-associated > Plants > Roots > Unclassified | place... | reverse complement strand
TGGGAATTTTACCTGAAAAGTTGTTGCTGGCCAAATTCAGAATACCTAGACTTGTGAAATTCATTAAACAATCAGGAATCCATCCCGTCAACAGGTTATTTGAGAGGTCAAGGACCCTGAAGATATCACTTCCAATATTACAGAGAAAAGAAGCTGGACCTGAAAACTTATTGTTAGAGAGATACAAGGTTGATGTGGTATCTGATGAAAAAAGTGGTAATGGACCCTCAAACTGGTTGAAACTCAAATCTATGTTTTGGAGATTGGAATATTTTGATGAGAAATCTGGCAAAATTCCACTCATCTTGTTATGAGAAAGGTCTAAGTGTTCCAACTTGGAATTGGACAAGTTCCAAAACCAATTAGGGATTGTATCTGAAATTTCAGAACCAGAGATATCTAGCTCCATGAAATTATTTTGATTTCGAAGCCATTGAGGGAAATGATGATCCAAATCACAAGACGAAAGAAATATGTGAACCAATTGAAAAGAAGGAGCCCAGTTATACTCAAATTTCAAAGCTAGGGAGTTATCAGTTAAATCCAATACCGTTAATTTGGAGAGATTTGAAAAGTGAGCTTCAGACATCACTCCTTGCAGAGAATTCCCTCCAACATGCAATTCCTCGAGTTGAGATAGGCTTCCAATACTTTCAGAAACATTCCCATCCAAGCGATTGTTACGGATCCTCAACTCTATCAATGATGAAAGCATCGTAACATCTGTAAGTGATCCAGTGAGTTGGTTGTCATCCAAGTACAAGAAAACAAGTTCAGAACGCTGACTAAATCGTTTTGGTAAAGATCCATTCAGTTGATTCCGAGAGAGATCCAGCTCTTTCATGGAAGTGAATCTTGTGACGTCGGGCAGTGAACCTTGAAGCTGATTTCCATGTAGGTGCAGAATCTCTAGTGAGCTCTCCACGCATCCAAACAACTGAGATAGCTCTCCAGTGAGATTGTTTTCACTTATAAACAGTTTATTTAAAGTGCACATCCGCCCAAATGAACTCAAATAGCCTTGTAATTGGTTAGAGGATAGATCAAGAGTCCTAAGAGAAGTCATGTTTGTGAAAGCTTCTGGAATTGAACCTTGTAATTGGTTATAGGATAGATCAAGAGTCCCAAGAGAAGTCATGTTTGTGAAAGCATCTGGAATTGAACCTTGTAACTGGTTATATGAGAGGTCAAGATCAACAAGGCTGTTACCGAAGTTGGCCAACCAATAGAATATTGAAGATGTAAGCTCGTTACCAGAGAAATCAACGATAGCAAGAGATTTAGAGGAGTTTACAAGAGCAAGAGATGGAGAACCGATAATTGAAAGGCTACAAGAACTTAACAACAATTCATGTACGCGAGGGAGCCTGTTAAGCACTTGCAGCCAGTCAATCGTCTGACTAAGGTTATTGGCACTGAGGTCAAGATGCTCTAAAGAAGAAAGATAAGAAAGCCAATCGAGGTTTTCAGAACTACTGATAACCCCGTAAGACATAAGATTAAGATGAACAAGGCTGTTACTAAAGTTGGACAACCAATTCAATGTTGAAGAAGTGAGAATATAGTTTTGAGAGAGATCAATGACAGCTAGGGATTTAGAAGAATTTGTAAAAGAAAGAGAGGGAGGACTGCTGTTTGAAAGACCACATCCACTTAAATTTAAGACTTTTAAAAGAGGAAACTTCCTAGCTATTTGCATCCAGTTAGTGATTTGACGAAGATCGTTATCACTCAAGTTAAGATATTCAAGAGAAAAAAGATTATTGAAAAAGTTAAAACTTTTAAAATTAATATAATAATTATTACTAAGATCAAGATACTGTAATTTTGAGAGATTCCAAAATTGATTTGAGAGAGTTCCAACAACACTAATAAAAGAGAGATCAAGGTATTTTAGATTTTTTAGGGACCCAATGAAATATGGAAAAGGACTCCCTTCAAAAGCACTATGTTCAAAATAGCTTCCTCTTAAACTCAGGTAACTCAAATGCTGCAACTCCAGTAATGAATTACTGATCTTACCAGTTATATATTTGCCGTCATTCTCCTGGTGAAGATCAAGATGAGTAACATGACCAGTTCGATTGTTGCATCCAACTCCTCTCCATTTGCAGCAATCCCTCTTCTCTTCTTCACTTCCCCAGGTTGAAAGAAGACCAGAGTCATCAATAAGGCCTTCTTTAAACTTGAGAAGGGCTTGTCTCTCCCTCTCTATGCACCCGAAAGTTGCCCCTTTCACTCCAGAAATGAACCCAGGAGCAGGTTTCATGAGCAACAGAAGCACAATAAGCACATAAAGAAGATGAAACGACTTGTCGTGCTTTATTAGCAGCATGATCACAAAAGAAAAGATAATATCGAAGTGGGTATGGAAGTAATAATTGAGAGCAGTGAGAATTTGGTGGGAAATTTAACTTTGAATATCCATTCACTTCACAACTTCCCTATTTATAATATCAAAAACACTCTAAGAAAATTTTAAATTAAGTCATTAATTATATAAGTCAAGGTCGATGGATATAATTTCTTTTATTTTTATTATTTTATAATACTTAAAGTGTAACTAACAATACTTCCATAAACACAAAGGAGAGAGAGAAAATAAAATCAAAATCAAAATTTTTTTTCTCACTCTTTTGTCATATCTCTCATGTATTACAATCATAGCAGAAAAAATAAAATAAAAAATAAGATTTGTTGACCAAAGCAGAGAAAGGATTAAAAAGTTGAGGGAGCTAGAATAAAAAAATAATCATGGATATTGATTTGAGTGTTGATGAAAAGTAGAAGATGCTACCGTGTTCTACAAATCTCCTTTAGCTTATTAGTAATTATAGAAAATTTATTTATTTATTTTATTTTTATTTCTGTTTAATTTAAATATGTATATTTTTATTTATAATATTTTTATTTTTTTCTATTTAATTAATTTATAAATTATAAATAATTGGTCCAAGCCCAGATCACGGGACAATATACATGTCTACTAACCTTGTAGGCAAAAACCATTTACTGTTTCTCTAAATTTCTTTCGACATTTACTTATGGGAAAAGACTTCCAAGTCATCTGTGTGTTTAAAAGAATGTCTTCTTGAATGGAAATTATTCAGATGATGAAACGACTTGTCGTGCTTTATCAGCAGCATGATCACAAAAAAAAAAAAAAAAGATAATATCGAAGTGGGTATGGAAGTAATAATCGAGAGCAATGAGAATTTGGTGGGTAATTTAACTTAAATTTTTTAAAAAATATAAAAATAAATATATTTAAATAAAATATTTTTAGGAAAACAGTAAATGGTTTTTGCCTATGAGATGAAGGCTATAAACCACATAATAAGATAAATAAGGTATAACCATTGAAATTATTTTTTCTACGTGACATCTTTTTAAACACACTGGTGATCCATTCACTTCACAACTTTCTATATTAAAAATACTATAAAAAAACCATCTAGATGGTGGTTCAGTGGTAAAAGCTTGGGATCAAGAGGTTTGCTTTCTCTGTGGTCTCAGGTTCGAGCCCTGTGGTTGCTCATATGATGGCCACTGGAGGCTTACATGGTCGTTAACTTCAGGGCCCGTGGGATTAGTCGAGGTGCGCGCAAGCTGGCCGGGACACCCACGTTAAACTAAAAAAAAAAATACTATAAGAAAATTTAAAATTAAGTCATTAATTATATAAGTCAAGGTCGATGGATATAGTGTCTTTTATTATTTAATAATACTTCCATATAAACACAAAGGAAAGAGAGAATATCAATAAAACAATTCTAGCTTTTTTTTAATTCTCACTCTTTCTGTCTCTATTATTTGTGTATATTTCTTATGTATTACAAGTAGTGGTATAATTTAAACATCATAGCAGAAAAATAAAATAAGAAAATAAGATATATTGATCAAAGTAGAGAAAGGATTAAAAACTTTCAAGTCATCATTGTGATTAAGAAGATGCCTCAACTTGTACAATGCCTAAGCTTTCGTAGCCATTTCTATCAACATCCAAGAATATCACCACTTGAGATTAAGTGGTATTGTTGTTTTTAAAAATATATTTTTTATTTTTTAAAATTTATTTTTAACATTATCATATTAAAATAATTTAAAAATATCAAAAAAAAGTAATTTAAAATAAAAAAATAAAATTTAATTTAATTTTTTTCTAAAATACTTTCAAAACATAAAAACAAACCATACTAAAAAATAAATTAAGATGAGTTATATTGTAGTCGTTAATGACCGCTACAAAAGTAATTTAAAGTGTTTCGCACACACAACAAATGCAATTAAAAAGAAACAAATCTAACCATCTAGGAGGAGGTGGCCCAGTGGTAAAAGCTTGGGACTAAGGGGTTTGCTCTCTCTGTGGTCTCAGGTTCGAGCCTTGTGGTTGCTTATATGATGGTCACTGGAGGCTTACATGGTCGTTAACTTCAGGGCCCGTGTGATTAATCGAGGTACGCGCAAGCTGACCTGAACATCCACGTTAATAAAAAAAAAATCTAATTAATAGATTCAGCTTCCACAGAAAATGAGTTTAAAAAAAAGACCGAGATGACTATAATGGCTTTCCCCCATAACATAAGTTGATGTGGAAGAGGATGTCCGCCAAAGAAACGAACGAGAAAAAGTGAGTAAGTGGAGAGTTGCACTGTGGCCATTAACGACTGCTATACAAATAGAAACAAAGCCGGGCAAGAACAATCAATAGAAATCGGTTTAGCTTCAATGGAAAATGAATTAAAAAAGACTGATATGACTCTAATGTCTCTCCCCCATAACATACGTTGATGTGGAAGAGAATCTGCCAAAGAAAGGAATGAGAAGAAGTGTGGGTTAAGTGGAGTTGCACTGTAGACATCAACGACTGCTTTAAAAGCAATTTAAAGTATTTTTCAGTTGGAAACAACGTATCACAAGGACAATTAAAAAGAAACGAAGTGGGGCAAGAAAAATGAAGAAATATATTCAGCTTCCATGGAAAATGAATTAAAAAAAGACCAAAGGTGACTCTAATTTCTTTGAGAACACAAGTTGATGTGGAAAATGAATTAAAAAAAAGACCAAAATGACTATGAGTTAAACAAACATAAGTTGCACTTGAAAGAGAACGACAGTCAAAGAAAGGAATGAGAAAACGCATGGAAGTGCTGATCTTCTAAGATGTCGATGGTTTGGACTAAGAAGCTGAGGCATCTTCTTTGTTAAGAAACTGTCGCATCTACTTATGCTCATAAAACAGGTTCTTAAAATTGATTACGAATGCATGATCATGACTATTCTCATGATCCTTCAGTCTTCTCTTTTTTTTATCTCTTTTAATTGATCTAATAATTCTTTAACTTGTCTCTATAAATTTATCATCACTAACTAATCAGTCAATTTTGCAATTTGTCTTTGTATGTTTTTCATCATCAATTCTTGAACGTCTCTTCTCGAGAGAGAACATTTTACTCCCTTCCTACACGAGTACATCATATTTTGTAATATCTTTCATCCATGATTTTTCAACACATCAAAACCCTAATTTAAAATTTTATTACTTAATATTTTCTTTTTAGGTAGTCTTATGAAATACAAGCTAAACAATACTATTTATACTTAGTCTTATGACTAAATTAAATAAGAAAGAACAAAATTTTTAATTAAATGGGAAAAAATAAAAATACTATAAATAAAAGAAAATTTTTCTAAACTAAACAAGAATAAAAATAATTAAGAAAGCAACATTTTTAAAAAAACATCTTCTAACATCATTTAGGGAAATTAATCATAACAAAAACTAAATGGCCTAGGAAATCACTGTAGATCAAGAGACTTTTTATTGTGGATTGTAATAGTAGTTTCACTTTCAATTTCTTATCTTTTTACGAGACGTTTCTTTGGCTTTTTTTTCTTCTCAATCATTGCTTTTTCTTTGCCACTTTAGCGTCTTGGGTCTGGCTTGATTGTTGCAACCACGCTAGAAGCATCGTGGGTTGGCAACCATTCAAGACTCGAGTCTTGGGTCTATCAACCATTTCAGACCTGAACGCCTTGGGTCTGATAAAGACGTCAGACCCAAGCGTCTTGGTCTGACAACCATGTTTGAGTATGGCAACTATATTTGGGTCTGGCATTGTTGCCAGACTTGCGTCTGGATTTGGCAACAATGCCAGACCAATGTGCATAGGTCAAAAAATTAAAAAATTTTCAAAAGCGCGAATGGACTGCAAAATCAAGCACTGCCTCCTTCAACCATGAATTTTCATTCATATGCAGTAGAACTTAACTGCGAACTCTTTTTTTTTATGCAATTTATTTTATAAATTTGTTCTATTTGAAGAGAAAAGAATGCAAAAAAAAAGTTTATTTCTAAGTGATTTATTTCAAGTCTTCAAAAATAAACTTCTCTTTTTTGTATGCATTGTGGATAAAAATATTCATTTTATGTTTCCATCCAAGTGTTAGATAGTTTTTTAAAGGATTCATGCTATTTTTAAAATTTGAGATGTTGCATGATTTAATTATCTAAGTTTGTTACAATGAGAGTTTATTCTGCATTATAACTATTAGTATATGCAAAATTTTAAAATATATGATCATAAGAGAAAACATTTGAACTTTTGAATTGATACATTATGTTGTAGAAAAAGAATATATTGTATATGTAAAAGACTTACTGTCCTTTTGACTATCTTAATTTGTGCAATTTTATAGATGATTTCTTCACTAAAATTAGAGATTAATAAAAACAATTGAGTGAATTTTAGGGATGTGTGTGGTTAATATCCCAAAATAGAATAAAGAAATATAGAAAAATAAAAATATATTTGGTTAAAAAAACAAAGATGAAAATACAAAATAAATATGTTTTTAAAACAATTATAAGTAAATTCCTATATTTACAAAAATAGGAGCATGGATCTGGCACGTTTACCAGACCTAAGCAGTTTGGGTCTGGCAACCCTAGGCAAGTATACTGTGTGTCACAAGGGCGATGTCGAGCCCGCTAGCAAGCTTTTCGTGCCTCCTAAGAGGTGTGTGTTAGGAAAGGAAATAGGTTTAGGTTTAATCATAAGATTATGATTAAGGTTCAGGAGTCATCACCTAGTATTATAGTTATTAGGAACCTATAGTTTATGACAGTCTGAGTAAGGAACTGGTTATGCAAGGAGAAGACGCATCACCCCACCTATCTAAGGTAAATTGCATTGTTGTTTGATTGTTTTTTTTCGGTCGGGTTTATATTCTTTGGTCTTTTACAAAGTCTTAGGCAAATCTCTCTACGTGAAATAGTTTCTACTTCGTTAGGTTTAATTCTAGCTGTTCAAAAGTTCAAAATTTAGTATCGCATTTATTTCATACCTTGTATCTTTAATACATGAGGGTTTACTCAATTATGTAGTTTTACACCCCACATATATTAAAGTTTACATCTAGATCCTAATAAAAAATTATTGGTAAAGTGTTTTTGACATTTTGGTCAAACCTTAATGGATAATTATAAACTGATCACGATATCCATTTTGCATTTTAAAATATAAGAACGATGCAATTTTTGTTTTTTCATTAAAATATGCTTGAAAAGTTTTTAGAATTTGGCCGTATGCATGAGAACAAAATTTTTTTTTCTTTTTGTTTTTTGAAAAGGGAAATTAATTTAAAAGTTTTGAGATTTGTTTTCGAATATGTTAGAGAGATTTTGGAGAAAATCAGGTATTTTAATACTGGATTTATATCTTACAATGTAAAAATATAACTCAATATTAAAAAAATAGTAGAAAAACACGCGAGAAAATCAAAAATATTTTAAAATGCCCCTTGGACTTTTATTTTTTTTTGTTTTTTTATAAATATAATATTATAACATATATTATTATAATTAAATAATATTAAATATGTAGGCTAGGCGGTCTAGATGACTAGGTCGAGCACATTCCTATAATGCTAAATTCAGCCCCAAAAAAAAGTTGGACCAACATCGGCTTGATAAATTTGATTTTTGTTGTTCTTTAAAAGGGTCTGGGCCAGATTCGGCTCAACCATTATGGATTGGCCCAGGCTAGGCCCATTAAAATAGCACTTTGCCATTTGCATGCAGAAGGAATTCTGTATGTAAATGGGCGCCAATCTTTCAACTTGGGGAGTGAAGAAGAGAAGAGGGATTGCTGCAAATGGAAAGGAGCTGGATGCAACAATCGAACTGGTCATGTTATTGATCTTGATTTTCACCGGGAGAATGATGACAGATATGTAACAAGCAAGATCAGTAATTCATTATTTGAGTTGCAACATTTAAGTTCCATGAATCTAAGTGAAATCAATTTTAAAAGAAATCCTTTTTCATATTTTTTTAGGTTCCTAAAAAATCTAAGATACCTAAATCTCTCCTCCACTAGTGCTTCTTAGATCAGCTTTAGAACTTCTCAAGATTACAGTATCTTGATTTTAGTGGTAATGATTATGTTAATTTTAAAAGTCTTGACTTTCTCTCCAACCTTTTTTTTCTTGAGCATCTTGATCTAAGTAAAAACAATCTCGGTTAAGCCATTACCTGAATGCAAATAATTAACAAATTTCCTCCTTTTCTTTTCTTCTAAATCCCTAGCTGTCGTTGATCTATCTCAAAACCATCTTGCTTCTTTAAAATTCATTTGGTTGTCCAATTTTAGTAATAGATTTTGATCTTAGAAATAACTGGAAAATTAGTTCTGAAAACATCAATTGGCTCTCTAATCTTTTTAGAATATCAGTTTTGAAAGCAACAATTAGCTTTCTAATATTTTCTTCTTTAGAGCATCTTGAACTGAGTGGCAATAACCTGAGTCCATTAAGGGGTTGTTTGTTTCTGTGTTCGGAAAGCACTTCCGAAAAAATTTGAAATTTTTTATTTTTTTTTGTTTTGAATTAATATGTTTTTGATATTTTTAAATCATTTTGATGTGTTGATCTCAAAAATAATTTTTAAAAAATAAAAAAATATTATTAGCATACTTTTATAAGTGAAAAACATTTTAAAAAACAACCACAACCACACTCTCAATCACGCTCTAAGTGGTTGCAGCTTGTAGGTGCTTCAGAATCTCCCTCGCTTAAATAAATTGGGGTTAAGTTCCTGTAGACTCCAGGAGAAAAAATGAAATCTCTTGGAGTCCAAAGCACAATCTTTATCATATATATGGATCCGACACACATTCTTTCAACAACCTAGATAAAATCTTACTTTTTAGGAGTAAGAGTTATTTTTTATACATATATTTTTTTAAAAGGAACCAAAATTTAGATTTTAAAATTAAATACGGGTTACATCTATTTTAGTAATTTCAAAAAAGACCAAAATCTAGATTTTAAAATCAAATACAGGTTACGTCTATTTTAGCAATTTCAATGACATTTTTTGTACGACATAATGTTAACATCTTTAACAAGTTTTTTATTTTTAGGGCCTTATGTAATTTTTTGACGTATCTAAATACTAACGTCAAATTTTTCACAAAATAATTAGAAAATAAAAATAAAAAAGCTTAAAAAATTAGGATAATTAATGGCAATCACAAAGATAAAAATAGAAGAAAACACATAATAAAAGTAACTTTTCGTAAAAAAAGATGTTGTAAGAATGACATTTTTTTTTTAAATATACCTAATCCCTTATATAAATTTATGAAATTAAGGTATATTTTAGGATAATTAATATCTTTTAATTACTAAGGTTCAACTCTAATTTTTTACAATATATTTTTTTCTCGGTTGACATCTACCGAGATGCAACAGTAACTACTGGTAGTTACTTTTAAAATAATCAGTCGAGTCTCCACTATGCCTATTCGTATCTAATTGTGTATGTTATATCGTGCATAATATCCAAATGTTCAATGTATCATTCTATCAAGTTTTCTATTCAAATTGATATAATTATCTATATTAAAAACAAACCAAGTCACGAGGGAAGTTTTTATAGTTACCATGTAATTACACACACGCACATATATAAGTTTTTAATTTATTCTTAGGAAAAATAAATTTATGAATTGTATCAATATATTTGTTGTTCATATAAATTCAATTAAAAGTCATGTTATAAGCTTTAAATCAAATTAAGATATATATATATATATATATATATATATATATATATATATATATAGAATATTTTATTAAAAATTATAACAATCATTAAAAATTATAAATTTTTTCATAAGTAGGGGGTTAGAATTTGTAATAAATAGGGGGCTGGCCCAACTGGCCCATTAAAAATCAAGCCAGGCACAAGGACTTGATAACAAAGGCTAGTATAAGGGTGGGCACTTTCTATTTTTTGAAACGGACCTTTTGAACTAATCTTCGAAGAAATTTCTCTGAAATTTTATTTCCTCCGGTGATTATATGTATAGGTTTGAATTAACATCAATTTCAATACCTGCTAATTGCTTGATTTAATTAATGCCAATAATTCAACAAAAGCAGATAAATAAAAATGTAAATTACATGTGTTTTTAATTAAATTCTGTAGCAAAATAAGCAAGTACTGGCATAATTTTTTTATTTGGAGAATAAATATGTTCCATCTTCACACTGTTAAGTAAAGAACTAAATATTTGCAAAAACATTCCAAATGAAATTCATATAAAACCCAGCAGATGTACAAAGAGTTCTCCAATGGAACCTTATTTCAAACTTGTAGTAATAGACGACGATGAAGTTGCCAAGGTAAAGGACGTACGATGTAGCTCCAGCAAACACGTGCACAAACAGTACGAACTCATTGGACAAAGAGGACCTGTTATGCACCCAGCTGCAGCTCCTGGTATAAAATGAACCATTAGTCTTCAATATAAAAAGAAAGGAAAAGATATGTGAATAACCATATTACCTTGCAATCCTTCTTAAGCAAGAACGTGCTCTTGCAGCCTCTGAAATTCTCGTTGAAGTCGTGCCTTGCGCACTGCTACCTTCACATAGAGCCAGTCCCATGATTCATCCAAGAACCGGAAATAGGCATGTCTCCAGGAACGTTTTAGCAGTAAAGCACCTGAAACTCCCCAAAAGAATACACTAAAACCAATTCCCATCGCAGTACAAAACCATTTCATGAATTCATCAGCGACGACTTCTTTGCCTCGGTTGTCATCATTAGCAGGTGGACTTTGATTCGTCTCATCTCCAGGGCATTTCTGTAAGAGTGGCTGCCCGCACAATGCAAGGTTACCGGTAAATTGTGAAGCATCAAAGCCTTGCAGCTGAGTGCTTGACGGAATCCTCCCCGACAAGTGATTGTTGGAGAGGTTCAAGAAAGCCAGAAAATTTAGATCAGCCATTGTGATAGGAATCACTCCTGATAATTGGTTTCCTGACAAATCAAGTGATTCCAACTGTTTCAACTGCCCAATCTTTTGAGGGATTTCTCCAGTCAAATTATTTCCGGATAAATTCAGAGCAAGCAACAGTAAGAGTCCTGTTATGTCTTCTGGAATTTCACCTATTAATTTATTTCTTGCAAAATTAATGATCCTCAAAAGTCCTAGTGTGCTTCCATAATCATCCTCTCTTCCTCTCCATCCAACCCTGATCTTATTCTGATATGTATCATAGCTACCTGGTGCACTGAAATACCCACTGAGAACAGCATTATTCGCAAGGGAATATTCTGACTCCGTTTTTTGAACCATGGAAGTGAGGTTATTAAGGCACTTTGGAATGATTCCTGAGATATTGTTTAGAGATAGGTCCAAGATCAGAATATTTGACAGGTGACAAAGATTTGGCGGTATGCTTCCATTGAATCCATTAGATTGTAGGGAAAGGACTTCCAGAGATGGCATGCTTTCTCCTATCCAACCTGGTATTTCTCCTCTCAACTTATTTGAGCTCAGGTCTAAAAATACTAGAGAACTACAATTCCTCAAAGACAAAGGTAATTCTCCAACAAACCTATTACTATGCAAACTTAATGTTTCAAGATGGAACATTGATCCAATGGAGCTGGGAATTTTACCTGAAAAGTTGTTTCTGGCCAAATTCAGAACATATAGACTTGTGAAATTCATTTAACAATCAGGAATCCATCCCGTCAACAGGTTATTTGAGAGGTCAAGGAAACTCAAGATACCACTTCGAATATTACATGGAAAAGAAGCTGGACCTGAAAACTTATTGTTAGAGGGAGACAAGGTTGATGTGGTATCTGATGGAAAAGGTGGTAATGGACCCTCTAACTGATTGAAACTCAAATCTATGATTTGGAGATTGGAATATTTTGGTGAGAAATCTGGCAAATTTCCACTCATCTTGTTGTGAGAAAGGTTTAACAATTCCAACTTGGAATTGGACAAGTTCCAAAACCAATCAGGGATTGTATCTGAAATTTGAGTGTTTGAGATATCTAGATTCATGAAATTATTTTGATTTCGAAGCCATTGAGGGAAAGAAGGACCCAAATTACAAGACGAAAGAAATATGTGATCCAATTGAAAAGTGGGAGCCCAATTAGACTCAAATTTCAAAGCTAGGGAGTTTTCAGTTAAATCCAATATCGTTAATTTGGAGAGATTTGAGAAGTGAGCTTCAGACATCACACCTTGCAAAGAATTCCCTCCGACTTCCAAATCCTCGAGTTGAGATAGGCTTCCAATACTGTCGGAAACATTCCCATCTAAGCGATTGTTACCAATCCACAACTCTCTCAAAGATGAAAGCATCGTAACATCTGCAAGTGATCCAGTGAGTTGATTGTCATTCAAGTACAAGGAAACAAGTTCAGAACGTTGACTAAATCGTTTCGGTAAAGATCCATTCAGTTGATTCCGAGAGAGATCCAGCACTATCATGGAAGTGAATCTTGTGATGTCAGGCACTGAACCATAAAGCTGATTTCCGTCTAGTTGCAGAATCTCTAGTGAGCTCTCCACGCATCCATGCGAATCTTGAAACAACTGAGACAGCTCTCCAGTGAGAATGTTTTCACTTATATACAGTTCTTTTAAACTGCACATCTGCCTAAACGTACTCAAATCGCCTTGTAATTGGTTAGAGTATAGATGAAGAGTCCTAAGAGAAGTCATGTTCGTGAAAGCATCTGGAATTGAACCATGTAAATGGTTATTTGAGAGGTCAAGATCAACAAGGCTGTTACCGAAGTTGGCCAACCAATAGAATATTGAAGAGGAAAGATCGTTGATAGAGAAATCAACGATAGCAAGAGATTTAGAGGAGTTTACAAGAGAAAGAGATGGAGAACCGATAATTGAAAGGCTACAAGATCTTAACAACAATTCATGTAAGCGAGGGAGCCTGTTAGGCAATTGCAGCCAGCCAGTCGTCTGACTAAGGTTAAAGCCACTCAGATCAAGATGAGTAACATGACCAGTTCGACTGTTGCATCCAACTCCTCTCCATTTGCAGCAATCCCTCTTCTCTTCTTCACTTCCCCAAGTTGAAAGAAGACCAGAGTCATCAATAAGGTCTTCTTTAAACTTGAGAAGGGCTTGTCTCTCCCTCTCTATGCACCCGAAAGTTGCCCCTTTCACTCCAGAAATGAACCCAGGTGCAGGTTTCATGAGCAATAGAAGCACAATAAGCACATAAAGAAGATAAAACCACTTGTCGTGCTTTATCAGCAGCATGATCACAAAAAAAAGATAATATCGAAGTGGGTATGGAAGTAATAATTGAGAGCAATGAGAATTTGGTGGGTAATTATTTAACTTTGAATATCCATTCACTTCACAACTGCCCTATATATAATATTAAAAATACTATTTGAAAATATTCAGTAATAACATTTTAAATTAGAATTTTGGTATGATGAATTTATTTGGCGTAGTGTTATATTATAGTATTTGTTGTTTTTTTTATAGTGATTTTTATTTAAAAAACATTAAAATAATTGTTTAAAAAATTATTTTTAACATCAATACATCAAAATAATTTAAAAATACAAAAAAAATATTAATTTAAAATAAAAAAATAAAAAAAATTAATATTTTTTAAAAACACTTAAAATAAACAAATGGTTTCAAAGTTTCACCCCATAGCTGATTTATAAATCAACCACACAACAATATTTGGACACTACCCAAAAAAACGAAAAATCTGCTTAATAAGCTTTTGGGATAAACAGAAATTCTTTTATATATATATATATATATATATATATATATATATATATATTTGTTTAAGACCACAAGGGAATTGTCTTCGATGCCTTTGTTATAATGGATAGGCAGGGAGTAGTATCTAGAGTGTTAGGATTTAGTTATATATTTTAATATTTAGGGTATAAGATTATATTTTTGAATTATACCTTCAAGTGTTAAAGATACAAAATATAAAATAAATGTGATGTTAAATTTGGATTCTAAAATGGTTAAAATTTAACCTAATAAGGTAAAGACTTCCTTATGGAATGAAAATTACTTTAAACCTTAGATAAGACCAACTAATAGAAACATAATCTAGAAAAACAATAAATAAACAATGGAACTTACCTTAGGTATGATACACTGGAGGTGACATGTCTTTCTTGTGCACAACTAGTCCTCTTAATCAGGCTCTCACAAACCATATATTTTCTAGTGACCATGATATTAAATGATGACTCCTTCAAATAATAACTTTATGATTAAACCCTAAACTCCTTCAATTCCAAGTAGTTGATCCGTCATTTGACATCGTGCACGTCACGACACACAAGTTTCTTAAGATAAGAGAGACTTCATGGTGATTGTTTGAAGTTTTAATGTTATATGAAATCCCAGATTTAAGCCAGCAAAGCCATAGCTAACCCAATTTGATTTCATGTTTTTGGATATTTAGAGATGATAGAATAGCTTTTAGATGTTATAAGGGTGTTGGTTAGGTGTTTTTGAGTGTAAATAACTAAAAAAAATGGGTTTTTTTGAAAAAAATGTATTTGCCCTAATTTTCCGACCACCATAATGGTGATGAAAATATAGGTTTGTAGACAACACATTTTCTAACATGTTGCTCTTTGTTTTTTTTTTTTCAAAAAATTGGGAAGGATCTTTAAAAAATTAAAATAAGCCTAGGATCGTCAGCACTCTTGGGCTCTTCATTACACCTCGCCTGGGCTCTTAACCCTCCTTGTTTTTTTTTTTTTTTTAAGTTGGATATAAATTTAAGAGGAAAAATTTATTAAACCCGGTTGAGTTCATGGTCGACTGACATGTTTGACGAGTTAAGCCACGACACTAGGCTTTTTTTTTACTAGTATCTTTTTTTAATAATTGTTTTTTAAAAAATATTTTTTAAATTTATGTTTTAATTAATATCCCTCATATGTGATTTTTTTTCTTATTTAAATTTTTTTTAGAGATTATTTTTTAAAGGTGTTGTGCGTATTTAATTTTTAAAAAGATTATTATGATTAATCCATAATTTTTTTAATCTTTTGTAATAAAGAACTTTATTTTTCAAAGTTAAAAATATTTATTTTCAGTTAATATTTCTAATACATGTAGTCTTGGATAGTGTTTTCACTTTTATTTTATTTAATCAATTTAATATGTGTGTTTGTTTTGAATATCGTTTGATTTAATAAAAAATATTTTTAATAAATAAATTCAGTAAATATAATTGCATAAATATATTGTCTTGCAAGATTAAATGTTTTAATCTGTATCTAGCCCTTAATTTTTTTAGTTTTATTTTTAGATATTAATAATATTTTTTTTATCATTTATTAACATAATTTATTTAATTACATATATGGATGAACTTTTCAATTTACAATTAGAAACTTTTTTAATGCAAAGATACATTGAAAAACTGTATGTATAATTATTTTTTATTTAGTTTATAAATTATAAATAATTTGGTCCAACCCCGACCACAACCCCATGATATAGGGCGGGAGAATATACATGTCTACTAACCTTGTAGGCAAAAACCATTTACTGTTTCTCTAAATTTCTTTCGACATTTACTTGTGCGTGCCCCTTACTTAGTCAATGAAAAAAGTCTTCCTGAAAGGAAATTATTAAGAGCTTCAAGTCGTCTTGGTCAATGTCGTCAATAGCCCACACGTTTTCCCATTCCTTTATTTGATAGACATTCTCTGCCGCGTCAACTTATGGTCTTGGTGGAGACATTATAGCCATCTCTGTCTTTTTTTATTTCATTTTCTATGGAAGCTGCTTGGATTTTTCTTGTCCCACTTTGTTAATTTCTTTTTAATTGCATTTATTTTTTCCATCTGCGAAACACTTTAAATTGCTAGTCTAGCCATATAGTTTAAGCAGCACATATAGCTAGTAAGGAGGAAAACGTTAAAGTTTTTTGCTTCATATGAACGGGTTCGGACTCGTGATTATTGGGGTTCTAACAGAAACTAGTTATCAGGTTTCGAACACATAGCAGAATCCATAGATGGAAACTGTAACTATTCCCTACATGATTTTTTTAGCAGGCTTCTCCTACCTGCGCAGAGTGAATCCATTTATCTAAATCTGTTTTCAACTCGCCAGATACATCTTTCATTGGATATCCTTTGGTATAATGCTCACCAGACACCAAATTCTTGACTAAGCAATAGGATGTGTACCTTTCCCTCAGCCTCAAACGGTCTCGGGCTGGAGCTTTCTTTGAGACGAAAAGGAATTAAGGAAAAGAATCCAAATAACTGTTAATGGCTGCACAAGTGATAGCCATATCTATGTCAAGAAGACCTCACTTGTTATTTTCAGGGGTATAAATGTTTCCGGAGCTTTTCAAAACATTACGAGTTTCAAGACAGAGT
>Ga0307513_10005489_pt1 | contig 16739 bp, 16 predicted proteins | sample 15_EM_MG_FD_202174 | JGI IMG/M metagenome (GOLD analysis project Ga0307513, IMG submission 202174) | Populus trichocarpa ectomycorrhiza microbial communities from riparian zone in the Pacific Northwest, United States - 15_EM | ecosystem: Host-associated > Plants > Roots > Unclassified | place... | reverse complement strand
TCAACCTTCCGTACAATTTCGCCCGCCCCCCAATCCCAGAAGACAACAAAGCCTCCTCCGTGGGCTCCGAGCAGCGGACCACCATCAACTCCTTCAATGCTAAATGCGCCAACGCCCTTAGGTGCACCATCCTTCTTTTCCCTAAAGTACCGATAGACCTTAATCTTCAACTTGCCTTCCTGCACGGCATACGTATTTGAATCGTCGGCCTAGGCGATACTGTTCCCTGGTCCAAACGCCTTGTTCCTCCACGCGAGAGCAGTATAGATGATATATTCTCCATCTCCGACGACAGTGACGAACCGCCCATTAGGGGAATATACGATGGCATTGGCGTACATCTCTGTTGACCCAAGTTCACGGTGGTAGCGGAATGCGTGCGCCCTGGGCCGTCGCGTCTTCCGCGGCAGTCTAAAGAGTGGATGTGAGCACCTCGCTACCGCGGGTGTAAACGAGTTTGCCAGAAGGGTCCATAGAGTACGACGGTTGGTCCCAGCCGAGCTTGAGGACGACAACACCATCGTCGAATCTGACCGCCACCTCGTTCGTCCCCCTGTGCGCACCACGCACCACTTGCGCTCGAGCGCGTAGTTGAGTATGTTCTCCAAGGCGGTACGTATTCGCATGCCAGATCTTGACTGTCCCGTCCTCGGAACCAGAGACTATGATCAGTAACGTGGGGAGTACACGGCGACGGAGACGTTAGATGGTGTCCGTCGAGGGTTTGGATGCAGCTTTTCGAAAGGTAGACCCAGATTTTGATCGTCTTATCGTCGCCAGTCGTAATCATGTATGGCTTGTCATTGCCGTAATAGTATTCGACGAAGTTCACGCCGCCTTTTCGTGGGCGTCGAAGCTGAAGTTTGGTGTGGGGTTGGAGATGGACCAGACTTTGACGGTGCGGTCGAGACAGGCGGTAGCAAATGTCTTTCGGGTTGCTAGCAATATTCATATTGTACTGTCGCCTTGGAAGGCCTGGAGGTCGGTCAAACACTGTCTAGGAAACACGTGATGGAGAAACGGAGAATCGACTGTGCGGTATAACAAATGAAGTCTATTAGGATACCTGTATTGCCATGTCGGCTATAGTACGACAGAACATCCCGCGAGGATGAAGGCCTCTGGCGTTTGAATTTTTGTAGCCTGATTTGAGATGTTGAGAGCAAAGATGGGCTGTACCAGTCCCTGTATATCGTCGCATAAAGCATCGTGTAGAGAAACCTGATAAGCGTGGTGCGTTCCCGCCTCGAGGGACCGGAATTTCTGCCTCAAAGTCGCACAAAGTGTTCAATCGGGGCTCAGGAGAGCAGCAACCGTAGAGTATCATAAGAATTACAAGTTAAAGGACTCTTGTTGGCGCGTTTCCAGCTCTTGTCCCATTCCCAGGATTTGATGGTGCCGTTGCTGCCAGTGAAGATGAGGGGATGGGTAGGATGCACGGCTAGGCATCGAATATAGTCTGGATGGGCCTCAGACGCTACGACCTTGTCGTGTGTGTTGTAGTTGAAAACTCTAAGCTGGAAGTCGTCTGAGTCAGTAACGAACCAGTTCTTGCAGGGGATCAACCTGCTTCGCGCTTCGCATGGGTGACGCAAAAGTTAAGGTGCCAAACATGCAGCAGATAATATGGTTCCATGGGCAAGTTTTCCCTAGTTAAGTTACTGATCTGCGCAAGTTTTTTCCATTTCGATCTTTTTGATCTTACGATCGAACAGCATTGGTTCACACCACCGACTACTTTCAATGATTTGTACGAGGCCTAACTCGTTGTAGCTAGCACTCGAGATTGCTTCGACCCCTTTGAACTGGAACACCCCTATATGAAGCCGCGGCCCACTTCACAAGCACAGTGCGCGAGGGTTGGCCGCGGTCTCCTCTCTCCCCCTCTTCGGTTGCTCCGTTGCCATTCTTCCTGCGTCCCCAGCGCATCCTCCAAAGACTACGATGCTCCTTGTGCCCAGCTTCTGGCTTGTTCTCTTTTCGCTAGCTGGTCTAGCAGCCTCAGATCATTATCAACACGGACCACCATCCAACGCCTATTCTCTCCATTCACATCCTGGACATCGGCGTCACTCACGCTCAGGAGGGCACGGTCTCAATGCAGACGCCTCGAGAAGGATGCATCTCTCACGGCAGCAGGAATCAGCGAGACCATTCACTCTCGTTGATCGTTATCAGGGAGAGTCATTCTTCAAGTGAGTCCGGTTTCACAGCTTTGTTATGCTAAACTCATCATTGGTCTTCGACCCTACCTGTCGAGGTCTGCGCTTGCTCACCACCACCATCTTCGAATTCTAGTGATTGGGATTTCTTCTCATACAACGATCCAACTCATGGGCTGGTAGAATACGTCGATGCCTCAACTGCGTACACCGAAGGGTTGGCCTACGTCGGGCAGGATGGAGTAGCCGTAATGACCGTGGATACGAAGGCCCACTTGTCCGTCGGTCAAAACCGCAAGTCGTGAGTCGTAAACGGAATTGAAGTCGCAGTCGACCGAGCTCAATACTACATTGAGCAGAGTTCGTATCACGTCCAAAAAGTCCTATAATGGAGGTCTCTTCATTCTTGATGTACAGTCAATGCCTCATGGACCTGCAGTCTGGTGAGCGGTGCCTGCACAACGGTGGAAGGATTTACTGACCTCCTGAATAAATCAGGCCAGCCTTCTGGATGTGTGGCCCCAACTGGCCATTCGGAGGTACCATATTGATTACTTCCCTCTCGTTTGCTCACTCACCTCTTTCCAGGCGAGATCGACATAATAGAAGGGGTGCACGACCAAGCTTTCAACCAATACACACTTCACACGGCTCCGGGTTGCGCCGTCGATATGTCCAAATCTGTATCCTCTCTCGCGCCCTCGCTCCTAACTGCATTGGACCCAAGCAAAATCTTTACTGGCTCGCTACTCGCCACCAACTGCGACGCTGCGGTCAACTATAATGCTGGATGTGGGATCTTAGATACTGACACGCAAAGTTATGGCGCGGGTCTTAATGGTCAGGGAGGTGTGTTTGCCACCCTTTGGGACGGCGAAGGTATTCGTATCTGTGCGTCCTTCCCTCCGTAGAAGTGACATTTCTATCACTGTGTGCCTACATATAATATATGGCTGACGTCTCTCTAGGGTTCTTCCCCCACAGCTCTGTACCCTCCGACGTCCTTGCAGAGACACCCGACCCATCGACATGGCCGAGTCCTAAAGCCTTCTGGGCAAGTTCTTCCTGCCCAACCAGTGCATTCTTCAACTCGCTCTCGATGATATTCGATATCACGCTGTGTGGCGATTGGGCAGGGGCCACATACAACTCTGCTGGTTACTCCGGGAGCTGTGAGGAGAGGGTTGTCGATCCTGCAAATTTTGAGAGTGGGTTATCTCCTGTGCTCTTCCTCCGCGGAGGCTTACTATCCCCACTGTAGCGGCAAATTGGCGTATTCGATCCATCAAGGTATATAATTGATATCCGACAATATTTCATGCCTTCTGCTTTCAGTTCTATTGCACCTCCTCTTCTGCGTTTAGGAAACGACTAGCCCGCCTTCCAGGTACTGTATCCTTGTCGATCCATGTATCTGGGCCTTCGTGGATATATAGTTTTACATACTTTTCAGACCAAGCGGGTATCAGTGCAAAAGTGTCTCTAAAGCTCGGAGATATACATTCTTGAATGGCAACCACTTCTGATTTCAAGAATGTTTGCGACGCCCCACGAGAAGGGTTTGACGCTTTCTAAGTTCCGGACATCTTGTCCTGACGACTCAACATCGACCCAACATCGCGTACGTTGTGATCGAGCGAGGATTGTGGACACGGGGACAGACAAATTGCTACCTTTTGCACACTCACTATGATAAGGGCATCTGGAAAATGTTTCGCAAGTTCTGAAAGGCGCCCGCAAACCCAGTTCGGGACCGGGTACGGTGTTGGGGGGTAGAAGGCGACGTCGAAGGCTTGCACTGAGGCCCACTACTGTGTTATGGCTTCACTATGAAGGTTGTAAATAATGACTGGTTGAACGGGTGACAGTGACTGGAAGGAAACAAGTTTCGGGCAGATAGACCTTCTCCACCACTGTGACTCAGAATGGGTACTTTCCGTTCAGTCAATTTTGGGATGTACATCACAAACTGATATACAAGTGACCCCTTGGCAATCAAGACATTGCCCACTGGGTTCCTTGTTGAGGAAATCCTCCGTCTAGCTAGTGCTATCACCGACGGGTTCAACTTTCCACTTCTACTGCTATCCTATTACTCTATTTACCGACGAAACGATTATCCAGAGTTGGAAGCTGGTAATCCGAGACCGGTCTGCCCACCCTCGTATCCAAGCACTTTCGCGCTTGTCGCTTTCAAATTTCTCTACTTATATGCCCACACGATGACTATTTGAGGCTATCCCACCACACTCAACGCCCGGGCGTTGCTCATTGTGAGAAACGACTGACAGTTGATGGGCATCTCAACTCCCCGACAAAAATTGAACTCACCTTTGGAGGTTGCGCCGTTGTCCCAGCCTCCACACCTATGGTGATTTTGAGCCATGTGACAATGTGTGACTAGCATGGACGCCGCTACCCAACATGGGTTCAGACCTCACTGTTCTGGAGATCAACAGTGCAACACCATACAAACCGTTCAATCGGCTAAAGCGAATGATGTGTTCTTTGGGAACACGCACATCCCGTGGAATCGTATGTAACATTAGCGTTAATAATGGACAAGCCCCCAGTTCCTAACTATTCTTTTTGTATGCCATTTATTCTGTGCATTTCGCCTACTTGGTTACCCTGCTGTAAGCGTAGGTCAAGTAAAGTGCCATGGGGTATTTACGACAACCCCGTTGTAGAGACCGTGAATGATATTCATAGATGATCAGATGAACCATAGAGTTCATAGAGGATATATTCCACAAGGTGACAGAAGGAGGCAGTCACACCGCTATTTGTACATTTGTTGCCCTCGTGCTGGTTTTGGTTCCAAAACCTGACACTCTCGACCTCAACGCGGCTTCCAGCGATGAAGAAGGGCGATCAGACGCCATACAGGTCGTACGACGACGACGTGCCCTAATTTTTCCTTTAGGAGTGCCCAGAGCGTGGGAGACGCGGGACCTGGTATTGCTTTGGTATTGCTTTGTTTCAGACCCGATAAATTGATGAGACAGCGAAATAGACGGGAGCTGTCCTGTTGTTGGAAATTCGTCCCTGCAGCGTCAAATTCCTCCGAAGCCCCGTTCGTCCAGGCGGGGAGCCTGCGCCAGGAATTGGTCCTTTCTGGGAACTATTCCTTGGCTTTTATTCGCTTCAGAGTCACTCCGTATACACCTCACATATTCTGGGTGTTCGCCAGTGTCGGTGAAACGGTCTGAATGAGCTAACAGAGAATTTGAGTGAGTGGCTTGGGCGCAACGGCCGTTGAAATAGGCCGATTAGTCGCTCCGTGCTGATACATTAGGCTTGAAACAAGTAATGAAACAAGTAATGTAATATTCTCTGATAAAGTGATTTCTCGTGTGGTCGTGAAAGAAATCCGAGTCGTTCCGTTCAAGTGACGCACTTTGGACCGGAACCACGTCTTAGCAGGATGACCGATGGCCTTCGGTGAGCAACCTCGGCCTCGTCGTGCAAAATATCCCTGATAATCTTGTCTCGTACAGTCTGCGGGAGTCGTGGACGAGTTCGCTGAATGAAGCTCAGGCTCGGCTCCGATCTCTCCTCGCCTCTTCCTCATTCAGCACCTGGCGCCGCGTTCCACCGCCTGCAAAGGACCCAGCAGCATCTCCTCCGTCACCAAAGGGCAAAGGACGAGCACCGCCGCTTCCTGACGAAGCTGACGTGAATATCCACAAGCAATCTTCAAAGTCTGGAGACATTTTTCGCCTCGTTCTCGACATTCCAGCAGATGACGATGTATCCTCAATGGAAACGTGGAAGGCTGTTCTTGCCACGCCAGAAACGCGTAAAGAGTGGGATCCAGCCGTCGAGAATGCCCACCACATCGAGACTTTTGACTCGAATACGCGCATATCAAAGACGTACTACACCCTCGGGTGGCCTGCGAAGTCAGTACAGAACCGTCAATATCCCCGTGATTGTCCGGCTGAGAGAGCGCTAGTCCCCGAGATTCAATAACGATTTCACGAACATACACGGATCCCACCACCCTAATCGATGTATCGACTTCCCTTCCACGATCTCCTGACGAACCTGGTTATTTACGCTCGACCCCACCCTATGTGCGTTCGCACGTTCACCGTAGGTCACTCGACTTCTGTTTGCCACATCACTCACGTGCGCTCTAGTCGTGGCCTGGTGCATTCAAATATTATCGGGACCTGCACCGGATGCAAAGAAGGTCCGGATTACTTGCTTCTGGCAGCATGACCTGAAAGCCGTCTGGGGCATCGGAACAACTTCGCGTCCTCAGCACCTCACGGCGCTCCTAATCGGTCTCGTCAAAGTCGTTCGCAAGCGGGGGAATCGGACTCCTCTGCTGCACGGCTTTGGCCTCGGCGTAAGCATAGACAACCTTACGTTTGACACCAACCGCGAAGCATTGACGGTGGAATACTCAATTCATCACGACTCAGAAGAGGACGATTTACAGAGGAACGCGCAGAAGAGCAGGGAGGAGTTGCACGCGATGAAGGAGAGAAGGCGACTTGAGCGTGCCATCGAATGCACCCTGCCCTCAAGTGTCGGCTGGGATGTCCAACTGACGACACGAGGGTCCTCTTCCGAGGTCACCGCGCTGCCTTGGACAGTTGAGGTCGTTCGGATGACGAGCGAAGCAGATCGTGAATACCTCTTGCTCTGGGCACGACATGCGGCTCTTCCCTCCAAACACGCCATCCTCAAGGTGACCCTCAGCATCGAAGTCGCGGGTGGGACAAAAGGACTGCGACTGAATGGTTCCCCACACCCCATCGAGCAGACCGAATCCCGTGACCCAAGTTCATTCCGCATTCCCCAGCCACTCCTCCAGGATGCCACGAGCGTCACTGGGCTCAGCTTCCAGACTGCTTCCACTGCTGAAAACAGTCAGAGTGACACAGCGTCCAATCGCACGTCCCTTCGACTAACTGGCGCGCGGACTCAGAACGGCGACAAGTCGATTTTGACGCTTGTGCGGCGGAATTATGTCTACTTTGCGTCGTTATTGCAGGAGCCAGAGGCAAAGTGAGTCGTTGCACAATCGTCTGTAAAACGGTGGTTGACTGGGTCAAAAATTAGGTGGAAGCCTCTGGCTGAAGCTCGAGGTGTGACAGTTAATCAGCTTGACTCTATCGATCCGACACTTGTAGTCTACCGTGCAGAGGCCGTATTTGTGGGAGTCGGGTTGTGGGACCTCTTCAGTGTCGTCTCTACACCAGGTGCTGCAGTTTATTGGGACAAGACTTTCGACGATGCTATCCTGCTTGAGGATGTCAACGAACTGACCGACCTATGGCATCTGAAGACCAAGGCTGCTTGGCCGGTGCAGTAAGTCGACACCCCTTAAGCTCTACCTCGTACTGACGGTTTTCCAGAGCACGTGAATCGGTCTTATTACGGATATCCTACAAATCTCCCAACTCTGTGCACCTCTTCTCTTTCTCCACCGATGATGTCAATATCTTTCCCCAGATCCCGCCATCTGACCCTAACTTCATCCGAACACAAGTCGACTTACGCGGTTGGGCAATCGAGGCGCTCTCGCCGAACACTACACAGATCACCCTCATCGAACAGTCAGATCCGAAAGGCTGGTCAAATAAGTCGTCCATTCCTCAGCAGATGATCGCCACTTTGGCTGGAGTTGGGGAGTTCTGTATCAAGACCGGTGGGCCTCCTATAGTTAGTCGCCTTGGCGGGGGAAGGGCACACGTTAAGCGGTATGACCACGAGAAGGGCGTCTTCCGGCTTGAGTACGAGGGAGATATCTCCAGACGAGCAAGTAGCATCAATTCGATCAATACCACGCCGTCCAGCTCGCAGACTGATTTATCGGATACGACGGTCCACATACCCGTTACATCCAATGCACCTTCCCGACCGTTTGTCGAATGCGAATTGCGATGCGATCTGGATACTTGGGCACCTTCCTTCGAGGTCCTCATCGACCCACCTGCGCAGTCCGTTTCGTGTCTACGACGGCACCGACTGGCAGAGGGTGGCGGGGGACTATGGCTCACGATCGAACACGATGCAGATTTTGTGGTAGATGAACAGCTCAAAGTTATGGTCCGCCGAGGGACCGGCGCCAAGGGTACTGTGCTCGTCAATGGAGCGAAGGTCAAAGTCGAGGTGCAAGAGCTACCCGAGGCTGACGTCAAGTCTCTTGTGAAGCGCAAGCGTGTGCGACCTACCCGGATACCGTTGGACCAGCCGCCTGTGCTCGGCGTTATCAAAAGACGCAAGGCCGAATGGGCAGACGAGGCAGACGAGGCAGGAGGGGCCTCGGAGTCGGGCAGCTCGAAGGATACGGCGATTATAGTGTCTTCCAGTGCGCCTTCCTCTGTGCGGGGATTTGGAACCAGTCCTTTTACGAAGTTCTTTACCACTGCCATTTCACAAGCCACCAGTTCGACGTCTGCTGCTGCAAATGCAGCCGTCGCCGTGGTTGGCAAACCTGCCTTCGTGCAAATGACGGAGCAATCTGTGCCATCTTCCTTTAAAGTGCCTATCCAGCATGCGCTCGATGCGCTCGCATACTTGCGAATGTACTACAATCGACCCTCCAAAGACGGCTGGACACTCGTTAACGAGACTGGGGGTTTTGCCGTGCACAAGAAGCTCGAAACGGAGGTGTCGACGTCTATTCCTGTTCATCGAGGGGAAAAAGTCATCGAAGGGTTTACGGCAGAGGATATTGCCAGTGTCCTGGGGAGCTATGAGTGTAGGCGGGTCTGGGACGACAAGTTTGATTCGGCGGTGATCTTGGAGGATTATGGGGCAGGGTGTCATTCGGAATTTACAGTCCTCAAAGGGGGGTTCCCTTTCCGCGATCGAGGGTTTTACACGGCCTCGGTCATTGCGCGAGTCGCGGATAATATAGCATCGAAACGAGACAGTCGGGTTAGCGGAGGAGCCTCAACAGTCATTTATTGCGCGACTACTTCGTATCACCCTGATTCCGTGTCCGGGTTCTCTGCGACCAAGTACAACCCGTACTCGTTGCCAATCGGGAGGGTCCATCTTCAGGGGTGGATACTAGAGACCCTTGACCCCTACACCGCGGAAAACTATACCATCCCATCGACCAGATGCACGCTCCTCGTCGCGGTTGATTTTGCCGGTGCCGTTCCGGTTGCATACAATGCGATGCTCAATGCAGCGCTACCACGGGCTATCCTCGGTGTGGAGAATTATATCAAGGCTAACCCCCTCTTGCCCAGCTTGCGAGTGCCAACGCCTGTCATCGCAGTTGAGCCGGAGGAGGGACCTCAGGAGGGATGGACGTATGAAAGACGGGATATGCAAAGGCTATTGGTTGGGACGAGGTATGCGGTTCAAAGCCAGCGTTTCCGTGCAACAGTACTAGTGGAAATTCCGTCATTTGAAGATGCCCTGCCCGAGGATAAAACTCCCACACCGAGTCGGCTCTTACCTGGTAGCTTGATTCGTCCCTCGGGTTCACCCGAACGTTCTCCGACCCTCGACCCACCCAATTCTGGGCAACGGTACACATCGTCCACCGTCCGTCCCACTGGTATCGAAGGCGGAACAACGCCTCGTCTGACACACACACAGGGTGGAAGAACAATATCCTTGCGTGCGCCTCTGCGAGCCAACTCGACTTCACCTCGGCGAGCTACGACCAGCTTGAGTGGCAATGAGCACCAGCTCGAGAGGGACTTTCTCATAGCGGAGATTATTGTCAGCTCGGAACTATATCCATCTGGATTCGAAATTCAGACATCATCGGTCTTGCGATCAAACGAGGAACCGACGATCCCACTTGTCGTCATTCCGAAAGCGGATCCGCCGGTCCTACCCATAATCACGACCGTTTTTACACTCCCTCCTTCTCCATTACGGCCTTCGGACAAGACAGGAACGAGGTATCTGGTGCGGTTGACCTTCCCTACAGCAAGATATGAGATCCCCGCCATTGAAGACCCGCTGACGGGAGAAGTGAGGACTGCACCGCCAAATCCCCAGTGGTTGAAGGACTTACGCGAGAGAGGGGCCGTGGTTGATGTCTTAATCAAACCCGTAGTCGTCGGTGAGACTTTGAAAGGTGCTGCAAACAGGAGGAAGGGAAGCTCTGGGCCAGGTGCCACTCAGCCCGATATCTCCAAAGTTGAACCCATGAAGGTGTTCGTCGAGGGTGCCCCTGTCGAAGTGGTCGGTGAGAAGAGGGCGGTTGTAATGCTAGGAAAGGCGCTCGACGACGAACGTATTTCAAAGATGCCTTGGCTAGCTCGGTATATCAGATATCTTTGATAGGCCCGTATGGTTCTGACCTCTTGTTGTCTAGGTCTGATGCTGTCTTGTTTCCTCGAGCACTAACGGATCCGATGGGTGTCGCCACGCCATTCCTCAACGACCCTCCACCCAAGGAAGAGCCACCGCCCGAACATTCTACCTCACCCGAAACAGCCAATATAGTAGCCGATGCTTCTGACAAGGTCCGTGCTTCGAGCAACGCTCGACTGCCTCTCACGTACTGGTGCAGGTATCCATCAACTCAAAGGACTCGCCAGTGTCCGAACAGGCTAACCAAGCCACCAAGCTCATGAGTTTGTTCCATGCATACTCCTCCAGTGTAACATGGATTACTGGTAGCCTTGGCAAGAAGACAAGCCCTTTGACGGCAATGGAATCAACGTCTAACGTAACCTCTACGCATGTTCCGGACTTGTTGGTCAACGAAGGAGTGTCCAAGGATAACGGGAAGTCGGTACTTCCTCAACTGACGCCAAATGCCCTGTGTGTGGCGCAAAGAGTCACAGTTCCACTATATAGTGCGATTGTTATCGCCCTGATCTCGTTTCTCATCGGTTCCCTCCTTCGATCTTTACTCTCCCCTGCTGATTTCGTTTACGTTGCGAGGGACGCACAAGATATGCACGAGTTTGGAGATGAACATGGCGGGTGGCGAGAGTTACGAAGACTGATGGAGTTACGGTATATTTTCGGTCGTTGGGATTTCGTGGTGGCTGTTGTTCGGAGACACTGAGTACCACATTTCGTGTTTAGTCTCTGCCTATCGCGTTCATTGGATTTGTGGACATGAATTGTTGTTCTACTATCCAGACTTGCTGAGTGTACTATTCTATGACTGTCTAATAACTCATTTTTTCTCTGATAATCAAGCCAATCCGCACAATAGTTAGATCTGAGATTCATAGTACTGATTCCAGTGGAAGGACTCTCCCAATAAGCTCCCAATATAGTGATATTAATAGCCCGCTGCTCTGTGACATGGGACGAGCTGCAGTTACAATGTGCTACATACAGATGTTAAGAATAGTGCTAGAACGCTGTCGATGAATTGGTTTTTAACCCTGACAAGATCGAGTGAGTTCTGAGTGAATACTTTGGCGGAGACCAGCGCCCGTTTTAACGGATTCGGTTATAGTGTGTGGGTATAGAGATTTATCGCGTTTGTGGATGGGGGTGGGGATGAGAAATGTCCCTTGAACCTCATACACGTACGGACACGAATATTCAATATATGATATAGGGATGGGGATGGGGGATTTTGTTCGTTCGTCTCCTCAATGTCTTGAAACACCTCTCGGTTTGACTGTTGTCGGGCCGGCAATCAAGATTTCCCTCTCCCTTATGAGCTGGTCCAGTCTGACCATATCCACTGCCGCCTGCTCCCTCGTTCGATACTTGAACTGCTGGTAGCGTAGCCTCGACCTTGGAGGGTCCCACAACCCACGCACGGGGCCATCATATTCGGTATGGGCCAACGTGGCCGTAGGGACGAACGCGATCCCCCTCACGTCCTGGGGTGCGTATGCCTGATGACTCGAATGGTACGTTGGGACGGGGATGTTGTCTGGAGGTGGTGTCTGACCCCAGGCGTAGCGGAAGCGAAGCCAGTTACGGAACTTTGTAGTGTCCAGTTCGTGGTCGGCAGCTTTGGTCCATTCATCGAGGACGCGTTCTGGGATGCCTTCTTCTAAGAGTAATTGGCGTGCACCGCGCAAGAATTCCTGTGACATCGTTAGAGGGTGATGTACGATGGAGAGATGATGGGAATACCTTGATATTCTGACGCATCAGAGTACCGGCCATACTAAGTTTCTGTCGTTCATCGGGATCAGAGCCTGGAGGGCATCAGCGCATCTTGGGTCTACTGGTGTGGCTAACTGACCTGTAGCCCAAGGTCCTAAGGGGGTATAGCAGCCACCTGCTCCACAAGTCTGGGGATCGAACATGGGATGATCCCAGAGACCGGCGTCAAGCTGCTCAGGCGAGTTCCTCCCACACCCAGTACGATTTACCTGTGCCTGTCGTGCCTCTGTGACGAGTTGGTTGAGCGTTGGGAGACGAGCAGCGGGCAGGAATGGGGCAGACGGACCGTGAAAGAATCGCTGCATCCATGAACCATTAGGATAGGCTTCGCATGCGACTTCTTGAAATGTCTCCATGTCTTCTTTGACGAGGTGCATATCACCGTCCACAAGGAGAGCGACCCCACCAGGTCGAAGGCACCTGGCAATTTCCTCGATAGTCTTTGAGAAGTCGCCCAACTGTGAGGGCAACCGGAAGGTGAAGAACGGGGCGATCGGTGTTACATTAGGACGTTACCTCCAATCTCCAATACTCGCGGACTCACCCCGGAGCCAACAGAGCGCATATGCACGACATCAAATCGTCCGTAAAAGTGAGCAAGACCTTGATTGATGTCGTCCAATTCAAACGCACAATTTGGAGGTGGGTCGGCGATGCCACTTGGAGCGAGATCGACGGCGACTACTCGCGCATGGGGAAACTCGAGGGCCATTGCTATTGCCCTGTAAAAATCAGACTAGATTTAGCGGTGGAAAGGCCCAATTTTGACTGTGCCATACCAGTTCCCCGTACCAAAACCTGCAAGAAAGCATCAGGGCTTGAGCGTTGAGCGGAATGATGAACTTACCAAGATCCAATATTGCTCTTTGTACACCAGGGGCAGGGGCTAGCGCCGCTCGTACTTGTTCTGCTGCCGCATACAGGGCACCAACACCCAACATCTGCGTTAGGTGCTGCTTGTCCCTGGAGGCGTCTTCAGGAGAAGGCCAGAAGGATAGGGACGGGGATTCTTTTGCTCACAGGCGCGCGTATTCAGCAGGGTCTGAATACGTGTGATATTTTTCCACATGAGCTTCTCCTTCTCAGGTCAGGGCTAGTCACTAGGCACAACTCACCAGATGGGAGTAGGTAGGTGCTATTCTGGGCATTGAATCGACGGCCATTGACTTCGCGAACATATTGACCGATATCCCTGGTAGAGTCGTAGGACCACAGAGAGTCTGCAATACTAGCGCGGGTGTCGCAGGACATGTCAAGACTGTCTCCAATGGTCGATGCGGACTCTAGATTGAGGGGGGCTTGGTCCACTTTGGGCTGATAGTACGACCGTTGTGTCTGTTGGTGGCCTGAACCAGAGGGTGGATGGTTCGAGGGCAACATAGGTATATAAGAGGCGTGGAAAGGGTGCAACTGTACGCGACGATGCAAACAGCTGCCGAGGGTCAATGTCAGGGGAGAGCAAGGGGAGCGGGAGATCGAGGCGGACGACGGATTGATCGGCGTGCTCCGCTCGGCTGCAGTTGAGTTGAGTGATGGATATGATAGATGATACAGATGGTAGATGGTGATAGGTGCCTAGATGCGATTAAAATTCATCGCGCTCGCACTCGGCGTGGCCTGCCCTCGCCCTCGCCTTGGTTATTGAACACACTCACAGAGGTCGATCAGGCTCAGACTACCAGGCTACCAGGCTACCAGGCTACCAGGCTACCAGCTACGAACCAAGGGTTTCAGTCAGCTCAGGCGTGCGACGGGGTTTATGGTTTATCGGGGATTTAAGGGAGCACACACAGCGGCCATCCGACTCCGTCGGGAGGGTTTGGTCTAGTCGCTGTCGCTGGCAGAAATTTAATGCACAAGGGAACCTCAACCAGCCAGGTTCAACGAGCACCCCTATTTATATTAAGCGATCATTGTCAATAATGGCAAGCTACATTCCTTTGTGTACTTTGTAACCTTGCTGCAACTAGCAACTAAACTGCCAACTGCCAGTCTATTCCATTTCAAAAACCGTCTAGTTATCGATTGCCGTGTCACGTCATTCGGTTTTGTCAGCCTCTGTCATCAGCGCTCGAGGCTGGGTGGCACGTCGATCTCCACGGGCGATGGACTTGCATATTTCCCATGCATAGAGCTTGTCTTCGTATGGCTACTGTATTTTAGCAGCTAATTGGTAGCTGTAGTTTACGAGAAACTCTGACCATCCGCTATTTGTGAAAACCATGAGGCCTAGGATGGGGCATCAACTCTACCATATAGATCACTCATAACACGAGATAATTTTCTAAGATGAGAATTAGACTTCTACGGGTCATTCTATTCGTTGAGCACGAAACGAACGGCTTGTGTGAATCAATCGCAACCTTCTGAATGGATGTCCGTCATGATATATAATCCTTTAGACATCTGGGGTCACTACTATGTACGTTCCTTTTTTCGAAGCCGAGGTTATATAAGCTGGGGATGTCTAGCGAAAGTTGACATATATCCCTGCCAACGAGGATGAGACGCCAAAACGAAAACGAAGACACCTCTACAGAAACGAAAGGATCCAGTCACGAGAATATGGCTCCACAATTTACAGATCCAGAGGGGAGGAAAGCGCGCAGTGGAAGAGAGAACAAAGTGCAGAGTGGTAAAGCATATCACGGGATATGCCTTGTGATCGAGGATGCGTGTGATAAGACAGGGGTGTCGGGAAATAGTTCGAGCCTTGGTGATTGGGCGGCGAGCACGCTGCGAGGGGTAACACCAATAAAATATTAATACATAGTTCCGTGAGACTGAGGAAATAATCCAGGAATCTGTAAATGCTTCAGATCGTTAAATCGGTAAGAGAGTCGCTCAAGGCGCAGCGGATGGCACGAGATGATTTCATCAGGGCCTTGAGAGGGAACAGCGCCTCCTCCATGGGTGCGGGTGCAGAGCTTGACTGTCTTTCATCGTCTCGACCACAGAGATTGAACCCTTGTTGAAACCCATGTCGTGGTCGCTACTAGGCGTGACTAGGAACAACTCTGGAATATCGCGTTCAATCGGTTCGAGGTCTGCGGTGAACGTGGAAGTAGCCGGATTTTCGAGAGACGCGTGTTCGCGTCTGTCGGAATCTATAGTATCGCTCAAGGTAGCGTTGAGGGGAATGCGCCAGGGCGTCCAAGAGTAGAGCCCATTAACAAGTCGGCTGATTAAGCGGGGATGACGGATGGACGGCTTCCTTGATATGGCGGTAATGAGCGGATGGGTGTTGAGATCGCATGCAGCGTAGACCAACATCTCGCCAGTCATTTCCAAATATGCTTGCATATCTTCTCTGACATTTTGAACCGCCTCGATCCAAAATCTGCTCGCTTGGATTGCCTCCTCCTTGTCGGCAAACACAAAGGCTCCGTCTTCCAAGGCGCATTGCCAGAAAGGAAATGAACAAGGGAAGCGGGGGCCTGGCATATGAGGGGGAGCTGGGGTGTTTACATGTCCGTCGTCGACGGACACCAGAAGGCTCTCGAGAAGCTCTTTGAACTCGCTGAGAGTGATCAGCGGCGCGTTGGAACGATAATCAGTGAGGCATATGCGGGAATTTGGTGGGGGCCCCACGGATTGGGTTTGGGCAAAGCGCGGGTTACGGCGAGCAAATTGAACCAGATCAGCAGGCTCCACAACCGCGCCACTGGAAGCATCCCCTAATTGAAAATAATAATAATTAGCGTTCAAGGTTGAATAGCTAAATAAAGATGACTTACAGATGAACGAGGAGGCAACTGATGGATAACCCAAGGGGTATACAGGGACCTAACAAACATCATCAACCTTTGAGCGCAAACACCGAACTTTTCAACCTACTTCAGGAGCGTGTGACAGGTCCAGAACCTACAAAAACAAGACTGTCGGTCATGATACCCAACAGCTGGATGAAAGCTTACCTTCTCCAAGCTAGGCTGATCTCCATCGATGGGGATAGCACAACCCTGCAAGGTACTGCACTTCCTTGCATCAGAACCCGAAAATTCAACATGTCCCCAACCACCCTCATCCTCATACCCGTCATTACTTTCCTCCGAGGTTTCTGATGCGCCATCAGGATCTGGATACCCGCTCTCATGCACAAACACAAGCTCCATAGCGACTCCTTGCTGTGATTGAGATGTGGGAAAACAAAGTGGCGGAGAGGTGGGGGTGCACCCAGATTTGGCGTTGAGAAGGTTGGATTGTTCTAGGTCGGTACTCTCCGGAGCGGAAACTTGCGCGTATCCTGTCAAAATGTGGGGCTCGGAGGCTATTGCACTTTCCCTACGACTTTTCTTGTTTGGCGAGTGTTCCGCCAACTCCTCGTCATGGGCTCGCTTCCGGGAAGGAATGATTGAAGAAATGGCGGTCATGGTAGGTGTCAAAGGTGGAGGGCTGGGAGAACGTTCTGGTGATACCGAACCACGCGCACTTGAACCGGAAGTTGACTCTGGGCTGGATGCGGGTGAGTCGGAGGTGGTCAAAGAGTCTACCTCAGCT
>Ga0307513_10005488_pt1 | contig 16740 bp, 7 predicted proteins | sample 15_EM_MG_FD_202174 | JGI IMG/M metagenome (GOLD analysis project Ga0307513, IMG submission 202174) | Populus trichocarpa ectomycorrhiza microbial communities from riparian zone in the Pacific Northwest, United States - 15_EM | ecosystem: Host-associated > Plants > Roots > Unclassified | place... | reverse complement strand
CTACACCCCTCGGAGTTATGAAACTTGATATCATTCAAGATGCAACTTGCTATTTCCTTACAACTTGATTCCTTAATTTTTTTTTTTCATTTTGGCCCTTTTCACTTCTTCTGGTCTTAAAATTAGAATCTATTTCTTCAAATTCCAAAAGAGTTTAGACCCTCAACTTACATGTGAATCGAATGACTCCACATTCAGTAGCACCATTGTTGGAATGACTTTTACCTTTCTTGCATTGGAGTTGCATTGCTACTATCAACTGGGTTTAGTAGTTAAAAGTAATCAAGATTCTTAGCATTTCACATATATTATCTTCATCCTACGAATGTCATCAGACAATAATTAATCATATTTACATACAAACACACTATGATTTTTTTTTTTCTGATTTAATCCTTAAATATTGACTGTGGGTGAGCACAACATGTCTTTGTTGTGATAAGACAAAAGCAAAAGAAAAATTTGGAATGGACAAAGGCACAATCCATAGGTCATTTTTTTCATAAATAATTAACATATCATTCTTTAATTAAAATCTCTAATAAAATATATTATTATATAGAAACATATTTTTTTGCATCTGTGCATGTCAGTAGTCTATTTTGAGCGCATGCATAACCCATCTCATACATATATTTTGCATATCTAAGAAGAAATATTTCTAGCTAGCTCTAGATTTAATTTGCATGCCCTTGTTCCGTTAATTTTGATAAAATGCATGGAAACATACACAATATTAATTAAATGAGTTGATCATAACTTGGATCTAGTAGTTTCTCAAAATTAATTAATTAATTAATTCTGTAGTGTTTAAGAAATTAAGTAGTCCATTGACCATCCTCGTTCTTCAGTTTAGTAGTAGTTTTTTTTTTTTCTTTCAAAAAACTTCTTTTCCGTCAAGTTTTCCCATCTTATTTATTTCTCCTCCTTTTTTCATTACTCAAAAAATAAAATGTGAAATAAATTGAAAAAGAAAATAAAATTAGGGAAAGCACTCAATTATTTGACGAATATAAAAACAGAAGCATTAAATATATAGTTTCTAAAACTACATGAATTAATTAATTAGTATTGTTAAACTATAGAGATTAATTAGGCTATAATTGACTTTGACTGATTAAATTATATCACAAGGATGATCCTATCTCTTTAAATGCTTTTTGACCCTCCTCAAAAGGGCGTACTACCTTTTTGTTTCAGGGATTTTGCCATTACAAAAACTAGTATACATGCACGAAGGAATATTATTTATTTTAGGAGTTGGGGTTGTAATTGGAAATTTAATATATAACCGGTGCTTGACACTATTTTTTTCCTGGGAGTATTTAAGAGTGTAGTAGTAATTACGGTTCAAAGTGATTTTTGCTCGGAAATACATCAAAATAATATATTTTTATTTTTAAAAAATTATTTTGGAATCAGTACATTAAAACAATTTGAAAATATAAAAAAATTAATTTTAAATAAAAAATTTAAATTTTTAAAAAACACAATTTCAACCGCGTCTCCAAACAATTACTTAATATTCCAGAGGAAACACTAATGCAACAATTTCTACATGACCACCAGAACACAAGATGAGTACTATTCATTCATTAATAAGAGGTGAGTACTATATATTGTTAAAATCATTAATTTAGTACATATATCCCAAATGCCCAGATGTGATGATTTTATATGAATGTGAGGATTCCAATTGCATGCTCTGAAGGCCTCAAAATTAATGATCATAAGCTTTAGCTAGATCCCAATATTAATTCTTTCCTTTTTTTTTTTTTTTTTTTTAAAAAAGCATAGTTCAATGAGTCAGAAGTTTATAAATAGTATGCAAGATCTCGTAACTTAGCTGGTGTGAACTCATTGAAACCAGCCCTATCCACCAAACCCATTTATTTAAGGCGACGGTACTAGGAAATCATTTCAGGATTTCTGAAGGATGTTTGGAAGGGGAAAAGAATTGATGATGATGACAATGACAGATGCATGAATGACTTAGCTGGTGTGAACTCATTGAAACCAGTCCCATCCACCAAATTCATATTATGGACAGGTCACTCACTTATTATAATGAAATCATTTTAAAAAGACTTTGTATATTTCACATGAATAGATTGCATGTGAAAATTTTACTATTTCAAAAAATCTTTGAATTTCTTACCGGAACAGGTTACTCATTATATTAAAATCATTTTGAAAAGACTTTGTATGTTTCATTTGTACAGGTAACCTGTGAAAATTTGACTATTATAAAAAATCTTTGAATTTCCACCTAAACAAGTCCTCCATTATAATGAAATCATTTGAAAAAACCTTTCAATTTTTCACAAACATTTTCTTTTTCTTTACAAATCTTATCTATTTTCTTTTGATTGCGCTCTCTAGCCCTATTTCTTTTCTTTTAAGTGTGCTTTCTAGCTCTTACATACCGGATTATACGCTTTCTAACCCAATCTATTTTTTTTTAAGTGCGCTTTCTAGCTCTCACCTGTCAGATAGTGAGTTTTTTAGCCCTATCTCTTTCTTTCCGAGTACGCTTTCTAACCCTCGCATACCAGATAGTGCACTATCGAACCATATTCATTAAGTGCGCTTTCTAGCCCTCAACCATCATATAATGTGCTTTCTCGCACTATCACTTTTCTTATGAGTGCGCTTTTTAGCCCTCGCATACCAGATAATGCACTTTCTAGCCATATCTATTTTCTTTTGAGTGCACCTTCTAGCCCTCACCCATTAAATAATGTGCTCTCTAGCCCTATATCTTTCCTTTCCAGTGTGCTTTCTAGCCCTTACATACTGGATAATGTGCTTTGTAGCCCTATCTATTTTCTTTTGAGTGTGCTTTCTACCGCTCACCTATCAGATATTGCACTTTCTAGCCTTATCTCTTTCCTTTCGAGTGCACTTTATACCCCTCGCATACTGAATAATACGTTTTCCAACCCTATCTATTAAGTGTGCTTTCTAGTCCTCAACCATAAGATAATATGCTTTCTAGCCCTCACATACCGGATAATGTGCTTTCTAGCCCTATTCATTTTATTTTAAGTGTGCATTCTAGCCCTCACTCATCAGATAGTGTGCTCTTTAGCCCTATATCTTTCTTTTCGAGTGCGTTTTCTAGCCCTCACCCATCAGATAATGCATTTTCTAGCCTCATCTCTTTCCTTTCAAGTGCAATTTCTAGTCCTTGGATACTGGATAATGCGCTTTCCAATTCTATCCATTAAGTGCGCTTTCTAATGCTTAACCATTAGATATTGCGCTTTCTAGCCCTATCTCTTTTCTTATAAGTGCGCTTTCTAGCCCTCGCATACCGGATAATGTACTTTTTAGCCCTATCTATTTTCTTTTGAGTGTGATTTCTAGCCCTTGCCCATCAGATAATGTGCTTTCTAGCCCTATCTCTTTTCTTATGATAGCGTTTTCTAGCCTTCACATACAAGATAATGTGCTTTCTAGCCCTATCCATTTTATTTTGAGTGCGCTTTCTAGCCCTCACCCATAAGATAATGTGCTCTTTAGCCATATATCTTTCCTTTTGAGTGAGCTTTCCAGCCCTCGCATACCGGATAATGTGTTTTCTAGCCCTATCTATTTTTTAGTGCACTTTCTAGCCCCCACTCATTAGATAATGCACTTTCTAGCCCTCGCATACCGGATAATGCGCTTTCCAACCCTATTCATTAAGCGCGCTTTCTAGCCCTTAACCATTAAATAGTGTGCTTTCTAACCCTCGCATACCAGATAATACACTTTGTAGCCCTATCCATTTTCTCTTAAGTGCGTATTATAGCCCTCACCCATCAGATAATGTGCTCTTTAGCCTTATATTTTTCCTGTCGAGTGCGCTTTCTAGCCCTCACATACTGGATAATGCGTTTTCTAACCATATCCATTTTATTTTGAGTGTACGTTTTAGCCCTCACCCATCTGATAATGCGTGTTTTAGCCCTATCTATTTTCTTTTAAGTGCACTTTCTAGCCCTTGTATACTGGATAATGTTCTTTTCAACTCTATCCATTAAGTGTGCTTTCAAGCCCCCAACCATTAGATAATGCGTGTTCTAGTCATATCTCTTTTCTTACAAGGGTGCTTTCTAGCCCTTGCATACTAGACAATGCACTTTTTAGCCCTATCTATTTTTTTTAATGCGATTTCTAGCCCTCGCCCATCATATAGTGCATTTTCTAGCCCTATCTCTTTCCTTTCAAGTGTGATTTCTAGCCCTCACATACTGGATACCGCACTTTTTAGCCCTATCCATTGACTGTGCTTTCTAGCCCTCAACCATCAGATAATGCGCTTTTAAGCCATATCTCTTTACTTCTAAGTGCACTTTTAACCATCGCATACCAGATAGTGCAATTTTAAGCTCTATCCATTAAGTGCGTTTTATAGCCCTCAACCATTAGATAATGCATTTTCTAGCCCTATCTCTTTTCTTACAAGTGTGCTTTCTATCCCTTTTAACCAGATAGTGCGCCATGAGCCCTATCTTTTTCCTTTCTAAGTGCGCTTTATAGCCCTCACAACCAGATAGTGCACCTGTAAGTGTTATCTATTCCTTTTGAGTGTGCTTTCTAGCCTTCACATATCTGATAGTTCACCTACAAGCCTATCTATTTCTTTTTGAGTGAGCTTTCAAGCTCTCACTTCTAAAACTTTCATTAAAGATCCATCAATCTCCGAGGTATGCGTGAGTATCTTAAAATTTTGGAAGGATTGATCATTTCTTGATCTAGTAAATCCAAAATCATTTCTTCTTTACAAGAATACTATCTAAAGTCTCTTACAAGACTTTCTATCGTAAGCATTGTAAAAAGAGAGGCAATTGTCATAACCCAATTTTCGACCCCCTGGTTTTCTAAATATTTTCAAAATATAAAAAAAATAAAAAAATATTCTTGACATATTTGCATCATTTTTAGCATTTTCAACGTCTTCTCTAAAGAATTAAAAATTCAAAAATTTCTTTTCAACGCATTCAGCTTTCAATGTGCCATTTTCAAAATCGTGGATTAATTATTCTCATTGAGTCGATGTTGATGTTGTCTTTTTCAAAAATAAAAATACAAAAAAATAAAAAAATTAATAATATTGAGACAAAAGGACCACAATGAAAAGGAAGAAAACAAGGGACCAAAGTGAATTTAGGTTGCTTGTTGGACCAAGCAATTAAAGAAGAAGACAAAACTTTCTACTTATAAATAGGTGGTTATCTCACAAAAAAGGTGGGGGCATTACAAAAAAAAAAAATACCAAACTATCTCCAGCTCACACACTCCCTCCCAAAATACATACACAAAAAACCTTAGATCCATTATTTCTAAACCAACTTCTCAATCAACATCGCCAACATCAAGCCAACACTTCCCCAAAGGCTAGAAGATAACATCAAGGGAGAAGGGAGGCAAAAAAGAAGAAGAAGAAGCTAAAAAGCCATTCTCACCCACCTTATTTTCTATCCAAATATCTCAGCCATAAAACACCCTTTCTTTGCCTCGTTAATCACCACCAACTGCTCCACCAGCATCGCTAATAGCAAACCAACACTCCCCTAAAGGCTAAAAGAAAAATAGAAAGGGAATACAGGAGAAATTCCAGTGAAAAGGGAGCAAAAAAACCATCATTGAAACCATCCTTTTTCTAGTTGCCCAACTAGCCACCTTTCTCTTCCATTAATAACCTTTCGCCCAAGTAAGCTTCTTCTTCCTCTTTCTGGTTCATTACATTGTAGTTTTCTTGGCTTCAACATGGTACGACAACCATGTTTGCTGGCACTTTTGCTCACAAAACCTTGCCATTGGGTTGGGCCAGTGACAAGGTAAATGAGATGGACTCAAGCCCTTCTCGTGTCTAGGCTGGGTTCAACCCATGTTTATTTAGGAAAAAAAGAAGAAAGTTTGTTGGGTTAGAAAAAACTTGGCTTGGTCTAGGTGTCAACCCAACTCGTGTGCATGCCTTGGGCCTTAGATCCAATAAACCTGGCCCATGTAGTTGGGCCAAGCACAACCTAAAAGTTAAGAGCGTGTTTGGCTTGCTTCAATTTTGTTAAGGGAATAAGGCCTTATTTGGGTCCTTAAGGCGTGTTTGCCAAACACGGCCTTAAGACATTTTTAACGTTTCTGATTTTAGGCTAAAGGTGTGTTTGGCAAACACGCCCTAAACCTTTTCCTTTAGTTTAAATTTGATTTTATTATAGTGTCTATCCAAACAAGTACTTAAAAATTTCAAACAATTATGAAATAATTCAAGGACCATTTTAAAAATATTTATGGGTTCCTCGCATGCATTTCTAGGAATTTTACCTAATATCGAGCTGTATACTTACACTATAAGATACAAACCCGATATTAAAAATACTTTATTTTTTTTCGAGATTTCAAAAAAATTTCAAAATTCAGAAAAATTTCCTTATTTAAGGAAACACAAAAATATGTTTTTTTCTCAAGAATTTCATTTAATATTAGGTTGCATATTTACACTGTAAGATACAGACCCAATATTAAAAATACCTGATTTTTCTATGAAATTTAAAAAAATCTAAAAACATTTCAAAAAAATTCATAATTTCAAAAATACAAAAATATGTTTTGTTTTCATACTTATTGTCAAATCTTAAACATTTTTCATGCGTATTTTTTTAAAAATAAAATCACATTTTTATCATTTTTTTTAAAAAATGGATATCGTAACTAGTTTATGATTATCCATTAGGATTTTGCCAAAACACCAAAAATCCCACAACAATGAATTTGTTTAATTAGTATTTAGAGTGTTAGGATTTAGTTGTAGACTTTAATATTTGAGGGTATAAAATTACATTGTAAAGTATACCCTCAGGTATTAAAGATACAAAATAGAAAATAAATGCGATGCTAAATATAGGCCTTAGAACAGTTAGGATTGAATTCAACAAGATAAAGACTTCCTCACGAAGGGAGATCTGTCTTGAATCTTATATAAGACCAATGGATAGAAACATGATGTAGAAAAACAATCAATCAGCAATGCAACTTATTTTAGGTAGGGTGCACTGAGAGTGATGCGTCTTTCCCTTACACAGTTAGTCCCCTTACTCAGGCTCGCAGACTATAGGTTTCTTAGTGACTATGATACTAGTTGGTGACTCCTTTAAATCATAATTTTATGATTAAACCCAAGACCCCTTCAATTCCAAGAGGCATCTTCGCCATTCAACGTCACGTCACGACAAAAACAATGACACACACTGCCCCACGTGAGAGGAGACGCCTTGACATTTCCAATGTCATTGCGGAAGCTGTTATTTGGACGTTGGAAGATGCCGCATCAACCATCAAAATACCGTGGGTTCCTCCCACCTATTCCCACATATGTTGCATGTGCCAACCAACTTGATACAAATTAGCAAACATCACCAAAGGATCCATTATAGGTACCAATTGAATTTGTTATAAGGTCTGAAACTAAAAGGATCCAAAAGGATCCAAAAGGAATTTAGGATGATTTTGGATATTTGGCTTAACAAGTTGTAAATTTTCTAGACTAGATCTTTGTATACTTTTTAGGCCACATATGAAACTATAAGAAGGATTTTGTTATGATTTAGTTAGGATGAAAACTAGACATCTCAAGCTTTTCATCTAAATATGGCAGACCTAGTAATTCATCAAGATAAGAGAGAATGACATGTTTGAAGTCAGGTGAGAAGTTGCTATATGAGTTTTGCTATTTGTTTCTTTATGATTTACAGACTTCTTATTTAGTAAGAATTCTTTTTTTTTTTAAGCTTTACCAAAACTAGGTTCTAGATGATGACAATGATGAAATAACACAGAAACTAAAAGATAAAGGGATATAACCTGATTTTAAAGCCTTGATTTGATACCAATTGATGTGAACCCTATGGATGTAAAGAACCAGAAACTCATAGTCAAATGAAAGCTAAACTTATGCTTATGATTGAGCTTAAGACAATGATAATCTGTACCTAGACACCAAGACTATAAGTAACCAACCCCCGCCCAACACCTATAATCAAGACGTGAACAAGAAGTATAGAAGACATTACGAAGCTTGGTTAATTATTTGATAAGTTAAAGTAGTTCCATAAGGAACCAAGAGTAAAAACAAACTCTTACACATAACTTTTATTTATATCTACCTCTTATTCTATAAAATCTAAATACAAGCTAAATAACATTATTTATAATAGGTAAAAACATCCTAAATAATAGTAGGTAAATAATAATAGATTTCTTAATAAAAAAGGAAAAAGAATCCTAAATCAACTAGAAAAATAATATAATTCTCGCACAATATCTTCTAGACCTTATAACAAGGTCTTCTTAGTATCCGATTGACCTGAGAATTTACTCCAATATAAAACAAGATCTCTTAAAACTTTTGGAAAAAATTCAACTTGATCCAAAGGTAGGATTGAGAATTAGAAAAAAAATAAGCTCAAAACCATCTCTAGTGTCCTTGAATGATATGAAAATCTTGCCAATTAGAAGGAAAAAAAAAAGGAAGCACAAGTTGTTGACTTGGAAATCCTTGCCAAAATAATCGTAATTGTTGCCACCTATGCTTTCCTTATAAAAAAGGAATTCTTACTAAATAAGAAGTCCATGAATCATAAGAAAACAAATAGCAAATATCTTACAACAACTTCGGGTCTAACTTTAAACACGTCATTTTCTCTTTGGATGAATTACTGGACCTACCATATATGAATGAAAAACTTGAGATGTCTAGTTTCCAGTCCAACTGAAATTGCAACAAAATTTCTCTTGTGGCTTCAAATATGGCCCAAAAAGTACAAAAAGATCTAGTGTTATATATTTCAAACTTGTTAATCCAAATATTTAGAATTAGACCAATCAATCTCTCTTGGATCCCTTGAGTTTTAGATCTTGTAATAGGTCCAATTGATAGCTTTAATGGATCATCTAATGATACTCGTTGATTCATAACGTTTTTAAATTATATGAAGTATCAAATTGCCCCTCGATTAACTTAATAATAACCAGAAAGCAAGGATGAAAATATGAAAAGCCCATGAATGCTAGTTAAATAAAATTTGTTTTTAAACGTAATTTAGTCATTTCACTAAGTTTTTAAAAATAAAAGACCTACTTGTTCTCGATCAATTTGATAATGACTAATGAACTTTGTAAAAAGACTATATTTTCCTTAATAGCCAATTCATCGATTGTTTTTTAGAAAGGTAAATTGGTCATTAAAAATGATTTAAGTTTACTAACATTCGAAATAAAAGCACTTGAAAAAAAGGCATAGGTTTTCCACTTTTCCTACTGGGGTGAGATAGTTTGAAACAGCAAAAATTCTAAAGCTAGCCGGCGATCCGTGATCAAAATCAAATCAAATTTAAGTTCTTCCAATAATCTATGCATCTATTTTCATGCTTTTCATGCAAATGTTACCCTCCAAATGCATGAGATTCAGGATATTAGATGGTGAGAACCAAAAATATCAATACCATAGCTGCCACCGAAAGGTCTATCTATTAGAGTGGGGAGAAGAGAGAATTGATGTAATAAAATTTGGTAGCAACCGCCAACCAAACAGACAAACGGAACATGTTTTATTAAATACCTTGGAGGGTGGTTAGAAGGTATGCTCCCTTCTAACACTAGAAAAAATTTATTAAATATCTTTAAATATATTATAAAGGGTAAGTTTGTCTTTAACATCACTTGGAGAAGGGAATTAGTCTTAGTTGATCTCTTATTATTAAAAAAATAAAATCAATTATAAAATACACTAGCCAACAGTCATAAAAATCAGAAACATGTAAGATCACTCAAACGTAGATATAAATTAAATAAAATGCAACCATCTAGGTGGTGGTTCTGGTTGCTCATATGATGGTTACTGGAGGTTTACATGGTTGTTAACTTCAGGGCCTGTGGGATTTGTCGAGATGCGCACAACCTGACCCAGATACCTACATTAAACTAAAAAAAAAAATTAAATAAAATGCTATACTTTTCATGATTAATCAGTAGAATACCTCCGGCGTAGAGAGAGATTTTGGGGGGACTCTGCTCGCAAATTTTTCATGAACATATAATGAGGTATCGATATCACACAGGTAACCTCCTTTCCTGTTGGATATGAAGGTTTAAATGCCTTTGCTCGATGAAAGCGTTTGCTTACCAAACATGTAGCTCTTCTTACATTTGTTTTATTCACCACTGAAGTACAATCATCATTCCCATAAAAAAATACATATCTTTGAACAAGGTTATTTTAATATTTTTATAGGGTATATTCAGTATTATTAATTTGTTTGAGAGTATTTTTTGTCTATTTAATATTTTAATGAATAGTAAAATAACCAAAATACCCCTAAGAGTAAAAAAATAAGTAGTCTCAAGTAGGGGTATTTAAGTATTTTTGTTTCTCATACGCAATAGAATTACACATATACCCTTAAATGCAAGACATTGAATTCATTGTAGTAAGGGGTTTTTAGGTCTTTTAGCCTCAGTTTTTTTGTTAATTGTAAATTTGGTTAAGGATAGTAAAGTAATTTACCTTTAAAATAATAATTTTATGTTTGAAAAGTTGTTGGCACGTGCAGAACACACGCCAACGCGTTGGAGCTGCCATATTTTTGGGCAGAGCGGATGATGGTTTTCAGTGTTAAAAAATGAGTTTTTTTCATCTCAGTTTATTTCTCGTTGTCTCCTATTCTATTATAGATAGCGCATGTTCTCCAAATATAGTCAGTGTATCGCTGGTGACCCTTTCTTTTTTTTCTTCCTTCATTTCTCTCTCATACCTTGGTGAATATACTATGGTCCTTATTGTTATTGTTATTTCAGATTCAAGCCTTTTAGTTTTGATTACTTTTTTTTGTTATTTTTTTTTTCGTTGAAATTTTATTTGTTTTCAATTTAACCCTTAGTGTTTAATTTGTATATATAAGGTGTTTCGATTCAGTCCTTCTACTTTTAATTTTCTTATTTTTCTCCTTTGATCTTATTCTTATTCAAAAAATCATGGTTGTAATACCAAATACATGTTTTGTTTTTCAAAAAAATAAAAAAATAAAAATAGATGAACAAGAAAAGGGGATTTTAACTAAAGATATATATATATATTTTTTTATAAAATTTAAATAATTCAGATTTTGATAAACATTTATTCTAGTCATCCTATAATTAAATGAAAATAAATTTTAAAAATAGCTCCATAACATCACGCAAGCATTCTAAAAAATTGTATTTAGCATAACTTTGCTCCAAGTTAAAATAGCTACATAACATAGAATTAAATGAAAACAGATTTTAAAAATAGTTCTATAGCATCGTGTGAACACACTAATGAATTGTATCTAACTTCACTTTGCCCCAAGTCGAAACAAAAAATCATATAACATTTTAGCCCAAATGTAATGGATGTCATTTGCTACAAGGACATGTTTGATATAGTGTTATGGAGCATAAAATGTAATAACTCATTATATTCCTATGTTTGGCTAGTTATTTCAAAAATTATTCTTTTCTGGATGAATGTCACTTGAATTTATTCTTGATGGATCAACATATTTTATATATGTTATTTTTTGTTTAAAGCTCATGTTTAAGAGTGTTTGGTATTGCGGTTGCTGTTGTGGTTGTGGTTTTAAAAAAGTTATTTTATAAAAAGTACTTTTAGTTGAGGTTGGTTTGGAAAAATATATGTTTGGTTAAAACTGTGGTTGAAATTGAGGTTGGACAAAAAGTAATTTAATGTGTTTGGTTAAAAAAATGCTTTTCAAATTGAGGTTATAAAATAATTAAAAATATTTTTAATTTAAATATTGTAGATTTAACTACTATTATTACATCATGAAATAAATAATATTGATATCAAAATTTATTTATTATTCCATTAAACTACATGCAATGTCATCACATACGAAATCTATCCAACAATGACTATATTTTTCATGGTTTCTTAAGCATGCAACAACAAAAACTGAATTTTTTATTACGTCATCAAGCGATATCCTTTTAATTTTTTGAATAAAACACAATTAAAATAAAAATAAAAACTGAATTTTTTTTAACCGGGTCGGACCCGGTAAGAACATAATTGGAATTGCGATCAAATTCCACAAATGCTACGTCATCATGCGATATCCTTCTAATTTATATAGTGTTATTAAATAATATTAAATACTAGTTTTTCGAGTAAAACTCAATTTTTTTAAAAAAAATTTACAATTTCATTACGTATAAAATTCATTCGACAAGAACTACCGTTTTCATGATTTTTTGAGCGTGTTTGAAAGTACATTTCTTAACCTAAAAGAGGAGTCCATGTGGCTTGTTTGCTTGTTTGATTTGATTTTGATTGTCATTTGGTTTTTGTTTATGTTTATGTTTATAAGTACATTTCTTAACCAATACCCTTTAAATTCTAAAAACAAGAGTGTTTGTTTCTTATTTGTGTGTGAAAAATACTTTGAGAATAAGAGTATGAATACTTCAAATAATAGAAAAATATGAACTCTTTGCCTAAATAGTTTAGGGGGTATAAATAGCCTCTAAACATTTTCATGTTGCTTGAATGGAGGGGTTAAAATGTTATTTCCTTCTGATATCATTGATGAGGGATAAATATTTCTTACACAATATTAATATTGATGGAAATATGGCAGGCCTTTAGGAGACTCTCATACACCTAAGGATGTAGAGACATGATTATTCTTTACTTTTAACATCTTAACAAACAAAGTCTTGTGACCCAACATGGGACCTATAATAATTGTCAGTTATATATGCATTTGGACTTGGAATGATCTCAACCCCAATGGTGATGAGTATGGCCGCTCATTAGACTCACATGTACTTGGACTTAGCTTGTAGCTAAGCCCAAGGATGTTAGGTCTAGTATCTTGTCAAACCTATATGTACTTGGACTTAGCGTGTTGCCGAGTCCAAGGTTATTAGGTCTGGCATCTTGTCGGTCCTACATGTACCTAGGTTCAACACATAGATGAGTCCAAGGATGTTGGGCTTGGAAGCAAGTCATACCCATGTCATATGGGCTTGACACTTTTCCATGCCTATGTATTCTGGGTTATTTCCCTGTCTTTGCCTCTTTTAGATGCTGTTTGGTAATGTGGTTGCGGGTGAGGTTCACCCGCAACCACATACCTCAGTGTTTGGTAACAGAAAGAAAAGTGATTTTTATTAGTGGGACCCACCAATTTTCACTGCTACGCCACAGGTTTGGAGAAGCAGCAAAATGCTGCTTCTCGTGGTGATTTCCTCTTAACAGTGGAGCATGGCTCCACTGTTCAGTTAACAGTGGAGCCATGCTCCACTGTTGCACTGTTCACGTGAACAGTTGGTTTTTTTTTTATAAAAAAACCAGTGTAGTTATCACTCGCACTGTTCACGTAAACGTGAACTTCTAATTTTTTTTTGTTTTTTTAAAAAATTAGTTTAAGGTGAATTAAATTTACTCATACTGTAATCACAATTTTATTCCTGATAATATGTTACCTAATTTTATTATTGCCTTTATTTGCTTTTCTTTGTAAAGTTTTGTTTCCGCAAATTTGTTGCCCTTTCAAAGATGAAAAAACCTTATGTTAGGCTCATAAACCTTCATAACTAGGGTATTTTCTCAGTATTTCTCTCTTTTTTTTTCTTTTTTTCTTCCCCCTCCATTCAGCTTGAACTTCCAATGGTATTTATAGGTTTTTTCTAGGGTTTTGATGGATTTCATCAAAGATTGATCAAAGTTGAGCTCATTGATTAAATGAGAGAGTTCTTGACAAAATTTCACAGTTTGAACATCTGTCCTTCAATGGATTTTGCAATTATGGTTTTGGCCTAGGTGGTTTTCCTTTGCATGGAGACAAAGGCATGCATTCTTCACCTTTTAATCTTGAGAGAATGATTTATAGCCCTAGATAAGAACCCTTTAGGATCTATGAAGTGTGAGCACACAAAACGGTTAGGTGGTTTTGCACTAATAGGTATATTAGTCAAGGCTAACTGAGTTGGCTACTTTTAAGGCTTTATTGGAGCAATTCTGATATCATCGTCATTAAAGACCACTTAAAGTTGCTAGAGGGGGTGCATATAATTTTTTTGGATCCAAACTTATTCAATTTAAAGGTCAGTAGCTCCACATTCACTTGCTTGAAGGTGTCAACTCAATCAGTTTAGAATCTAAAAATTGAGTTATGGCTGATTAGGAATAATATGTTAGGGACTTTTATGGAAGAATTGGGATGTAAATATTCAATTTCATGGAAATAGAGTTGTGGAGGTGATGTTCCTCTTTTATTTGCAAAAAACCACATGTCATTTGGTAATCTAGAACTCTATAACAAGCTTTTTGGAATGTGCCACTCTAATCATCATGAACTGCCAAGGAAGAAAACAAGTAGAAGCTGAACGATGCATCGTCTGAGTTAAATCCCTAAAAATTAGGGTTTTTAATTTGTGATGTAATAGATTTCATTTTAGTCCTTGTTCTTCTAAATGCTTTTAATTGCACTCTTAATTCCCTCCTAAACTCTTAATTTCATGCAATTTCACCATTGCAAAACTCAATCATCAACCCTGGAGTTTAGTGTCATTTTCATCTTGGATCTTGGTTTTTGATATATGCATTTAGAACCTTAATTGACCATCAAAATTTTAATTTTCTTTAATTTGGCCCTTGATTTGGTCGATTTTAGCCTTTGAAGTGTTGCGTCTTTTACGATTTGGTCATTGGTTTTGAATTTATTCAATCAATCCTCTAATTGGCTATCAAACTTTAAATTTTTTATAATTAAACCCCTGATTTAACCAATTAAACTTTCCAAAGTTCAATTTTAGTCCCCAAACTTCAATTTATTCCAATTAAACTCAAATTGACTCCAAAAAACTGATTTTCCTTGCAATCAAGTCCTTAATAAAATTGATTAAGCCTTCCAAAAACCTTATTGAGTCCTTACTCATCCAAGTTGTATTTCTTTACCCCAAATAAAAATAGTTTTATCGAATGGGTCTTTTGTCAATCAGAATTGGATCGTTAATTTTGTCAATCTTGTACATTCTAGTCCTTCAAATTTTCACTTGTCATTTTGGTCCTTCATCACCAACCTGAGCAATCTTCTGGGCTTCTTTATGTTTATCCTCTTGTATTTTTGGATTATTTTTTTTTCTATTTTTTTTCTTTTCTTGATTTTTTTTTCTTGTCTTGATAGTCAAAAATAGGTAATAACATAAGAGATTCATCACCCTAGGTTATCTTGTATATAAAATGCTATGTTTTGATGCTAGTTGCTTGTTTCATTAATCAAGGGTAACAAATTGATAAATATTTGATATAATATAAACTATATTAAGGTATTTATATGATCAAGCGAGGATTCATCACCTTAGGTGAATTAGAAAAGATATTCCATATATTCTCGAATGATATTGATTGTGAAATATATGTGCAACGTGGAATGCTTTTTGGAAAGAATTTCAAAACTTAAGAATCAATGACTATGCTGTTGAGAATAAACATGATTTGATAAAGCAGACACTTTTCATACTCAAGTCAAATCAAAACATTTTTGATAAATGAATAACATTTACACTACGAAACCAATCATTGAAAATATTAAGTCAAATCACATATGATTTTTTTAACATTTGGGGGATCCCGACACGTTGTAGATGTTAAACTTGATCTTCAAATATAAATTAATTAATTTGTTAAATTGATCATAAGTTAAATTATTTAACTTTTTTTGTTAGATTATGATTTATATTTAAGTCAACATATTAGAAACCTAATGGTTCACACACATTAATAATTATTGGCATGAAATTAATGATTGATCAAGTGAAACTTGATTATAAATACATTTAGAAATTAAGAACTAGAATGTAATTAATACACAAAATTATAATTTTAGATCTAGAAAAATCAAAGAAGGACTTAATTTCATAAATTTCTAATAATTATCCTCAAATAAAATATCTAATATTTTGTAGAAGGCAAAGTGATATTTTATCATTAATAGGGACATTAGGTTTTCCTCATAAATAGTATACTATGTCTTATATTTTTCTTAACAACACCAGAAATACATGAACACACCTATACAGATAAAAAAATAAAGAAAATAAAAGAAGTAGAACTCAAGGGATGACAATCACTCACTTCTAAAAGGGTTTAGGAAATTTCTAATCTGGTGATGCATATGGATTATTGTTAGATATTAAACAATTAGATGACTTGTGGTTTGCAATAACTTAGCTTAAAAGTGTTGATCAAACCCTAGAAGGAAGAACTGATCTTGTGGTAATCTTCACACAAACCCTAAACAACCTTTATTGAGCCCATTTGACATTGTGGTAGCGGTTGCTTTTCAAAGTATTTTTCACTTGGAAATGCCTAAAAATAATTTTTTTATTTCTTAAAATTTATTTTTGACATCAGCACATCAAAACGATATAAAAACAAACAAAAATAATTTGTAGCTAAAACAATTTTTAATTTTTTTTAAAAATATTTTTGCACTGCAAAAACAAATGGTACCATTATCTAATAGGATCTTTGGGACTTTAATTTGTTTTAAAAAATATCATTTCTACTATTTTCATATCTTAAAAAAAAACCAACACCTTAGGCTTTATATATGTAGGATGTGAATGCTTCAACTTAGGTCAAAGGTGTTGCATATTATTGCTTGGTCGAGTGAAGGCATTGGATGTATAAAGTCTATTACAATAGGA
>Ga0307513_10005487_pt1 | contig 16743 bp, 15 predicted proteins | sample 15_EM_MG_FD_202174 | JGI IMG/M metagenome (GOLD analysis project Ga0307513, IMG submission 202174) | Populus trichocarpa ectomycorrhiza microbial communities from riparian zone in the Pacific Northwest, United States - 15_EM | ecosystem: Host-associated > Plants > Roots > Unclassified | place... | reverse complement strand
CCTCCAGTCCACCCCTCCACAGACTTCTTCGGCCAGCACCCCCGGGTACGCAGCCGATCCGTACCAGTGGCTCGGACTTGGGAGTAATCCGTCCGTGGAGGGATGGTTTGCGCAGTATGCCACGCACCCACATGCTCAGCAGCACCATCAAACTCACACGGACTCGCCAACTCAGGAGCAGCCTGGGCAGATGCAAAGCGGGAATCCACAATACAACTACGGACATTCTACCCACTATTATACCGGACAGGGGTCTCAGACTGTTCCCTCGAAAATGTATCACTAATCTTCGAACACCTGTATCTACCTTCGCTCTCAATTTTCGGACCCCCCCTGTATCCCAACAACTTTCCCTTGTCTCATGTTATTCTTCGTTCCTCCCCAAATTTAGCTACGCTATGCAATGTCTAGTTAATGGGGCATGATTGTTATGTATGTATCGACAATGGTGATATTTAATTCATGGACACTAATTGTAAACAAGTACATCGACACGCGCGGACAGCAAACGAAGGACAATGTAAGCCGAATAAAAAGCAGGTGAACTATGCCAGTAGGAATACGAGTAGGAGGTGAGAAAGGCCAAGTTAATGAGCGAGGATATATACCAATGCAGGCACCTGTGAAGAGAGGTAGCAGGTTTAAGGAGTGTGGTGGAGATCTCGTATAGAGAAAACACGGATCCAAAATATGGTGGCAAAAAGGGGCGACAATAGTTTGCAGATATCTGGGGGGGGTACGTGGATGTACTTGCACCCAACTCGAACGGTGATAGACAGTCAAGATCATAACCTTCGAGGATACTCCATGCCGAATGGGTTGGAGAGGGAGGGCCCATAACGAGATTTACAGAGTGGGAACAGCACAAGGCACTCTGTGGCGAGCGCCGGCGTGCCATCTCCCTGTGGATTGCCTGTCTTGCAGGCAGCCGCAACAATTAATAACTCCGATCTTCATCCTCTGACTCGCGTCTTATGTAGCAATAGCAAGAATTTGGCCGAGGTCATTCTCGTCCGCCGCTTCCAATTGCCTGGCACGAGCTTTGAGGCGCACTGATAAAAGAGTCGAGCATCAGTACACTTGCCAAGGGAAAGAGGCGCTACGAGAACTCACAATTTCGATCAAAGCTGACCAAAACGACCTTCGCATACGCTCCCTCTGGAGGTGGGGAATTCCTCGGGCCAACACCCCTCAACAAAGCCGAGCGATCGAACCAGTGACCGTCCTGCCACAGTGCGGCGCTCAGGATCAAGTCGTCCATCGTACGCTCCCAGGAACCAGGCGCATTGGAGAATGTCACCTTCTCGCTGCGAACATTGAGAGTGCTCAAGTAATTCCCACGTGAAGTCTGGACCTTCAAGCCAGGGGACCTTATATGCTCGGCGATGTACTTGGTCGCTGCAGCTGCGGTCGGGTGGTCCGCTGCAAGGCCATCGAGTTCGGTGATGACTGCCAGCGGGATGACGACTGTCCATCGGTCGGATTCGACGAGGGTCGTGACCATGGAGAGGGTGCGGAGGAAGACATTGGTGTCCACCACGAGGATAGAGTAGCCGGGTAGGACAGAGAGCGGGCGACGTGCGGTCTTGGGCCGTTGGGTGCTAGATCGCTTCCTGGATGATGAGGAGCGCACCTGCATCTCCTGCAGTCGCCGTCGTTGTTCGAGTAACGCCCGGGTCTGGTCGTCGAGCCCATCGAGATACTCCTCATCGATTTCCATGCCGTCTTCCTCACCAAGGACTTGCACCTCCAGGTCTTCCCAAGTGCGCACGCGTCTTCGTTCCTCCTCTTCCCGCTCACGTCTCTCAGTCTCCCTCCATCGCTCCACTTTCTCCCTAAGTCGTGGACCAATACCCCACTCCCCACTCTCTCTGGCGTAGTCTACACCTGTGAAGCCGGACAAAAACAATGCTGCGCGTGCGATGCGTACCCATCGCCCCCGCTCGATCCACGCATCTCCAGACGGAACATCGGCGTCCTCAATGACTCCATCGGAATCCGCATCCACAGAGTTGAGCTCGTTGTTTTCGAGCACATCCCCCTCGCATGTAAGTCCTGGTTGAGGCTTCCAGAACCCACGCTCGTAAACCCGTCGGCCGAGCCACTCCATACCACGGAGACACCAGTCCTCGGGTAGGGGTGTGCATCCACTTGTTAGCCTGTGCCCAGTGGCGGCCTCGGCGTCCATTAAGCCTCGGGGGGTAGAGGATAAGAATGCTGTGAGGTCCTCCCAGGGGATGTATTTTTCCAACAATGAGAGGGTGGTTGACTGCTTGAGGGCGGTGGAGAGAAAGGTGAACATGACAGTGATGTAAGGGTTGAGGGTGGGCTTTGCAAACGCACTCGCACGGCGTGTCGGATGGCGGAGGCAGAAACTGAACATCTCCATCGCGAGCTGGATGGTCAATTGGAGTGCATAAGGGAGTTCGGCTTGCATATCCTCGTCTTGTTCTTTGGCAAATTGAACGGTTGGGGTTGCCGAGTCGACTTCCATTGCTGTGGGACTGGAGACCGCGGGGGTGTCGGAGACAGCAAGGTCACCCATCTTCGCCACGAGCTCGCGTTTCCTCGCAGCGGTTGAACTAGAGGAACCAGGGTCGCTGGGTGAGGGCCGGAGCAAGGCGTCCGACTTGCCATACTCGAGCAGTGCACCAACGTTGACAACGGCCATCATAATCCAATCCCTTTCCTGTGCCCCATCAAGCTGAAGCCTCTCAAGGAATCGGGCCAAGGTAGGGTGGAAATCGTCAAGCTGAATGTGGGTGAAAAGCATCCCGTGGAGGAGGACAAACAACTCGGGCGCCTTTGCCTCTGCGAGGTTACGTCTTGATTGAGCAGCTGCGAAGAGCGGTTGAATGCTCTCACGCGACGTGGGATAGGCGTTTAAAGCCGTCATGCTGCGCAGCCTGTCAGTAAATCATGCCAAGGAGACAGCGGGAGTCAGGTAACCCACCTTTTGACGAAGTGGAAAACCCCTCTGAGCTCTTCATCGGGCACTTCGCGGCAGAGCAGTCCGAGGTGGTGTAGTAATCGACCCGTGCCGGGCACGTCCTTAAGCGCACTGGCGTACCAGGTTCTGGCGTTCTTCCTCCAAATTTCCCTTTCGGGCTCCAAATCGAACAGTCTCGCTGCCTCTAGGCCAATAGAAGGGGGCGGGGTGTCATCAATTCGTGGCATTGTCACAGGGAGGTTGTCCGCCGTGAGTGGGGCACTAGGGCCAAATGTGTGCAATAGCCGCTGGGAGATGGCCATTCGATACTGTGCTAGATCGCCGAGAGCCTCGAGCCAGAAACCCTTGTAAGCCGCCCAGAGTGATGACTCGTGGGACGAGCGCTCGTACAGCGCTTGGTAGAACCCGTACCCATAGATGATAAACTCGTGCATGTGTTCAAGCGCTATGAGCGACTTGTGGCCGCCCCGCCGCAGGACTTCGAGACAGTGGTAGAAGGCATTGCCCCACATGCGATTTGGGATGTTGTATTTTGTGACAAAGGACTGCATCGACACCGGTACAATGGGCTGGAGAATCTCAAGGAGCATGCGCTCGTACAGGTCGACCAGGCTGTGGACGCGGGAATGTGAGACATGCAAACAGCGACAAGCGGCGATGTACGTACGCCTTGTGTCGATCAACGGCGGCTTTCCAGCGATCCGACTCTGCATCGGAGGCGTTGGGAGTGCTCTCGCCCGGCTTAAGCATGGCGATGACCACTGGGGGCGCGTCATCTGCATCTGGTCGTAAGGAGTCGAATGCGGTGAGTTTCTTCTCAGCGTCGGAAATTTCGCGGTAGATGGTCTTGAGCGTATTCATGAAGACGCCAGTTTCTCCATCGCGTGGGGGATGGCGATTGGGGGGAGCGGAGGATGAGGAGCTTGCGGTCGTGTTCGAGGTGAGGGTCCAGGCGGTCGATGAGGTGTAGGAGGACATGGAGGAGGGGTCAACGACAGAGGATTGTTGACTGGAAGGTGCTGTTGCGCTCTGGCTGGCCCGCGTCAAAGCAGTAAAGCGGAGGGGGTCGTCCTTGCGGGGGTCGAAGAGATGGCCCCTCGGACCTCGGGAGGCATATGCGGGGAGGTGTTCTGTGTGCTCCTGGATGTACACTGCGTCACTTGGACGTGTCTCATGCTGTCTAGGCCGCATAGGAATCGGGTCCAAGTCAGGGTTGAACAGCTTTTGCTGAGGTGAGGGCTTTGGGCGGCTGAGGATGGCGGGACTGCCCGTACTCGCAGATTGTACATGGAGCATTTGTGGGGAGGTGTTGGGGGAGAGATGGGAGCGTGATCGCTTGTGGTTATAATCCGGATCCACGGGTGAATGGTGGCCTGCGGGGACGACTGCGGCGCGGTGTGTGTGTCTGCCAGTGACCGGCTGGGGAATTGCAAGCCCCGCAGAGGCCGACGGGGACGTGGAAAGTGGTCCATGCGTGTGACAGTTCGTGGTAGCTACTGGTGCTGCTGCTGCCACCGCCGCCGCCGCCGCCGCCGCTGCTGCTGCCGCTGGTCGAGACGGAGACGGCGCTGGAAGCGGGCGCTGGGATCGGGGCCTCGGGGCAGTTGCACTGCGAGTAAACTGGGATCAGCCTGTGAGAACATGGGGAGCCGTTGAAGGGCGTACGCAGCGTTCCTGCGCTGAGCAGCAGCGATTCTGTCTGCGAGATCCATGCAACGACGAGCAGCGCGGAAAGAAAAGGAGCAGAGGCGGAGGATGAAGGAGAGACGACGAACCGATGGATTTCAGATCAGAACAACCCGTCTTCCACATATCACAATCCTTGCTGCGCTTGCCAAACGATGCTGCGGACGCTCTCTTTGTTAACCACCCGCTACCGACCTTCCCCCATTCCCCTTCTCATCCCCTACACGCCCCCTCTGTCCTCTGATCGCACGCTCCACTGCCGCCGCTCATCTCCGTTCCGCGTCCCCCCGACTCATCGGGCGGTCTCACGTTCCGCAGCCATCACAACATTCCGCAGTGCATCATCCAGTCTACAGTCCATATCGCATATCAATCGAGTCTGACCAGGGCACACACACAATCGATTGGCGCTATAACTCTTTCCTGAGCGCTTTTGAACACGTACACGTGCAAGCCTAACGTCCACTCTAAGCTCATCCCGGCGGCACTGATTGAACTACACGCAAAGAGGCACTCTGGTCTCTTCCACGGTTCGTTCCTCCCCCAGACATGTCACATCGCATCTTATTCAGTAAATCTCATATCGCGCATCTAACGTTATGGTACCATATGGCAAAAGCGGCAAATTCAACTGTCAATTAAACAGAAGCCGAAAGCCCCCAGTTGAAGTTCCGTGATAAGGCCCTCTATTCGCGAATGAGCCCACTGATCTTTTGGGCTGGAGCGATCTGTCCGGCTCTGACCGGTGAAGAAGCTCGCTGTGGGAAGGGAAAGTGACCGCTTTTGGCATGGGCGTGCAAATGTTCAAGTCGATATCAAGGATCCTAACTACGCGATGGGTTTGATTGCGAACCATTTTGGCACTGCGTAATGGTAGGAGAGAGGTTGGGTGGCTCAACCAAAACGGCGAGCGGTGTCCAGTTTCTTGTATAGCTTGAGGGAACCAGCAATTCTTGTGGATCAGGCTTCTTTCTTCCAGACAGTGAAGCGAAGTCTCCGAAGCCAACCCCCGGACAGAAAGCTATGGATGTGGGACATTCTCAAGGAAAAGAACCAACCATCCGTGGCTACTCTCCGGCTATTCCGTGCGAACAACCAGACAAAAGCTTAAAATTGACGTCCGGTGGCGCGCACAGCGCAATGGTCACACAATATGCAGGGAACGGTGAGAAACCTGGATTTGGAGAGCCCATACTGTCGTGGATGTGTTGACCCACCATAACCATGCACTGTTTTTCCGCCCAACGCTGAGAGACAGCGACACATGGCTCCATGAAAAAAGGAAGGATCGATCCTTGATTCACCGGACATCTCTTTCCCAGGGCGCTGGTCCTCGTCGATTCACCAAGGGCAGCTTTACTTGTCTGAATACTGGAAGGACCTCTCTGAAACTAAATGCCGCTTAATTCAAATCCGGGTTGGCAATCTGGATGACTGGGCCAGCCCCATTCAAAAGCAATCCTGAGGCTGCGTTGAGCCCGATTATCGGCCAGGTGCGAAGAGGAACCAAATTGGGATCGGTTTTGTCTATTGAGGCTGAGATAGGATGGATATTATGGTCTCCCGAGCGAATGCATAATGAGTTTGGAACGATGGGTTTATGGTGCGGGATAAGGTTGGTCGTAGGGACCAAACCATGGTAGCAGGTCATATATAACGCTAAATACCAATTCACCCAGGACGAATTTGCATTGGTACTAAAGTTAGAGGGCATCACATGTCGTAGTCCTTGGCGCTTGGACTGGCGACCACCTTAACGGGTCGGGTTACCTCTAAAACAACGTTGAGAGGCTAGCTGGTCAGTTCACCCGGTGTGTCGCGCGCCAACAGCACGCGCTAACGAGCTTGCTGCGGTGAGAACTGAGCTCAAGAAAGACGACCACACAACGGACTGGAAGCATGCGTAGTTTCACCAGACCACATTCCGGCTCTTATTAGTCCCAGACAATTATGTGTCCAAGGCTTTCCTACCTGCACTGTGCACTAGTGTCGACACTACAGCTCTAAAGGGCTTACTCTCACACTTGGTCTCAAGTGGCCTAGAGTCTAAGGTATACCATAGAAGAAATATGGTAGAACGGCCGCGTAGGTCTATGGAAACATGATTCTTTGTCGTATAGTCGTAGAACCTCTTCGAGAGGCGTACATACATCAGTGAGGTGTACAAGTAGGAGAGGGAGATAATCGGTAATGGAATTGTAACATCATTCCTACTTGCAAGAAGGAAGTGAAGGGAGTTGTGCGCAAATGGGATCAACGCTTGGTGATGGTCCCACGTTGGCAACGGTAGTACGCGCTACTTGCGTTGGTGTCGGCGCTACGCTGGCAATAGTGACGCGCGGTGCTGGGGCTGAAGTTGTAGCTACTGCACGGGGGGGAGCAGTAGGCGCAGGTCTGAGGGAAATAACAAGGTTTGCCTGCGAGGCAGTGGTAGCAGTGGACTGCTGAGCATCCCGGAGCGTCACAAGGCTCAGAGATGGAAGCGAAGGAAGGGCATTGGCATCAGTACTCGCCGCCCCGCCTTTCTCTGCACCGGTTTGCCCCACCCCGCCGCCACTATTGCCCTTCTGTGCACTATTGTTATCTTCATTTTTCTTGTTCATCGTCGAACTGACGCCAAACGCGATGCCGACCGCACCACCAGCGAGCACGAGGACGATAATGAAGATGATCACGAGCCCGCGTTTGGTCCGATACCAGGGTTTCTTTGGTTTGTGTGGGTTGATGCGGAATATGTCACGCTGGTCCGTGGAAGTTGAAGGAGCATAGTAGTCGGCCTTCTCCAATGAAGGCGGAGCAGACTGGTCGTATGGGAAAGAAGGCTGCTGTGAAGGCTGTCTCTGCTGAAATCGGTGTTGGTCATATCCTTGAGCGACTGGTTGACGGCCCGGCGCATTTGGGCCATAATGGAAATCCGACTGCCGGCCTCGCTCTAGTATATCCACGCTGTAGCCTTGCTGTACTCAGGTGTTATCAAAACGGTGTCATAATCCAAATACAAGAGAAGCACGGACCTGTCTGTCGGCTCTAGTGATTTGCGGCGCTATTTGAAGCAGGGACTTGTCGTATCCGCCAGCGGGCCGGCCGAAGACGGGATATCTCGACATGATGAGGATGTATTACGGTAGGAAAAGAGTATAGGAAAGAAAGAAAACAGGTAATAAAGGCGGCTCAGCGCCAGATGTGGGAGAGATCAAGGGAGGAGGTGTATTGTTCCTAGTTACAAGGTCGCTGGAATGTCAAGCGCGCATTACAGCGCTAAAAAAAGAGGCATCAACTCGTCGTAGTGCCAACACTGGCCGGTGACATCTGAATGCCCTAAACGCTCGGCGGTTTCGGTGGCGGTGGCGCAGGCCAGAAACAATTGCGGAAATACTGTGAAAAAATAGAATGAAGACGGGAACGGGACTTAGGTGGCGTCCATGGACTTGATAGCCCGCCTGTTCGTTTAACGGTCGTGGGCGCCAGTGGCGTTCAATATGTGCATTAAGTAAAACGGACTCGTGTCGTTCAGTCGACCGAGTGACTGTCCGCACGTGCCACGACGATTGTTGCAAGAACGCCTGGACCTAACTCCATCAAACAAATGTATTTACGATCATCAAGTTCGGAGGCTTCACACAGTGTACCAACGGTAGTCACAGTGTTGCAGAGAGCGACCTCGTTGTCAGCCGAGGAAGATGAGTACGTAAGAGACTCAATCGGGAAGCGCCTGGACTTCGATTTGGGTTTTAGATACGTGCTCACCTCGAGATTCAACACTTCTATATTACATAATAATACTTCGAGAATGCTGTGCGATTCCGCTTGGGCTTTAGTCCCTGGAGTATAGAAACTTGGGCTTTTCGGTAGCTTTTTCCTTCGATGTATTCGTTTCTCTACAATTTGAGATTGGGAATTCTCTGTAAATGCGCGAACGCCTGAGATGTTTGATCGGGATGGCAACAAACAACCTTTTAATGAGGGAAGGGGCGCAGTACGTGACCCACTCCCAAGGTCCCTGATAGGAGCGGCGGTTTATCCAAAAGAATGGGGCGTACAGTATCCTCTGTGCTTCACGCGTCCCATCCGCTCTCGCACACGGACTTGACGGTGTCGAAGTGAGCCGATAGGTCAGCACTAGAGGATTCTTGAGCGAAGGTTGGAGAGGGAGCTTTCGGCATCATGCCATTCAACTCACTCATCACATAACTACACCTGTGAACAGCTTTTGAGATAGCGGTGAGAACTGGAGTAAAGCTTGCCGTTTCAAGCATTTTAGGTGTTAGAATGCTAAATAGAATGCTGTTCAAAATAAATAAATCTATAAGTAAGCTGGTCGGAGGGGATGGCGCGTTAGCCATCAGCTTGACGACGTGCACGTTCAGGCGGACCGCCGTGGCCTCATCACGACGGGTGATCCGACACAAAACCGGATTGGGGGGAGAAGGGACGGCAAGAACAGGGATGACAATGGAGTAGAGGGGAATGAAAGAGTGAGGCGAGAGCATGGTTAAAACGTGCGTTCGACCAGAGTTAAATGAGGACTTGAGGGACCAGCGGTTCGTAGAGTGTAGGGTTTTTAAACCCTTTGCGGCAACAGCAAGGTGATATCCGGATACGATATCGACAGAGTTGTTGGCTCGTCAGGATGTCGCGGGCTTCCCTGGCGTTTCGGACGTCTCTACATCTCCAACATCACCCGTGAACGATATAATCGTAAGGAGTCAACATCTTTGTATAGGGCTGACCCACCCTGGTGTTTTCAAGACTATCGGGGCATATTCGATTGCTCCGTTTAGTTGGCCGGTAGAAGCAACCCGAGTATGTGACTAGAATCGGTATATTTTGGCTTTGCAGCGCGCGCCGGAGGCACGAGAAAATGTTCTCCGTTTTTATCGAGCGAATGCCGACGTTTCTCCATACGCTTCGTGGGTAATTGACACCGATAAGAGGTGGTGACGGTATTCGACACGTAGTTCCTGGAATGTGCATTTTAAATTGTCAGTTGTGCAGACGGCGGCGGTAGAAATTTAGAACGATCTCCCCAGAATCTGGAACTAATAAGACTCATTTTCTAGTTGCTCAACGAACTGGATGACCAGAGTGTGAGTAATCAGAAAGGGAAAGATTGCAGAGCGGACTATAGCCCCCTCAATTTTGTTGATCTCGGCCGTTGAGTTAAATCATGGGCATGGGGCAATACTTAGCTGATCGATTCTATTGAAATTAAGAGAATCTGGTCCACAGAAGTTGTTGAACCGGTTGATAGGTACAAACTCCGCTGATCGCCCACTGACCACTGCTTCCCTTATAACACTCATCGCACATCGACCACGATTTTTGTGAAAATCAAATCTTTATTAGTCCGGCCTGGCCAACGCTCAAACCCAGTGTGGTTGAATGCCGCGCAATTAGTAGATATTATTGAGCCAGTTTCCGCACAAGCGACATCAGGCCCGTGCCTTTCAGCACCAGTTCAACGAGGGGATTCCAGAAATGAAATGACCCAATAAATGCCCACATGAGGTCGCTTCGCAGAAATGCATTCATGGACCCACGTTGCTCGGGTGGCTGCAAGGTAGTTCCTTTTGTGGCCGACCTCGATCCACTGGACGCTGGATGAACTGTCGACCTGGAACGGCTGGGGTAGGGACAGAATTTCAGTGTGCATTTCGAGGTGAATGGCCGCTGCAACGGGGTAAACCTCAAGCACCGCCGTTTTGCATGACGTTCCACATCAATCATCGAACTGTTTACGAGAAGGATTGCAAGGAAGTGATTCGCCTGCTATTCCTATTCTTGTGCGACAACCACCTGACTTTGGAGGTGGAACACTCGATGTTGGTGCCAACAGTTTAATTCAACGCATGGCATTTGCTGCATATACTTGTCGTGGGGTGTTGCTCAAAGAGAGGGGGGAAGGCTTGTGACCCCTTGCACACGGGATAGCGATTCGCGTGTGAGGTGTACTTTCATACGTGGCGCCAACAACCCAACCAACGTCGAGATAAGGGGTGAAGGCAGTTGGGTGGTGGTTGTATGGCTTGTAAATGAACGCCATAGCTGTGCCAGGGCCAAGGACGTTCTCTTTGTATCAGGGGTTGCTCCCCTCCGCTTTCGCCTTCCGCGTCCCTCTCCAAAACACCTTTTTCAATGAGTACGAGAAAATGGAAATGCCACAATTTCGATCCCAACACGAGAAAACGACGGCCTGGCCGCCCTCACTGCCATGACCGATGCCCGTACGTACGGCTACTTCGCGGGCTACGACAATGCAATGTCTTAATCATGGCAATCTAGCGGGGTTCATCCAGAAGAACATGCATGGGCGAATGCACTTGTGTACATGCCACGAGAGACGCCTCACCACCGAGCACGACCAAACGATCGTCAATACGAACACGAACGCGATAAACCCTCGCAACGTTCTGCTTCTCACACAGGACGTGCCTCCTCTATCAAAGGACGCGATCCACCCACCGCGCCTGCTTCCACTAGGCTGTCACGGAACGACACCACCAGCATATCGTCTGAGTCAACCTCTAGATCCTCTTGGACCAATCAACCACACGCCACTAGTCGGATACAATCAACCTCTAGGGCGAATAAAGCTGTCGTAGGATCGGGTTTCCCGTCCCAGAACAACGGCGATTGGGATAACGGAGGTTGGGGATCACCCACCAGGGATAACACTGGCGGATGGCTGTCACCGATAGGAGACCACTCGGATACGGACGTAGGCTTGGGTTCTCGGGTGAACAAGCCAATTACCCTACCACCTTCACAGCCCTCCGTCGCCAAACCCAAACCTGCACCCGTAGCAGCCCCGACTGGGCTTATGCCATCTGACAAGTCAGCAGCGAAGCCAGCTTTGTCTCTGCCATCAAAGCCCTCTCTTTCAGCTTCCTCCAATCCACGTCCAAATACGTCCAATCTGACAGAAGTGACTCCGATGGCAGCACCGAGGAAGACAAGTCCCACGTCCATACGAGCGCCTACGCCGCGGGAGCGCTCTGCTTCACTCGCTATAAACCTCCCTCCAGAGTTCATCACCCCTTCTCCGACACCACCAGTTCCACCCAAGCCCCGGCCACCTGCCCTCCGCCTTCCAAGTCGGCCCCTCCATTACAGACGCGAATCAATCCAGACCTCTACATCTGCAACCGAAACCGCCCCACCGTCAGCCATTAGTGTAAATTCTAATTATTCTGCTCTTGCTGTCCCGGTTGTTTCAGCCAGTCCGAGGACCGTTGGTTTTCCACCGGACTCGCCTGTTTCCGCTATTTCAGCATCAACGTCTGGAGGTGGATTGAGGAAGGTGATTAAACCCGAGGTCGTCAATATACATGGAGACGCGGAAAAGGTGCCGAAGGAGCCTGCCGAAGTTCTCTGGGATGAGAACATCGAGTGCGTCACTATTTAATTATTGGCTCAGGGTATCTATCCACTGTCAACGATTGGACTAACGTTAAATCCTACAAACAGGATTCTGTGCCGTGCTTTGACTCGACGACGAGAGTTTCAAGCCGCGATGGAACAAGTCAAACGGCGTGATCAATTCTATTCTGCGATAAGCGCGAGGCACTCTTCCTGCACTCTTCCCCTGAGTTTAAACTCCCCTAATGATCCATTGAACCAGCAAGTGCAGGAAACTCAAAAGCGATATCAGGATGTGTTGACAGATTTATCCGAGCGCAAGACTTCGTGGTGGCCAACTCCAGCCTTCGTAAACCCACCTGAGATGCTGGTAGATCTGGAAAAGAAACTGACAGAGCTGGAAAGGGAGATTGAAGAAGTCTTGGGTGTGGCTGTCTGGAGTCGGGCTGAAGATTTGGCAGCTGCGGCGACTAAGGATAACAACATGAACTCCGGAAGAGCGGAAAAACAACTCGTTGCCACCTCAACCGCAACCCCTGTAGGGCTCACTCCTGCGAATGTCGTACTCGCACTTGAAGATCTGGAAAACCGGATCGAAGAGGTCGACGGAGATATAAACGTGCATCTTGAGAGTGATCTGCGGAAGAAGGTGCGGGCACACCTGCGAAAGAGGTTCCCACCCGCCTCTAGGCCTGCGGTGACAGACACGCAAAGACTCGAGACTGCAATGCTGAGGGCCAAACGGGCTGGATCTCGGGTTCAGGGGCTAGAGAATCGCCTATCTGGGCTTACTGTGGTGTCGAATGCGGACCAGATTCAGATTGTCCGGGAAAGAATTAAGAAGGTAAGCACTTTGCGGGCTTACTGGTTCAATACGCTTATAATTGATCTTCAGAGGCGCGAGGCAACTCAGGAACTGGTCAAGAAAGAGCAAAGCATTCTGGAATTTTTATCTATACACAACGCCTCCCTCGATGTCCCTGAAGATAAACTCAAGGAGATCCTCAAGAAACTTACAGCGGATAATGGGCTCATTTCGAGCATAGCTCAACCCTATTGCGATCGTATCCAAGCGAGAATTGACAGTATCGGTGCCGCGACGATACCAGAGGATAACGAGGAAGGGCTGCGGAAAAGCAGACGTGACAGGGCCTCGGATGAGATGTACGGGCTTGTTGCGGGGGCATCGCAGATGCAGCAGCAACTGACGATGGCGGACTGGGTGCAGAAGAACTGGGGTCACATCAAGCGCGGGGAACCAGTAGGGATGGGAGAGCAATCGATGGCCGTGGACGTCGTGATGGGATAGGGATGGGATGGTGTGGGGACGCGTCGGTGGCCACCTACGTGCCTCGTGTTGTACGCAAGGCGGCGCTTGTGCGGTTGCGGTGGCGACGCGCGCGTAAATCAGTTGTAAAATATGTACAATATTCTCGACGATGTCTCATTGCTCATCTATTCGAGCCTTACATTCCAGACTCGTTCTGCTCGTTCCCGCGTGTTCACGGCCACGCGTTGTTTGGCACCACTTCACGGGGCGTTGTTTGTGTGCTCGACAGAGGAAAGTTGGACTCGTCCACTCCCGCGATTTCCGCGACTCCCCCCCTTCCCCGTCCTCCTCTTCGTCTCTTCGTAAATCTGCCCATCACGTCCGCTCTACGAAGCCACAAGCCGCGATTGCCTTCTCCGGCCCTCACTGAAACGACCACCAACGCCACGTCGATTCCTCCGACTGTTACGACCCGAACGATGGCCCAACCGTCCTCGACTCACGAACGTACTCATCGCTCCTCTTCTCACCACCACCACCACCGCACAATCTCCTCAACAACCCTCCTTCTTGCGCTCTCCCTCATTCCTGCTGTCCTCGCAATTACCCTTTCCATTCCCTCTTTCAACAATAACCAAGGTGCTGCCGGTGCTGCCAACCCAGAGCCCCCTCAAGGTATACTGGGCTACCTCACTCCCCGCCGCGCCCATGGCATCGTCGCCCGTGAGTCGGCTGTCGCGATGCGCGAGGCTGAAGTTGCCCGCCGCGAAGCAGACGTCCTCGCTGGGTCACCTGCTGGAATTGCTGCCCCTCCACTCACCGGGTGCGCTCCCGTCCAACCCGTCGCGGTTGTGACCCAAACTGTGACCCTCGAAGTTATCCCCACCTCGACCGTCGTCAGAGAAGTTGTTAAAGAGGTTGAGGCTATCGGTGGACCCCCACCGCCTGCGTGGTGGAAGGACACGCGCATTGAGACACTCCATGAGCGCGAACAACGCGTGTCGGAGCGTGAAAAGGAAGTTGCAGGCCGTGAAGAGTCCATTGGCAGGCGCGAAACTGATGCTTCCAAACGGGAATCTTGGGTCATGGAGCAGCTCATGTGAGTCCACATTCCACGCATGATTTGACGCGCTTTTCTCGAGTCGGGTTTTTGACATCTCCGCTTCAACAGCAACATTGGTAACGTCGAAGAGGAAGTCGTGTACGAGCGCCGAATGCCCAAGGTACCGCCTCCTCGTCATTAAGGAGAGGGGCGACTTCTGCACGCCGACCTGTCCCTCTCTTGTTCAGTTAGTCGCCCCTCTCGATTCTTGGGCAAGGCGGGGCACACCATGCTCATGCGTACCCTGGTGGGCCCCCCCTTGTCTCCGGCAGCTTTTCTGACGCCTCTTTCGTCCCGCGCAGGCTCTCCCCACTGTTACGACTACGACTGAAACTTCTTTCCGGACTCTTGTTGCATTTGACTCCCAACCAACAGAAACAATTATGATGCCTGCACAAACCACGACTGTCACTGTTGCCATGCCCTCTGCTACTCGCCTCGCCGCCCAGCCTGCCCCGCAAGTTCTCTCCGGGACTGATAATCCACACATTGGGCGTACGACTGAGGTGTTCAAAGTTGTAGAAGAGACCCCTACACCCGTTGTTCTTGAAACTGCTGCCAAACCGATCGGAACAGCCTGGGTGGAGGCTGGTGCGTATGGTGACGATGAGAGGCAATTTGTTGCCGTAGATGATGAGGGAGAGTACGAGGAGGGTGATGAATATGAGGAGCGCGTCAAGAAAGTCAAACGGGTACGCAAGCCTAGAGTCCGCATGCCCAACCCTCATAAGAAGAAGTGGGCTTGGTAAACGCGCATCCTCAATCCATCACTGACCTAGGCAATCAATGAGACTCTACCTCCCCCTCTCGCAACATCTGTACACCTCTTGTCTCCCATTCGTGGACGCTTCCCCTTGTGTAGTGGCGATGCGCAGTGCGATCGTCTTGCAAAGCTTTTATGTTCCTGTTGACTTTCATCCCACTTGCTTGCTACCCAAGAATAATTCCTTACCCCATCCCCAACCTTCTCATCATGTTACCTCTTGCCTTTGATGCCTACGACCTCACTTGCATGTATGCAACATTTTAGACAATAAATATCCTTCTTCCCATTGTTAGGTTTCGCTGCTCCAGGAATTTTGATAATCGCGAGGTGGTGATTGAGTCGATTAAGCACGCCGCCGCGAAGCTAATTCATTATCCTTGATGGCTACTCCCTGTCCCATCCGCCCCTTTTCAGGCTTTTCCCTATATTCGCGGCTAGTCATGCCCTGTGCAGGTTGCCCACTCTGCCGGGCGTTGTGCACATCCCGCGACGTCGCGTCTGTGAGCGTGTGGGGCTGTCGTCGGTATATTTCGGCCCAATCGTGGGTGCGGCACGGAAGGCGCCGATGTCCTGATCGTCGGCCTTTCACTTCCGTGCTTTTGCGGAAGGAGCAACGTGTTAGCCGGTTCGCCTGAGCCCTGCGGACGTACGTACTGCCGTCGAGGAAATGGGTGCGGATGGCGGTTTCTGCTGCTACGACTACTGCTACGGCGGGAGAGGGACGCCGGTCGAGGTCCAGGGGGGAGCGTTGACATATAGGGTCAATACAATGTTTACTGCCATACTCACCTCGGAGGCTCTTGTCCAAAAGTGCAGCCATGATCTCCCAAGATGACATAGTGGTTGGGTGTCGAATTGGACAGAGGCAGTCGACGGTTTGGTACATTAATAATAATATTTGTGACCTTTCAATGTTTACTTTCCGTGAGAGAGAGATATCCAATAGTAATGATACGCGATTACCCGGAAAGCGCCGCGGATCCGCGCTTCCACTTAGCGGCGGCCCGGAATTGCTTCCCCCATGTGATGTGTGGATCAATTTCATCCAGGAGCCGGATCGGCCGAGGTGCGGAGGCCGCAAGGAGAGGCTGGACGGAACAACAAAGCTACTCTTATTTGGACCCCGACCACTTTTCGGTACACCACCCAAAGCTCGCAGAGCAGCGAGGGGCTGCTATGTCCCGCTACCCCGTCTTTGAGTCGGACCCATCGTACCCTTATGACCGCACCCTCATTGCACGCGCCCCCACCATCACTCGCGAGGATCGTCAGGTATGCGTGTCATATCTTTATTGGTGCGACCAAGTAGAAACTGAACGAGATGACCCATAGGCTGGTTATAATATCGACATCATTGAACGAGGCGTGATCCCTCGCGCTCCAAACCACGGCCCAAATCCTTTCACTGACACTCCAACCAGCCGGCTCGATAAGGAACTATCCTCACATGCCAGAGTAGCCGATACACCCTCTCCTATACCTTCATATACATATCGCTGGTACCGGACGAAGAGAGGCATCGCAATCATTGTTCTCGTCTTCCTCATCCTCGTCAGTGTCATAGTCGGTGTCGCTGTTGGTGTCAGCGAGGAGAAGCGAAGGCAATCCGC
>Ga0307513_10005486_pt1 | contig 16744 bp, 15 predicted proteins | sample 15_EM_MG_FD_202174 | JGI IMG/M metagenome (GOLD analysis project Ga0307513, IMG submission 202174) | Populus trichocarpa ectomycorrhiza microbial communities from riparian zone in the Pacific Northwest, United States - 15_EM | ecosystem: Host-associated > Plants > Roots > Unclassified | place... | reverse complement strand
CGTCCGTCCTTCTCGGTCGCGTCGGTGAGGTCGGCGAGGTGGCGCAGGCCTACCTGCACCTCATGACCTCGACCTACGCGACCGGCACCGTCATCACGGTCGACGGTGGCTCGGTGCTGGTCTGAGAGGCTCAGACGCCGGGATGCCGGAGGTGCTTCCGGGCCTCCAGCTCCGCCGGCTCGACGAACGTCAACATCTCCTCGCCTGCCTTGCAGGCCATGACCACGACGAACCGCGTCCACGTGTCGCCGGGATTGCCCGCCTGGTAATGGATCCGGTCGCCGCCGGGCTCCCAGACCGTGTCGCCGGCGCGCAGGACGACCGGCGGGTCGCCCTCCAGCTCGAAGACCAGCTCGCCCTCCAGCACGTACCCGTAGACCGGGCCGGAGTGGCGGTGCGGCGGGGTACCGGGATCGTTCGGCGGGACCGAGACGACCACGGTCATCAGGTGCCCCTCGGCCGGCAGCTCGGTCATCGGGTGCTGGTCGAGGACCTGCACGCGGGTGCCGTTCAGGTCGATCTCCTGGGTTTCGCTCATCTCGTTCCTTCCACTAGGACGCGGCCGCGACGAGCTGCGTCGGCCAGGTGATGCGGTGATCGGCGAGCTCGAGGATCGCCCGGGCGTCGTCGACGGGCGGGTAGATCCACTCGGCGTTGATGGACTGCTTGAGCTGCTTCGCCTCGGCACCGGTCAGGGAGACCTGCCGGTCCCAGCCGACGGTCAGCACTGCGCCGTAGGGGCCGAGATCGAGGCAGGTCACGTACGGGTTCGGGGCAAACGGGACGAGCGGGCGGCCCAGCAGATCGGCCCCGACGTTGGCGCCGGCGTGCTTGCCCTGCGGCACGGCGTGCTGGCAGCTCTGCATCACGACGTGGCCGTTCTCGGCGACGGCGGCAGCGGTGTCGCCGGCGGCGTAGACCCCGTCGACGCCGATCACGCGCAGGTGCTCCTCCACGCGGAGCCGGCCGAGCTCGTCGCGCTCGCCGGGGATCTGCCGGGTGAGGGCGCTGGCGCGCATGCCGGCCGTCCAGACGACGGTGCGGGTCGGGATCACGGTGCCGTCGGAGAGCAGCGCCTGCTCGCCGTCGAGGGACTGCAGCGACACGCCGAGGCGGACCTCCACCCCGGCGTGGTCGAGGGCGGCGAGGATCTCCGGCCGGGGGCCCGGGCCGAGCTCAGGACCGACAGCGTCGGCGCGCTCGACCAGCACGACCCGCACGTCCGCTCCCCCGGCGACCGCGCGCAACCGGCCGGGCAGCTCGGCGGCCACCTCGATGCCGCTGAAGCCGCCGCCGACCACGACCGCGGTGAACCGCTCGGCACCGCCCGACCTCGCCGGCAGCCGGCCGATGTGCGCGTCCAACGCGGCCGCGGCAGGCAGCGTGTCGACGTCGAAGAGGTGCACGGCCCCGCCGATCGCCGGCGTGACCACGCGGCTCCCGGAGGCGAGCACGAGCCGGTCGTAGGAGAGCTCCTGGGCCGCCCCGTCGCGGCCGAGCGCGGCGACCCGCCGGGCCGCGGTGTCGATGCCGGTGACCGTCGCCGGGATCCGGCGGACCCCGATCGGGCCGAGCACCCGGGCGAGCGCGACGCGCATGGCGCCCGGGTCCTGCTCGTACAGGCGCGGCCGGATCACCAGGTCGTCGGCGGCCGCGACCAGTGTCACCCGGAGGGCCTGTTCGTCGACACCGGCGTCGTGCCGGGCCCGGACGGCTCCGGCCGCGGCCCAGACGCCGGCGAAACCGCCGCCGATAACCAAGACATCAGATATCCAGATTCTCCATCTGCAGAGGCGCCCGACACGACGCCGGTGAACGAGAGATCAGTCGGTGCGCCCGTAGGCGCGCCTGGTCACCCGCCCGGCCGCGGGCGCGTGCGCGTCGACCTCCGCCTGGAGGTCGGCAATGGTCTGACCGGCGAGCTCCCGCCGCCACGCCAGCTCGGCCCGCTGCATCGACGCATGGATCGCGCACGGCCCGTCGAAGCTGGGCCGCGGCATGTCGGCGCCGACGCCCCGCAGCCGCATCTCGGTGCAGCGGAACGCGTCCTGCGTGCCCTCGATCGCCGCCACCACGTCCATCAACGTGATCGTCGACGGCGGCCGCGCCAGCCGGAAGCCGCCACGGGCTCCGGGCAGCGACTCCAGGATCTCGGCCCTGACCAGCGCCTGGAGCTGCTTGTTGAGGTAGGCGGCCGGCAGGTCGTGGCCGGTCGCGAGCTCGGCGACCCGGACCGGTTCGTCGTCGTCGAGCCACGCGAGCGTGAGCAACACGTGGAGGGTCCACTCCACGCCTTGGCTCATCCGCACACCGAAACCGTACAACCTGGATATTGAATGTCAAGGTTCTGCGAGGACGAGCGGCCCCGGCCGATCGGGCCGGGGCCGCCGAGCTCAGTCGATCGCGGAGGCCGCCGCTTCGAACTGCGCGTTGTACAACCGCGAGTAGGCGCCGCGGATGGCGAGCAACTGCTCGTGGTTGCCCTGCTCCACGATCCGACCGGCCTCCATCACGAGGATGAGGTCGGCATCGCGGATCGTGGAGAGCCGGTGGGCGATCACGAAGCTGGTGCGGTCCGACCGCAGGGCCGCCATCGCCCGCTGCACCAGCACCTCGGTGCGGGTGTCGACGGAGCTGGTGGCCTCGTCGAGGATCAGCAGCGACGGATCGGCGAGGAACGCCCGCGCGATCGTGATCAGCTGCTTCTCCCCCGCACTGACGTTGCTGCCCTCCTCGTCGATCACGGTGTCGTAGCCGTCGGGGAGGCTGCGCACGAACCGGTCGACGTAGGTCGCCTTCGCCGCCGCGAGCAGCTGCTCCTCGCTCGCGTCGGGATTGCCGTAGGCGATGTTGTCGTGGATGGTTCCGCCGAAGAGCCACGTGTCCTGCAGCACCATGCCGATGCCCGAGCGCAGGTCGGCGCGGGCCATCTCGGCGATGTCCACACCGTCGAGGGTGATCCGGCCGGCGTCGAGCTCGTAGAACCGCATGATCAGGTTGACCAGGGTGGTCTTGCCCGCCCCGGTCGGTCCGACGATCGCGACGGTCTGACCGGGCTCGGCCACCAGCGACAGGTCCTCGATGAGCGGCTTCGCCGGGTCGTAGGCGAACGAGACGTGCTCGAACGCCACCCGCCCGCTCCGCTCGGTGCGCGTCTGCGGCATCGCCGGGTCGGGCACCTGCTCCGGCTCGTCGAGCAGCTCGAACACCCGCTCCGCCGAGGCCACGCCGGACTGCAGCAGGTTGGCCATCGCCGCGATCTGGGTGAGCGGCTGGGTGAACTGGCGCGAGTACTGCACGAACGCCTGCACGTCGCCGAGGCTCATCGAGCCCGACGCCACCCGCAGCCCACCGACGACCGCGACCAGCACGTAGTTCAGGTTCCCGATGAACATCATCAGCGGCATGATCGTGCCGGAGATGAACTGGGCCTTGAACGACGCCTGGAACAGCTCGTCGTTGCGGCGATCGAACTGCTCCTCGACCTCGGCCGTCCGGCCGAACACCCGCACCAGCTCGTGGCCGGTGAAGGCCTCCTCGATGTGGCCGTTGAGCGCTCCGGTGGCCCGCCACTGGGCCACGAACTGGCCCTGCGAGCGCTTGGCGACCGCCGCGGTCATCCAGACGGTCAGCGGGATCGAGATCAGCGCGATCAAGGACAGCAGCGGCGAGATCACGAACATCATCACGAGCACGCCGAACACCGTCAGCACCGACGTGAGCAGCTGGCTCATCGTCTGCTGGAGGGTCTGCGAGATGTTGTCGATGTCGTTGGTGACCCGGCTGAGGACCTCGCCGCGCTGCTGCCGGTCGAGGTACGCCAACGGCAGGCGATGGATCTTGTCCTCGACGTCGCGGCGCATGGTGTAGATCACCCGCTGGACGATGCCGTTGAGCAGGTAACCCTGCCCGTAGGCCAGCAGCGACGCGAACAGGTAGAGCGCGAGCGCCCCGATCAGCACCATCGCGAGCGCCCCGAAGTCGATCCCCACACCGGGGATCACGTGCTGGGCCACGATGATGCCGGCGAACGAGTCGTTGCCGGCGGCCCTGGCCGCTGCAGCCGCCTGCTCGTTGGTCTGCCCGGCGGGCAGACCACGGCCGATCACACCGGCGAAGATGATGTCGGTGCCGCGTCCGAGTACGAGCGGCCCCAACGCGCCCAACAAGGCGCTGACCAGCCCGAAGCCGACCACGGCGTACAGGCCGATGCGTTCGGGCGCCAGCCGTGCGACCAGCCGTTTGACCGACGGGCCGAAGTTGGCCGCCTTCTCCGCAGGCTGGCCGAGACCGCCACCCCAGCGGTTGCCGCCGCTCTGGTTGCGGGCCACCGTCATCTCGCGGGCCACCTGGGCGTCGTCGAGCTGATCGGCGGCCGCGGGAGCCTTCTCCGGGGCGCTCATCGCAGCCCTCGCTTGCGCTCGGACAGCGCTGTACCGACCCACCCCGCCAGCTCCGCAAGCTCCGCCGGCTTCCATCCCCCGGGGCGCACGCGCTGTGCTGATGATTCGCTCGCAAGCTCGCTCATGCGACGTCCTCCACAGCGTGCTGGGACTCGACGATCTCGACGTAGGTCGGGCAGGTCGCCAGCAGCTCCGCGTGCCGGCCGACACCGACGATCTCGCCGTCCTCCAGGACGACGATGCGATCGGCGCCGACGATCGTCGACACCCGCTGGGCCACGATCACGACGGTGGCCTGCGCGGTGTAGGGCCGCAGGGCGGCGCGCAGGCGCGCGTCGGTGGCGAGGTCGAGCGCGGAGAAGGAGTCGTCGAACAGGTAGATCCGAGGTTTCTTGACCAGGGCTCTGGCGATCGCCAGGCGTTGGCGCTGGCCCCCGGAGACGTTCGTGCCGCCCTGCGCGATCCGCGAGTCGAGCCCGTCGGACATGGCACGCACGAAGTCGGCGGCCTGCGCCACCTCGAGCGCGGTCCACAGGTCCTCGTCGGTGGCGTCGGACCGCCCGTAGCGCAGGTTCGTCGCCACGGTGCCGCTGAACAGGTAGGGCCGCTGCGGCACCAGCCCGATGCGGCTCCACAGCTCCTCGGGTTCCATCTCGCGCACGTCGACCCCGTCGACGCGGACCTGCCCGTCGGTGACGTCGAACAGGCGCGGCACCGTCGAGACCAGCGTGGTCTTGCCGGCACCGGTGCTGCCGATGATCGCGACGGTCTCGCCGGGCCGTGCGTTGAAGCTGATGTCGCGCAGCACGGGTGCGACCGCGCCGGGGTAGCAGAAGGTGACCCGGTCGAACTCCAGGGAGCCGGTGCGGATCTCCGGGACCGCCGGCGCACTCGGCGGCGCGACCGAGGACTCGGTGTCGAGCACCTCGCCGATGCGGTCGGCGCACACCGCGGCCCGCGGGATCATGATCGCCATGAAGGTGGCCATCATGACCGCCATCAGGATCTGCACCAGGTAGGAAAGGAACGCCGTCAGCGCCCCGACCTGCATCTCCCCCGCGTCGATGCGCGCCGACCCGAACCACAGGACGGCCACGCTCGAGGCGTTGAGCACGAACATCACGACCGGGAAGATCCCCGCCTGCAGCCGGCCCGCGCTGGTGGCGATGTCGGTGACCTCGGTGTTGGCCTTGCCGAACCGGCTGGACTCCAGCGGCTCGCGCACGAACGCGCGGACCACCCGGATGCCGGTGATCTGCTCGCGCAGCACCCGGTTGATCTGGTCGATGCGGGTCTGCAGCAGCCGGAACTTCGGCACCATCCGCACGATGATCAGGCCGATGGAGATCACGAGCACGGGCACGCAGACCGCCATCAGCCACGACAGCCCGACGTCCTCGCGCAGAGCCATGATCACACCACCGATGCACATGATCGGCGCCGCGACGAGCATCGTGCACGACATCAGCACGAGCATCTGGATCTGCTGCACGTCGTTGGTGTCGCGGGTGATCAGCGAGGGCGCGCCGAACCGATTGATCTCGCGTGCGGAGAAGCCGCCGACCTGGTGGAAGATCCCCGCGCGCAGGTCGCGGCCGAACGCCATCGCGGTGCGCGACCCGTAGTAGACGGCGCCGATCGAGCACGCGATCTGCAGCACCGTGACGAGCAGCATCCAGCCGCCCATCTCGACGATGTAGCCGGTGTCGCCGGTGGCGATGCCCTTGTCGATGATGTCGGCGTTGAGGCTCGGCAGGTAGAGCGAGGCCATCGTCCCGACCAGTTGCAGGCCGATGACCAGCCACAACGGGCCGGCGTAGTTGCGCAGGTAGGTGCGCAGGAGTGGTACGAGCATGGCGGTCAGTTCCCCCCGGTGGTGCTGAACTCGTGGTGGTGGGTGGGGTGGATGGGTTCGGGTGCCCCGGCGCGGCGGCGGACGCCGTCGAGGAGCGTGTCGACGATCTGCTCGACCGACAGCGGTCGCCCGTCGTTGATCATGGGATGGGCGGCGGAGAAGACGAGCATTCGCAACAGGTGCGCCAGGTCGGCAGGTGCGACGACGAGATCGGCGGCGTCGGGTTCGATCACGGCGATGATGGCCGCCCGGAAGCGTTCGTTGACGGCGTTGCGGCGGACCGCCGCCTCGTCGCCGTCCTTGGGCATGGGGAACCCCAGCGCTGCGATCAGCAGGAACGCCTCCTGCAGGTGCCCGGAGACGATCCGCACCACGTCGTGGAGCCGCCTGCGCAGCGGCAGCTCGGGATCGATGGCGTCGAGTTCACGCAGCGCCGGCTCGGCGTCGAACGCGCGGTCCCGCACGGCCGTCATGAGGGCGTCCTTGTCGCGGAAGACCGTGAAGATCGTGCCCTCGGCCACGCCCGCCGCCTCGGCGATCATCCGTACGGTGACGCCGTTGCCGTGCTCGTGGACGAGGGGGAGGGTGGCCTCGACGATCGCGGCACGGCGTTCGTCGGGCGGCATCCGTTCGGCACGGGGTCGACTGGGCACGAGGCGGCACGCTACTGAGTGCGCACTCAGTAGTGCAAACCGGTTTTCGGGACGCCGCCGATGCCATCCGGCGCAGGGACTCGACCGCCGGGCCTCCCGTTGCCGATCGATGATCGTCCGTAGTCGGGCGATCGCTGTACGTCACAGCGTTCGTTCGCCGACGATTGGGCCGAATGGCAGATAGCTCGTGCGGCCGACGGCCCACAGCGATCGGGTGGCGGCGCCGATCGGTCGCTTTCCGGCGCCGAGCGGTGCATATGCGTGCGCCGACCGGCGCAAAGGGCTCTCGGGAGAACGGGGCGTAGCGCTTCGCTGGGAGACGCGAGTACCACGATGCACCCCCGATCCGTCCCCGCCGCGCGGATCGCCCGCACCGTGCGCGCAGAGAGGACCCCACCGTGGCTTCGCCCCGCCGACACTCCAGGACCCGGCGTGGAGCACCCACACCTCAGCCGGCCGAGGAGATCATCATCCGGTGCGGCGGGCGACCGGTGACCATGAGCGCGGACGACGGCCCCGTCGTGTCGGTGGCCGCGCTCCTGCGGCGTGAGGGACGCGGACCGCACGCAGCGGACGGACCGTTGCGCCGGCGCACGCACCTCGGACCGGAGGGCATGCTCCCGGCACCGCCGCCGCCGCGCCGCGCCGTCCGCAAGGTCACCGTGGCAGCGACCGCGTTCTTCGCATTCGGCGCGATCGTGGGGCCGTCGGTCCTGAACGACGCCGCCCTCCCCCGCGCCGAGGCCGAGCGCCCGTCCCCGGACTCCGCGCGCACCGGCATCGGTGGTGGCTCGACGTTCCACGGGAACGGATTCAGCGACCAGTTCGACATCCCGCTGGCCGCCCGGTTCTTGCCGGCCGGCCTGGAAACGGTCCGGTTCGACGCCGCCGGCGGCTCCGGCATCCGCGGAGCAACAGTGGTCGGCGCGCTCGCACCGGGCGGCGGGTCTCCCGGCACCCCGGTCCCGGGCGGCCCTGGCACACCCGCGCCTACGGCCCCTAATCCCGGCACCCCGGCTCCCGGCACGCCAGGGCCCGGCACTCCGGGTACCCCGGGCAACCCCGGCACACCAGGACCGGGCGATCCCGGTGGCCCGGGCAGCCCCGGTGGTCCGGGCAGCCCCGGTGGTCCGGGCAGCCCCGGTGGTCCGGGCAGCCCCGGTGGTCCGGGCAGCCCGGGAGATCCGGGCAACCCCGGTGGCCCGGGGCCGGTGGTGACCGTGCCGCTGCCCGGTGTCGAGACCCCGCCGGTGACGGTGCCGCCGATCGACGTGCCCGTCGTGCCCGGCGTGCCGATCACCACACCCGGGATCGCGATCGGCCCCGGCGCCGTGACGCCGCCTTCGGTGACGGTCGACGTCTCGGGCCGCGGGGTCACCGTGGCGACCTCACCGGCCGGTGTGACCACTCCCGACATAGCGACGACCCCGGCCCGGGTCGGCCCGGTCGCGGTCGGGAAGGCCGAGGTCGTGCTGCCGAACGTCGGAGTCTCCGGCGCGTCGGTGTCGCTGAAGCCGTCCGGCGCCGAGGTGGCGCTGCCCGACGTGCACGTGTCGGAGACCGCGGTCCGTACCCCCGACCTGACCGTCGCCGGCACCACTGTGCCGCTGCCCGATGTCGAACTGCCGGGAGTCGCGGTCGAGGATCTCGCGAAGGACCCCGTCGGGGCGGTCACCGACACCGTCACCGACACCGTGTCCGGGGCGGGGAAGACCGTCTCCGGCGTCGTCGAGGGCACCAGCGAGACCGTCGGCGCGGTGGGTGGTGCGGTCACCGGCCTCCTGGGTGGGAAGCCCAGCGCGCAAGACGCAGAGGAGCCGGCCGAACGAACCGCACAGGGCGGCGACGAGGGCGACGACTCGTCCGACAGCAGCTCCGACAGCGATTCCGGCCAGACCGCCACCAGCGACGACAGCGACCAGGCCGACGACAGCGACCAGGCCGACGAAAGCAGCGACGGGGAGGGCGACTCCCTCGGCGACACCGTCGGCGCGGTGGGTGACGCTGTGGGTGACACGGTGGGCGGCCTGCTCGGCGGCGCTACACGAGGGGGCGACCGCTCCTGATCCGGCGGCGCAGATCCCACAGCACCAGCGGGAACGGGAAGGCGCGCACCGGGGCCGGCAGCCGACGCACCACGGCACGGGCGATCGCGACGATCCGGTCGAAGCGACGCTGCCGGCGCGCATCCCATCGGAGGTGCAGCTCGGCGCGGAAGGGCGGCGGTAGGAACCCGGCGGTCACGAACCGGTGCGCCGGTCCGAACAGGATCGACACGGGGCGCGGCAGGAACCGCAGCATCACGAGATCGGTGAGGTAGGCCCGCACGGTGTCGTCCACCGAGATGGCCTCCACCTCGGCGTCCCACCACGCGTCGAACGCAGCGCGATCGGCCGGCCAGCGGTCCTGCGGCACCTGCAGGGTCGTGCCGAGCGCGGCCGCGGCCGCGTAGACCTCGTCGGCCGTCGCGGGGTCGTCGGGGCCGAGGAAGGCGGCGCGGACATCGGCGATGCCGCGGTAGAGGCAGCCGGCCACCCAGAGCTGCAGCTCGGGATCGAACGCCGAGTACGCGACGGGGCTCGTCGCCGTGGAGCGCACCGCCGCATGGGAGACGCCGACGGCGCGGCGGTAGGCCCGGCGCTCGGTGTCGGTGCCTGCGAGGGCGACGGCGAGGTAGGTGAACGTCGTGCGGGCCCGCTTCAGCGGGTGCCGGAACAGCTGTCCGCTCTCGACGGTGCTCTCCACCACCCCGTGCCCGACGGGTGGGCGGGCGAGCTGCATGACGACGTTGGCGGGCCCGGCCAGCAGCCCGATGCCGAGCAGTTCGTCCCCCGCGCGCACGGTGTCAGTCTGCCCTGCGGCACGTCACACACGCAGTGCGCGCTGCGGTGTCATGCCGGGAGGGTGCGGCGGATCAGGCCACGGAGGCCGGTCGTGGCGGGCCGGGCGGGTGCCGGCGACGTCGCGGCCCGGGCCTCGCGGACGAGTCGGGAGGCAGCTGCGGCGGCGTGCAGGTCGCGGCGGTGCTCGGCGGCGATTGCGCTGGTCAGGCTCTGGTTCGTCATGCATGCAATGGTCGTCCGGGACGGCCGCACGGACATCCGTGCTCACCACGGAGCCACTACGGAATCTGCAGCTCAGGGCACGTACGTGGCACCCAGCTCGGCCATCGCGGCGGCCGCGCCCGGGTCGCCGGCGAGCTGCAGGCTGCGCGCCTGCTGGTAGGGGCAGCCGGCGCGCGCGAACCGCTGCGCGGTGGCGAGCACTGCGGCGGGATCGCCGGCGAGCACTGCGGCGGCCCGGTCGACGATCGCCGACGCGACGGCGTTGTCGACGACCACCTCCTGCATCCGGGCGACCTGCGCCGCGGCGTCGGGCAGCCCGGCGAGCACGTACGCCTCCGCCTGGAAGGCGGCGTACCACTGGACCCACGCGCCCTCGCTCCACGTGCGGAAGGTGGCCAGGTCGTCGCGGACCGCGGCGACGGCCGCGCCGTGGTCGCCGCGATGCAGGTGCAGCATCGCGTCGAACACCTGGCGGCACCGGTTGTCCCCCTGGCGGCTCTCCTCCGGGGCGCTGATCGCATCGAAGATGTCCTGCCACTGCGCGGCAGCGGCGTCGTCACCGCGCATCCGATGCACCGTGATCACCGCCGCCACGCTGCGGCGCAGCGTGCCGAGGCGCGGCCGGCCGGCCCGCACCCAGCCCTCCCGGAACAGCTCGGCCACCGCAAGCGTGTCGGTCCAGGTCCCGGCCAACGCCGTGACCAGCATGAACCGCGCCCCGCCCACGTGCGGGATCTCGTGATGCATCGGCAGCGAGCGGGACCGCTCCGCGAACCGTCGTGCCGAGCGCAGCTCCCCGGCCGCCAGCGCGCTCTCGGTCGACATCACCACCGCGTCGGCCATCTCGAACCCGAGATCAGCGTCGGGCGGGAGCGGTTCGAGCAACTCGATGCGGCGCACCGCCGTGGCCAGTGCCGCCCGCGCGGCGCCCCGGGCGAGGTGGAGGGTCGTGAGCCGGTCCAGTGCCGCGCTCTCCGCGAGCGGATCCCCGCTCGTCCGCGCGAGCGCCACGGCCTGCTCGATGGCTGCGGCGACCAGCCCGCCGCTGTCGTCGTCCCACCACTTGGTCCCGAACGCGCGGGCGATGGCGATGCGCGCCAGTGCGAGGGGATCGTCCCCGCCCAGCGTCACGGCGCGCTCGAGCAGCTCGGTGACCTCCTCGCGGCGGGGAAACGTGTGCATCGTGCCGTGCGCCCGATCGACCAGCTCGGCGGAACGGGCGAAGGCGCATGCAGCCAGGACGGGCTCTGCGGCCGCGAGGTACTGCTCCCCCGCTCGACGGTGCAGCCCGACCGCGTCGACGCCGGCCAGCCGCACCTCGGCGCAGCCGGCGGCGCGGTGCAGCGCCGTGGCGGCGGCCCGCGGATCCGGGTCGAGCTCCGCAGCCTGCTCGTAGCGGCGTTGGGCCTGGGTGGGCAGCCCGCGTCGGTACGCCAGGTCGGCGGCGAGCGCTGCGCCCGCCGCAACCTCGGCCGCGGTCACCTGCCTACCGGCGACCGCACACGCCAGGGCCGCTCGCAGCTCGTCGGCGAGATCGTCGTAGCGCGAGCGCCAGCCCGCCTCCCCCGACACCCCGCGTGGCTCGGCCGCCAGCTCCGTGCCGCGCGCGACGGCCCAGCGCAGGTGGGCGGCGCGGCAGCGGTCCAGCTCGCCCGTCTCGGTGAGCAGCTCCATGCCGTACTGGCGGATCGTCTCCAGCCCCTGGTACCGGGTGCCGCCCGGCGCTGCGACGGGCACGAGCAGGCTGTGGTCGGCCAGCTCGGCGAGCTGCTCGGGCACCTCGCGCGCCGCGACCGGCGCCCAGCCGGCGACCTCACGGGCGGCGTCGACCGACACCGGCAGGGCGAACACGACGATGCGGCGCAGTACCGCCTGCGCCTGCGGACTCAGCAGCTGGTAGCTCCAGTCGAGGGTGGCGCGCAGCGACCGGTGCCGCGACTGCGCCCGCCTGCCACCGGTGAGCAGGTGCAACGGGTCGGTCAGCCCCTCTTCCAGCCCGTCCAGGCCGACGGCGGGCAGCCGGGCCGCAGCCAGCTCGATGGCCAGCGCCACGCCGTCGAGGGCGGCGCAGATCTGCTCCACCCGGGGCCGGTCGGCCGGGTCGACGGGTGCCGCGGCCGCCTCGGCCCTGGTCAGGAACAAGGTGACCGCATCGGCGCTACCCGCGCCGGCGAGCGACAGACCGGCCACCGGGAACACCCACTCGAACGGCAGCTGCAGCCGGGCCCGCGTGGTGACGAGCAACGTGATCCCCGGCGCGACCGCGAGCAGGCGTTCGGCCAGGTCGGCCACGTTGTCCAGCACGTGCTCACCGTTGTCGAGCACCAGCAGCGCCGTGCGGTGCGCCAGCCACGACAGCACCGTCTCCTCGGTGGACGAGCCGGGTTGCTCACCGAGGCCGAGTGCTGCGGCGAGCGTGGGCGCGATGGTGGCGCCGTCCGGCACGGGGACGAGATCGACGAACCACACCCCGTCGGGGAACGGCGCCGGATCGGCCGCGGCGAGCTCGGCGGCAACCGCGAGGGCGAGGCGGGTCTTGCCGACACCGCCCTGGCCGACGGCGCTGACCAGCCGGCGGCTCTGCAGCGCGGCGGTCAGCTCGACCCGCTCGTCCGCCCGTCCGATGAACGGGGTGAGCGGCGCCGGCAACGTGGTCGGCACCTCGGTACGGGTCGGCTCGGCCGGTCCGGCGATCTGCCCCGAGGATTGCCCCGCGGCGAGCGCCGCCAGGGCGCGCCGGTCGGCGGCGCCGAGCTTGCGCAGCAGCGACGACACGTGGCTCTCGACGGTGCGGACGGAGATGAAGAGCCGGGAGGCGATCTCGGCGTTGGTGAGGTGTTCACCCAGCGCGGCGAGCACCTCACCCTCGCGCGCGGACACTCCTTCGCGCACCTCGCCGATCGTCACGGGACCATTCTGCCGGGCGAGCCAACGCATTCGGTGACGCGCTCCGTCCTAAAGGTGCAGAGCGGTTCTACGACGAGGGGGACGAGCCGATGAGGCGATCCATCAGGACGGGGCTGGCCGCAGCCGGTATCGCCGTGGCCGCGGCGGTGCTCGCGGGTTGCGCACCGCCGCCCGCAGGCACCCCCGCCGCCATGTCTCCGGGGATCAGCGTCCGCGGCGTCGGCGAGGTGACCGGCACCCCGGACAAGGCGACGATCGATCTCGCCGTCGCCACCCGTGCGCCGAACGCGCAGGCAGCACTGGACCAGAACAGCCAGCAGTCGGGTGCGCTGCGCGAGCAGCTCAAGGCCAAGGGTGTCGCCGACGCCGACGTGCGCACCAGCCGGATGTCCGTGGACCCCACCTTCGACAACACCGGCGCCCGGATCACCGGGTACGAGGTGACCAACCAGGTCACCGTGACCATCCGCGACATCGCCGCCGCCGGCGGGATCATCGACGCGGCGGCGCAGGCCGTGGGCGATGCGGTGCGGGTGCAGTCGCTGTCGTTCTCGATCGACGACGACTCGAAACTGTTGGCCGACGCCCGCGCCGCGGCGGTCAAGAAGGCCCAGGAGCAGGCCAAGCAGCTCGCCGACGCCGCCGGGGTGTCGCTGGGCTCGATCCGCACGATCACCGAGACCTCGGCCGGCAACCAGCCGCCGCCCGTCCCGTACGCCTCCGGTGCCGCCATGGAACGCGCCACGCCGGTCTCCCCCGGCACACAGCAGCTGTCGGTCACCGTGGAGATCGTCTACAACATCGGCTGATCAGCCCAGATGATCAGCCCGGCGGCGTCGCCGTCACCACCGCCGGGGTCTGGCCGAGGAGCCCGATCCTGCGGGCGGTGACGGCCAGGCCGTGCCGGCGCAGCCGTGCCACCAGCGCTTCCTCCTCGGTGGTGAGCAGCACGGCGGCGCCGTCCGGACCGACCCGCTGCGCCACGAGGTGGGCGACCGCGTCGAACAGGGCGATCCGGCCGTCGACCCGTTGCTGGCCGCCCCAGGGCAGGTTGCCGACCACGATGCGGGCGGAGACGCGCTGGTCGGGGCCGCGCAGCACGTCGCGGACGAACACCCGATGGTCGAGGTCGGCCACGCCGAGCGCGGTCAGGCGGTCGCGGGTGAGCGTCACCGCCTCATCCGCACGGTCGGAGGCGAACACCGCCGCGCCCGTCCGGACCGCTTCGGCGGCGATGGTGCCGCTGCCGCAGAACGGGTCGTACACACCCGCAGCCACGGCCGTCGGCCCGCTCGCGGCGAGCGCGGTGCGCACCAGCGCCGCCGCCACCGTGGGGCGCAGCGCGCCGCGCCAGGCCGGCCCGCCCCCTTCGGGCTTGCCGAGCGGCCGCTCCCACAGGCTCACCGAAAGATGAGCCTCCGTCCCGTCCACCTGCAGGCGCAGATCGACGGGACGGCGCTCGGTCGCGGTCGGGTCGGCACCGTTGAGCGTCGCAGCCAGGATCGGCGCCGGGTCCCAGCGCGGCCGGCGCCGCCACGGCGGGTTGCGGGCCGCGAGCGTGACCGACCACGGGCCGTCGGGTGGTGCGAGCACGTCGGCCACGGCGGCGGCCGCCGTCGTACCGATCCGCCGCAGGTCGTCCGCGCTCGCCACGGACGCCGGCCCGGCGACGAGCAACCGCACGTCGTCGACGGTGCGCGACCGGGCCCCGAGCTCGGCCAGGTCGGCTGGGGTCAGCCGGACGAGCAGGAAGCGGTCGGTGCGGCCGGTGACCACCGCTGCCGGCACGACCTCGGCCAGCTCGGCCGCGGCGACGTCGACCAGGCCCTTGGTCGCGTAGAGGACGGCGGTGACGGGCGCGTCGGGCGCCGCACGCAGGGATCGCACCTGCGCAGGGTAGGAGCCACCGCACCGGGCGTTTGACACCGCCGACAGCGGTCCGCAGACTTCTCGACGTCTGACGAACTGCTCAGATGTTGATCGTGAACCTGGAGGTCGCCGTGTCCGAGGCCACAGTCGCAGCCACGCCCGTGGCGATCCCGCTCCGGGAGATCCTCCCCTGGGCTGTGTTCGCCGGAGTGATCCTGCTGAGCCTGCTGTACCTGCTGGGCATCGACCAGGGTGCCACCCAACTCGTGCCCGGCAGCTTCCTGCACGAGTTCGTGCACGACGGCCGGCACCTGCTCGGCTTCCCCTGCCACTGACCGCAGCCCGGTAGCGCAGCACGGTAGAAGGAGCACGTCCATGGTTCGGGCACTGCTGGTCCGCGGGATGCTCGCCGGCCTCGTCGCCGGCCTGTTCTACGCGATCGTCGCCTACGTCTTCGGGGAGCCGACGGTCGACGCGGCCATCGCCTACGAGGACAAGGTGGCCGCGGCCGCCGGCGAGGCGCCAGGCGAGGAGCTGGTCAGCAGGGGGGTCCAGGCCACGCTCGGGCTCGGGGTCGCGTCGATCCTGTTCGGGGTGGCGCTCGGTGGCATCACCGCGCTCGTCTACGCGGCGGTGCAGGGCCGCTACCTGCGGCTGCCGCCGCGGTCGGCGGTGCTGGCATTGGCGGTCGCCGGGCTGGTGGTGACCTACGCGGTGCCGTTCCTCAAGTACCCGGCCAACCCGCCGGCCTCGACGAACGACGACACGATCGGCGAGCGCACGCTGCTCTACCTGGCGATGGTGCTCGCCTCCGTCGTGATCGCGTGGGCGGCGCTGGTGGTGCGGGAACGGCTGCGGGCCCGGCTCGGCTCATGGAACGCCACCCTCGCGGCGTGCGCGGGGTACGTCGTGGTGGTGGCGATCGTGATGGCCGTGCTGCCGGCCGTGGCCGAGACCCCGGCCGACTTCCCGGCCACGGTGCTCTACGACTTCCGCATCGCCTCGCTGGGCGGCCAGGTCGCGTTCTGGGTCGCGCTGGGGCTGGTGTTCGGGGCGCTCGTCGAGCGCGCGGTGGGGCTGCCCGGCCGGTCGATCGACTCGGACGCCCTCCGCTCGTAGCCCCCGCGCTACTGCTTGCGCAGGTCGGGGCCGCCGCCCGGGGTGACGACGAGGTGGCCTTCCTCCACGTCGGCGCGGACCCGGCCGCCGCCGCTCAGCTCCCCGGCGATGATCAGGCGGGAGAGCCTGCGGTCGAGCTCGCGGCTGATGGTGCGGCGCAACGGGCGCGCGCCCAGCTCGGGCTGGGCGCCGTGCTCGGCGAGCCACGCCACCGCGGCGTCGCTGACGTCGAGCTGGATGCCCTGCGCCGCGACGCGGGCCACGGTGTCGGTGAGCAGCAGGCGCGTGATCCTGTGCAGCTCGGCCGGCCCGAGCTGGTGGAACGGCACCACCTCGTCGATGCGGGCCCGGAACTCCGCCCGGAACACCCCCGGTAGCAGCTCGATCCCCAGGTTGCTCGTCATGATCACCACGGTGTTGGTGAAATCGACGGTGCGCCCGTGCGCGTCGGTGAGGCGCCCGGCGTCGAGCACTTGCAGGAGGGTGTTGGCCACCTCCATGTGCGCCTTCTCGATCTCGTCCATCAGCAGCACGGCGTACGGGGTGCGGCGCACGGCCTCGGTGAGCTGGCCGGGCTCGTCGAACCCGAGGTGCCCGGGCGGTGCCCCGACCAGCCGCATCGCCGATCCGCGATCGGCGTACTCGCTCATGTCGAAGCGCAGCAGCGCATCGGCGGAGCCGAACAGCACCTCGGCCAGTGCCCGGGCCAGCTCGGTCTTGCCCACGCCCGTCGGGCCGATGAACAGGAACGATCCGACGGGACGGTCGGGGGCGGCGAGCCCGGCCCGCCCGGCCCGGACGGCGTCGGCGACCGCGGCGACGGCGAGGTCCTGGCCGACGACGCGGCGGTGCAGCAGCGCCTCGAGGTCGAGC
>Ga0307513_10005485_pt1 | contig 16745 bp, 11 predicted proteins | sample 15_EM_MG_FD_202174 | JGI IMG/M metagenome (GOLD analysis project Ga0307513, IMG submission 202174) | Populus trichocarpa ectomycorrhiza microbial communities from riparian zone in the Pacific Northwest, United States - 15_EM | ecosystem: Host-associated > Plants > Roots > Unclassified | place... | reverse complement strand
ACAAAAAAATTATAATTTGAAGAAAAAAATAAAAAAAATTATAATTTTTCAATAATACTTTTTAAAACCAAAATCACACATAATCTAAGTAGAAAAGGTGTTTTACTATGACAAGAAATAGCTTTAGCAAAGGCACGCTAGCAAGGCCAAAAGACTAATTGTAGGAACATGTCCTTGTCTTGTTTGTACCAATCACAATCCCACCTTTCTTTCTTTTTTATTCAGGTGACATCTAGGCTCTCTTTACACCCCAACCCACCCACCCATGACGCTACATATATGCCTCGGCAACCCATTAATCAAGGCTTAAACATGATTATCTCGTTTGTTTATTTAGAGGTATTCTAATTTATTGCTAAGTTATTTTACTGTGCCTTTATTTAACAAAAACAATAAATCATTGTAGCAACATCTATAAAATATAGTTAATAGTCTTGTGTTTTGTATTTTTTTTTTTTTTAATTTTACCCTTCAATAATCTTTCTTTTATATCCTTCAATATTGAGTTATTTTGAGAATTATGCTTCGTATTTTTTTTATTTTTTATTGAATTATATATCAGTCTCATGAAATTGAATTTTTTTTTTTCGATTTATCTTTCAACATTAGATATGTTGGAAATGAGATTTCATTATTGTTTTTTTCATTTCATTTTTATGAATTTATTCTGATCTCATTATCCAAGTTGAGGATTTAACAGGTTAACCCGGGTTGACTATGATCATTTTCTAGGCCACTTTTTCTAATTGATTACTTTTTTTATTTCATCCTTCAATATTGGGTTGATTGAAAATTGAGCTTCATAATTTTTTCAAATTTTTTTCTTTGAGGTTATCTCGATCTCATAATTTGGGTTGCGGGATTAGCAAGTTGACAGTGGTTAATTATGGTCATTTTTTGGATCCTTTTTTAATTGAGTATTTTCTAATTGAGCTTCGTAATTTTTTTTATTTGCTTTATATGGGGTCATCTCAATCTTATGACCCGTGTCATGGGTTTGACAAGTTAATCTAGGTTCACTTGATTTATTTTTTTAGTCCTTTTTTAATTATTATTTTTTTCAATCCCTCCAACAACTCAATTTTTTTTATTTTGTTTTTTTAGGTTGTTTGGAAATTGAGTTTCATAATTTGCTTTTTGTGCAGTTATATTGGTCTCATGGATTTAGTTTTTTTTCTCTCGATTTGAACCTTTAACATTAGATCTGTTGGAAATGGAGCTTCGTAATTTTTTATTTGTTTTTTATATAATTTTCCTTGTCTCATGACCTAGGTCATTAGTTTAACAGGTTAGCCTAGTTGACTTGGATTGTTTTTCTTAGTCCTTTTTTCAATTGATTTTTTTTATTTCATTCTTCAACATTGGGTTAATTGAAAATTAAACTTCATAATTATTTTTTTATTTTCTTTCTATAGAGGTATCCGATTCTCACGACTCGAGTTGCAGTTTTGAAAGGTTAACAATGGGTGACTTGGGTAGTTTAATAAAAAAACATTTCTAATTTTATCTTTCAACATTGAGATAATTGAGAATTGACCCTCATGACTTATTTTGATTTCCTTTTTATATGGTTATCACAATTTCATGACTCAGGTCATATATTTTACAGGATAACTTGGGTCGATCCAATATATTATTATCTTAATATTTAAAAAACAATGTCATCCAATATATCATCAAATCAATATTTTAAAAAGAAATAATGTTCCTTTACTCTATTTAGTAAAAATCTAGTTGTTCAAGAATTTCTCTATAAAGGATATGTGAAAAGTAGCCTATGTATTGGGAAAAGAAGTTCTATAGAGATAGATCTAGAAAGTTGTTTGGATTGTCCCAATCCACATATATAGACAAGATGCTAAAACAGTTTGGCATGGAAAAATCCAAGAATTGATACTTATTTATTTTATAAAGAATACGTCTCTCCAAAGATATGTGTATAAAGCAAAAATTATGAGATATAGGATGGAAAGGATTTTCTATGCTTTGATTATGAGATCCATTATGTATGTGATGTTATATAAAGATCAGAGGTATCTTATGCTTTGAGCATAATGAATAGATATCAATCTAATCTAAGTGAGAGTCACTAAATGATAGTTAAAAATATTCTGAAGTACTCAAGAGGAACTAAAAATGTCTTTATGGTCTATGGAGCACATGAAATAGAAGGTCATGATTATTTTGATTCTAGTTTTTAATTAGATATTAATTATAGTAAATCTCAGTCAATATATGTTTTTACTCTAAATGGCGATGCTGTGAGTTGGAAAAGTTACAAACAAGAGACCACATCAGATTTTATAATTGAAGTTGAATACATCTATGCATTTGATACGGTAAAAAAAGGCTAGTTGGATCAAGAAGTTCATCACTAAATTAGGTGTGGTTCATAACATTGTTGATCTAGTAGCCCTGTATTATGATAACAATAGAGTCATTGCACAAGCAAAGGAACCAAGGTCTCATCAAATATCCAAACACGTACTTAGATCATTTCATTTGATTAAAGAAATCATAGAAAGGAAAGACATAAAAAGAGAGTGAGTACCCATTAAAGAGCATCTTCTAAATCCTCTCACTATGGCACTATCCCAACACCTGTAGATCCTCTCACAAAGGTGTTATCCCAGCAGAAACATGATCACCATATAGAGAGATATGATATTAGATACATAAGTGATTGACTTTAATTTAAGTGAGAGATTGTTAGTGAATATCTCATGTAGTCAATCAATTGGTTAAACATGACACTTATTTTATTCATTTAAAAATATTTATTATTAATGAAGGCTTTTTTTCTCTTTACTATTCATTTATATTTGATTGATGAATCTAGAGTAAACATAAAGTTCATGGGACAAAAATGTCTTGCAAAGAAAATTATAAAGTTATTATAATTATGAGATTCTTATTGCATCAAAGCATTGTTCCTAGATGTTCCTGGTCATGCTCTATTAACACTAGACATTAATTAGAGCTGTTAAGACTTATGCATATTATGTTTCTTTATTTATGATAGGAAATAACTACTCTTATAAGTCGAGGTATGAGAGATACTTGGAACAAATATATAGGTGTTTTTTCATATGACATGTACACTGAACTGACCCACATGAGAATTCCATATGGATAGATCACTTATATCTATGGAAAAGCTCATGTGACAATTGTGTAAGTGATCTTTAAACTTGATATCACTAAGTTATCTTATATAGAAAGTATTATGTTTTGATCCTGACTACATGTTTTTCTAATTAAGGGTAACAAATGAGCAAATATTGGGTATAACATAAACTATACAAAGTGTTTGAGTAATCAAGAGATAATTCATCATTCTAGGTGAATTCATGAAAATGTTTTATCTATTTTCAAATAGTATTGATCGTGAAATCCTTGGCCAGGGTAGAATAAGATTTGAAAAGAGTTTCAAATATTATTTAAAGAATCAATGACTATAGTGTTGAGAACAAAAAATAATTTAACAAAGTAGACATTTCATGCTATAATGTCTAAATCAGAACATTCTTGATGAAGGAATAATAATTACACTAAGAAACTAGTCACTAAAGAGTTAAGTCAAACCATTTATGACTTTTCTAATATTTGGGTAATCATGACAGGTTGCTAGACATTATACTTGATTTTCAAATATATGTCCATCAATAGTTGAATTGATAATAAATTAAATTGTTTAATTTAATTTATTTTGGAATTTAATTTATATTTGAGTCAACTTATGATAAAACTTATTGGGTCACATACATAAGAACCATTGGTCATAAATTAAAATAGAATGATTAATCAAGTTTGACTTGATTGTAAATAAGTTTTAGAAATTATGGACTAAAATGTAATTAATACAGTGGATTACATTTCTTGATATAGAAAAAAAAATTATGGACTTGATTGAATAAATTTCTAAAATTATCTCGAAATAATATATGTGATATTATTTAATATTTCGTTATTTTTAGGGTTTTCAGGTTTTTTTATAAGTAGTGTCGCACGTGTACAACGTCGTGGCGAAAACATTCACCCTCAAAAATGTTATTTAATCTATGTTTAATGTGGCAAATATAGGGAGACAAGGAATTCTTGTCTTTTATTAGTGGAAAAATGGAATGGCAGTCGCCACCTAGTATTTTGGTCACTAGGAACCCTAACTAATCTCAGAGATCGGGTACGGGGACTGGTTGCGTAAAAGGAAGGTATTAACACCCAAACTACGTCCTACCTAAGGTAGGCTGCATTGTTTTATTGTCTGATAAAATCTAAGGTTTTGTCATGTTTGCATCTCGGCCCATGTGGCTGGGCTGGACCTAGCCAGCCCAGCCTGGTCACTGGCCCAAGCCAGTGACCCAATTAGGCCATGCACGTGTAAAATTTTATGCGTGCATGAACAGTGCGAAGGTAAGTAAATTACCTTCGCACTATTCATCCTTCTTCTTGTAAATAACTTAAGACACAGGCAACGCTTTTTACTACAGGGACTATGGAAGGAACTTGAACATACCTGGTGCTGGAGAGATGAAGACGATGATGATGCTGACTTCTTCTTCTGCTATCTCTGCTTCAGGTTGCTATGTAACCCTCTGTTTTTTCGTTCACTCTCCTCTCTCTCTCTCTTTCTCTTTTTCTTTCTTTTCCCGTCTGCTCTCCTCTATTCTCCCCTCTCTGCTTTCTTCTCTTTAGTTTCTTAAGCTTTTCCTCCCTCTGTTATCTCTTCCTTACGTTCCCCTCTCCCTTTGTTTTTTTTCTTTCTTCTCTCGTTGCTTTCTCTCCTCTTTTTTCTCCCCTCCCTGGTTCAATTCCTCCTCTGGCTTTTATAGCCAAAAGACGCATGCGTTTCTTGGTAACGGCCAGCGTGCATCATGGTGGCGAGGGATGTCAGCCGCGAGACGTGCTTCCTGATTGAAGCGGCTTCACTACTAATGCCTGCATTGCCTTTACTGCAAAAACCGTTGCAGATGAAGAAGATGATGAACAGTTGAAACGACACTGTTTTCTAATTCAAAATGAATATTTTTGATTTGGTCCTTGGATGTTTTTACAATTTTGTAATCAAGCCCCCAGATAAATTATAATTGGATCCCTTGATTTGAGCGTCTTTTCCGGTTTGGTCCTTGGTTTCGAATTGTTTCAATGAAGTCCCTAATTGGCCATCAAACTACAATAATTATGCAATTAAGCCCCTGATTTGACTAAATCAACTCTTCAAAATTATAATTGGACCCCAGAACTTTAATTTCTTCTAATAAAAGCCCAAATTGACTTAAAAATTAATTTTTCTTACAATGAAACCCTTCATAAATTCAAATAAACCTTAGGTAAAATTTAATTGAGTCTATAAACATTTGATTTTGGACTTGTCTTCCTCAAATTGAATTTTTCTTATCAACAAGGCTCTCATTAGTCAAAAATATACTGTTAAATTTCAATTCTTGTATTTTTGAACCTCCTCAACTAATTTCTAGTCATTTTATGGGCATTTCAACATCTTTTTCTCGCTCCTATTATTTTTTGAATTTCTTCCGAATATTTTTTAATATATATTTTTTGGTATTTTTTCATTTTTGTATGGGAACCTAAAAAAGGGTAACAACAAGTAGAATGTTCTGCTTCTTATTTTCTGCACAGAAAAAAAACTACGTTAATTACATAAACACATAAAACACACAAAAATAGTTAGCACTTAAAGGTATAACAATCCTTCTCTCCTAAAAGGATTTAGAAGATTTTATGGATTATTGTTAGAGACTGAACTCTTGGATGACTTGTGGTTTGCTGCAATCCTTTCTTGAAACAATTGTTTAAAACCGAAAAGAATATATGATCTTCAGGTAATTTTATATAAACTTTAAATAACTTTAGATCTCTCTAATGAGATCTTTGAAGTTTTTTTAAAAAATTAAATTTATTATTTTTACTATGTATATGTTTTTCAACAAAAATCAACCACAACACCTGCCAGTGATCTTGTGACATCCAATTCCTAGCAAGCACATGCCTAGCCTAGCTAGGTACTTTATTTTTCTTTATAGGACCATGCCTAGGTACTTCGGATATATTGAAATTGACATCATATATAATCTACACCTAAAGTTGCTTATATAGAAAAAAACAAAAAACAAAAAAAACAAAAGACGAAGTTATCCGCAAAACGAACCAGCAATGTTAGGCCACTTATAAATTGACACAGAATCCAGCTTTAATCATTCAAATCAATACAAGTTGTCAACCACGAGCTATTTGTTACACCACCACTGTATTATTTTAAGCGATAATGCTTAGTCAAGATGTTATCACACCACCTTTTCATAAATTTTTTTTATTATTATTAACAGAGTTGTTTCAGCCAACTTACATACATCTCAACTAATCTTACAAATTCTGAAATTAACGAATTTGATTTTAAGCTATACAGTAACAAATTAAGAGTGTTCAATTAACATTTCTTACGCCAAAAGATTTTGATTATCTTCCTTTAATTATCACAAGAGATTATTATGAAAAATAAGTTACTAATTAAATTAATCATGATTTAACATATATATATATATATATATATATAGAAAGTCGAATCTTGAAATCCAATTCCATTTGAGTCAATCAATCACACAGAAAGAAGCAATTTTATGCCAAATCCAAACAAGGCAAAGGCAGAATCAGAATTGAGTATCAGATTTTCATCTCTAATCAAACATATATGCTAAGCTAAGGCAGCCTCCTTTTTCGTGCTCCATGTTAACTTGTATCTGTGAAGAACAGCCTTTTGCTGGTTATTGATTTTACGTTATCAACGACAGAATTCTTTGAGATGACTGCATGCATGTCTGCCAGCTTTCGAATTCATACTTGAACAATGTAAACAGAATTTGTATTCTTTCTTTTCTTTTGGTAATATAATTTGTTTGTTTTCCATTGTGGGATTCTTTCCAGAAAAGTATTTCTTGGAAGAGAATGCTATAATCCTATGTTTTTATTTTCTTTTTAACGAGATTTTATGACAAACTTTTTATTTTTATACTACTAGATTCAATATTTTTATCAACATATTTATATTTATATTTATCAATTTTTTAGTATTGTCTTTCGCGCAAATATCAAATTTACTTTTTTATCTTTTTATCATTTCAAAAAGCGTGAAACATCAAATGATATCATTACCATCTAAACTAAAAATTAATAGAACTTTAATCTCAAGATTAACGGATTGAACACATGCATTTAAGAGCCCAGTGGTAAGAATTTGAAATCAAGGGGTTTGCTATCTCTGTGGTCTCAGGTTCAAGCCCTGAGATTGCTAATATTGATGGCCACTGGAGGCTTACCTGATCGTTAACTTCAGGACCCGTGGGGGTTAGTCGAGGTGCGCACAAGCTGACCCGAACACCCCACGTGAATAAAAAAAAAGATTTATTATACATGCTCATAAATAAAAAGTTGCCCATATGAACTATAGCTATAAACTAACTTAATTCATGAAAAAATTTACATAATTTTTTATTTCAAAGAGAAATTTATATATTAAAGAAAATTAAGGCTAGCTTATGTATCTAATTTTGAAGTAAAGTAAAATACAAAACAAATCCTCTGTATATAGGAATGGCAACGTCATAAAGGTGTTCAAAAGCATACAACGAGAAATCAATAGAAAAACTAAGATTTAGCCAACTCTTTTACCACTAAAATAAGTTATGTAGTGGCAGTATGTATTAGTCAACTATAGACTTTAATTTATTTAATTTTATTTTTTTCTTATGAGTGATTAGAAAAGAAAGAGAACGAGCGAGGAATTTTAAGTAGACCAGCAGCTTATTACATAAAGCACACAACCTTGTGACTAAAGCCCCAGTTAACAGTTGTTGTGGGGCTAAAGATCATCTCAATCTTATATAATATTCCACATAATCATATTTCTATATATATATATTATACTATAACAGAGAATAAAACACTCGGAAAGTAAAAGATAAAGTTGAGAATATCATCGGACGGTTGGGAAATGATAAAAAAAAAAATATTATTATCTAATATAATGAAATGAATTATACTAACTCGAGAGGGCCTTCAGAGAAAGGAGCTTTGGATTCAAATGGACGGGTAATTAATAAGAAAATCATCTACAAACTTTGCTTTGGGCTCCACAATTTTGACTTGCGATAAACAATGAGCTCCTTCTGTGCAAGTTGCAACCAAGGAGTTAAAAAAGTGTTAAGAGATAATGTAATCTTAAAAAAAGTTGGGATCTGACAAGTTTTCGATAATTTTTTTAAAATAATAAGGGTTAGATAAATTGGGTACTTTAATAGTTGAAAACGAAGCCATTTAATGATATGATAATACTGTAAATATGGAGAAGCAATATTTTTAGCAGTGGAACCGCACCATGCCGGTGAATTTTATTTTTTGAGTTAAAAATAATATTTAGGCAACACAAATATGTTTTTTTATTAAAAAAATTGTGTTTCAAGTTATAGAACCGACCGAGTTAAATAAGTTTATTTTATTTTAATCTGATAATAAAAAAATAATAATAGCAAATGGACTACATTAAAAAATGAAAACGATAACATGAGAAAGAAAATATTTTTGTAAAAAAGAACAAACAATGTAGCTCGATTCTCAACTCATTAAATATGAAGGATAAAATTGAATAAATAAAAGGATAAAAAAACTCGGCTCAGGTCAATCCGAGCTAGCATGACAAACCTGTAACTCGAGGAATAAGAGGTGACCCAACACTGATTAACTCGCAATTCAAGTCATGAGATCATGATAACCCAATAAAAAAGAAATCGTACAAAATCACAAAACTAAAAAAGAAATTAAGTTAAAAAAACAATGTCAACCAGCGTTAACTTTTCAAACTCATGACCTAGAGCACTAGATCAGAAGCACCCTATCTGGAAAAACTACGAAGTTCAATTCTCAATCAATTAAATATTGAAGGATTAACTTGGAAAAGGAATATTAATTACACAAAAGATCCAAAACAAAACAAAAAATGACAATTAGAATAATAGGGTTCAAAATTGAAAAGCAAAATATATTTTATTTTTGTTAGAAGAGTTAAATTGAAAAGAATAATCAATTTAACAAAAAGTAAAAAAAAAAACAATAAAAAACGATATGATACTTGCCCTCTGAAGAGTATGGGTGCCTTCAAAATTTTACTAAAGAACCAAGAACAAAAATTAGGAATCAAAAGAATAAGGACCAAAGTTGACATCCCCATAAATCAGAGGATAATTATGGATTCTTTCATGGGCAATGTAATTTTTAAGGTGAGGAGAGAGAAAAGTGGGAGGATAAGAAAAAAAAAAAAGACCATCGACATCACTCTGCTAACCCAACACCACCTCGTGCCGCCTCAACAGGAAAATGATGATGTGATGCTTCCAATAACATTATAAAAGTTGGTTTTTATTAACCGGGAGGCATCGCACTTGCCGCCTGAAGAGTGTGGGTACCTCTCACTTGCAACACATGTGCTAGCTACTTTTATTTTTTAATATATTTTATATTTATTCAAATATCAAATCTTACCCAACATGATTATTAAAAAAAAAAAACTGAAAAGTGAAAGTGTCTTTGGACTTCATCTTTAAAAATTTTGCATCTAAGGGTATTTTATTCTTTTCACTATAATTCTAAAACACAAAATGATCAACTTACCTCTAAACAATACGATAATGATCAAATAAGTCTTGTGCAATGACCATTATTTCCTCAATAGCTAATAAACGTTTTTTTTTTTAAATGATATAAATTTATTATTCCATTGTTTAAATAAACAATAATTATAAGCAAGCATGAACAATATTTTTCCAACCCTATTAGTTTTTTTTTTTTTTTATCTTTTTTCTTTTGTAAGAGAGCAAAAGGAATGGGTTTGGTTTAGACGAATTTGAACAAAATAAGCAGCGTGATGGGCTTCAGAGTAGTAGACTGGCTTGGATTTATAATATCGATCTCTAGCTAGGGGTCTGAATTAATGTTGCTTTCACAGGAAAATTTAATGGTTTTTAAACTCTACTTATCAATATTTATTTAAAATAAATATACACAAGTTAGTAAAATGAAAATCACATCTTATCCTTGTGAGATCACATTTTTCAGAAATTATCTGAGAGTGGGATGGTCAAGATTGTCAGAAATCATTCATCAAAAAGAAAAAAGAAGTCTCCTAAACAAGAGATGTAAATTGTTGTGGTGATAGTGGTAGTACACATAGAAGGGGATAGAAAATGTAAAAGTCAGTACAAGTTTGCCTTGAACATTTTATCCATGGCTATAAGCTAGGAAATCCTCGATACTTTCTTTAAAAGAGGTTCTACAAGTATTTGTGGAACTATAAATGAGCTGCTAGAACGTTTATCATCATGGGAAGGAGAGGAAAACTCAAAGAACTCAACAATATTTTTTATTATTATTATTATTGGAGAAAAACAAGTAGCAAATGAATAAGTGTGTGGCAGCCAACTGAATGCCTGAACAGGGGAATCAAGTGGAAGAAACAAGCTGACGTAATTGTTAACTCAGAAATGCATACTTGCGCAACACTGCAAAGATGCATACCAGGCATTTCCCAGGAGTGTTGCCTTGAGAAATAAGAACAATGCACTCCACAGCCTCAGATTCTTTCCAACATATAAGAGCAACATTTTTACCATGACTGTCTAAAGGAAAGCCCGTGTATTTAACTTCATGAGGATGCCTGTAGGATTCGAACTTGGAAGTGTTTACCGCTAGCTATAGATTTGACTAGAGATCACAAAGTTTAGTTTATATAGCATTTAAATTATATAATTAAAGAAACGTGCAATATTAGTGTCATTATTCTCCGATTCATATTTTTTCTCTCTTCAAAAAATACAAAAAATCAAAAATATTATCAAAAAAATATAACAGTGAAAAGAGAATGTCAGAACGCTCAGAAAATGATCAAAACTTGGTTGAGGAGGTTCAAAAATATAAAGATTAAAATTTAACATTATTTTGTTGACTGATGAGAGCCATGTTGACAAAGAAAATTCAATTTAAGGAAGAAAAGTCCAAAATCAGATGTTTATGGACTCAATTAAATTTTATTGAAGGTTTAATTGAATTTATGGAGGGTTTGATTGCAAGAAAAATTAATTTTGGAGTTAATTTGGGCTTTAATTGAAAGAAATTAAAGTTCTGGGTCAAATTATAATTTTTGAGAGTTAAGTTGGTCAAATCAGGAGCTTAATTGCATAAATATTGAAGTTTGATAGCCAATTAAGGACTTAATTGAAGAAATCCGAAACCAAGGACCAAACTGGAAAAGGCGCGTAAATAAAAGGGTTGTAATTAAAACCGAATCAAGGGCCAAATTGAAGAAATTAGAAGTGTATTGATCAATTGAGGGTCAAATTGCATAAATCAAATACCAAAGATCAATTTGGAAAAGGCAGCCAACTTCAGGGCCGAGGATTAAATTTGGCAGGGATGCAATTGAATTGATATTTAAAATCAAAATTGCAATTGAGGACTTGATTGAACAAATCACAAATTGAAGATTGATTTGGACTTTGACACGTTTTTGCCGCCTTTTTCTTTTAAATGAAACGGCGTGTTTTGTCCAAAATGGCGTCATTTCATCCACTGTTCATTAAAAAAAAGGCCTGAAACGGTGCCGTTTTAACGGCACTATGGGTCTTCTTCTTCCCTTGGACGTGCGAAGCAAGGGAAGAAGAAGATTTTTTCTTCCCCTATTCTCACTGCCTTCTTTTCTCCCGATGACCTGGAAAGACGCCGACCAAGGACCTCTCACTTGCCCAAAGCTTTCCACATATTGGAGGGATGGTGGAGGGGCGGCAGCACAGTGACAGCCCCGGTCTCTCTCCCCCCTGTTTTTTGCCTATAAAAACAAGGGAAGAGAGAGCAAAAAAAAAAAGAACGAGAGAAAGAGCACAAGTGAGAGCAGATAGGAGAGAACAACAAAGCAGGGAAGAGAGAGCAAAAGGGGAGAGAGCAGAAAAGAGGAATAAAGAGAAAGAGGAGAGAACCAAGAGAGGAAAAAAAAGAAGAGAAGAAAAAATAGAAAAAAAAAAACAGGGAAAGAAACAGTGAGAATCGTCATCGCTGGCACCTCCACCGTCGCCAGCAGCTGCATCCTGCCACCTTCACCGCCGCCAGCAGCACCGTGAGCCACCGTAGGTTAGCCTTCTTCCCTCTCCTCCTCCACCTCCTTCATCTTCTTCTGCGTCTTCTTCTTCACTGTTCATGTTGCATGTGAATAGTGGAGAAGCCCACTGTTTAATGGGCTGGTAGCGCCGGCCCAGCCCAAAATGGTTGGGCCGGGTCCGGCCCAATTCAAAAAAAATTCCTTTTCGAAAATTGTAATTGTTTTCCGTGTTTTTTTTACTAAATTTTGCTTAGTATTTGGTTGGTATTTTTATACCAAAAAAATATAAATTTGGTATTCAAATACCCGGTTTTCGTCCAAACTTCCAAAATACAAAAAAGAAATTTAAAAAAAGAAAAAGAAAAAATGTTTTTGTGCATACGACCAAGTGTCTCAAAGCTAAAAAAATCATATTGTGTTTTTTCATACACCAAAAAACAATGTTTTAGCATGCATTTTGGCTTTGATAACCAGTTTATTAAAGTCAAGAGAACATTGGCCAAAATTTCAAAAACAACAAAAATTTGATTTTGTTTGTCTTAGTATCTGGGGTACGACATTACACGTAATATATATTCCGGATATTAATTTTTTTTTTCGGACGCTAGAATAGTTAGGTTTTAACTCCATTAAGATAAGAATCTCCTTATTAAGGAGGGCTTTTCTTGAACCTTAGACAGAACAACAATTAGAAAACACAACAAGACCTTAGATTTTATCAGACAACAAAACAATGCAGCTTACCTTAGGTAGGGCATAGTTGGGGTTAATACATTCCCTTTACGCAACCAGTCTCCGTACCCGATCTCTGAGACTAGTTAGGGTTCCTAGTGACCAAAATACTAGGTGGCGACTCCCATTCAAATTTTTCACTGATAAGAGACAAGAATTCCTTGTCTCTCCATATTTTCTAGATAGACCTTTACATTTTCCACCTTGAGAGGGTGGACCATCGCCGCGACGTTACACATGTAAAATTGCTTCATGCATCATTTGCTTTTTTGTACGAATTACATTGAAAACTCTAGGTTAAATGAGGGACTAACAGCTTACCTTACGACTTTTAGTCAAGGTTTAAGTTTGTGTAAACCCTAACTCTTCGCTGAGTGCTTAGACTGGTAATAATTGGTCCATATGTCATCTCATTACCTACCGAGCCCCTATATTGCCTTCACGAGGGTGATCACTGAGACAGCAAAAGACCCTTTTAGAGACTGAATAGCCAACTTACCATTGTCAAGCATAAAAGAATTAGAACTTGCCTTTAGGGTGTATGCTCTCTACGCTTTGTTTTGCATCAAAACAAGCCTTTCCTGAATCATCTTGAAATCAAGACTTGCGGGTGACATAATGGTCGTTACTCGGGAAAATTCCATTGTAGATTTTGGGCAAGAATCAACATTTTTGTTTCATCATTCAAAAGTCATGACCATATGTCACCCCTCGAAGGGTGAGTTCATCATATAAAACATACTCATACATTTGCAGCATCCATACACATACATCAATTCATTGTAAATAACATGCATACCTCAAATTGAAGTATAGGTCCCCAAATAGTCTACAACACCCGACTTCAAGCAAGAAACATGGAAGATGAAGAGCGTGCTCGCTGTGATACCCATTTTCAAGAAGAGTTGGAGTCTCTAAAAACAAGTGTGGCTCGCCTCACTAACTTACTCGAGAAACACTGAGAAATACCTCTGGTGAAGGTCCTTTTAACTGACCGGTCACCTTTAATCAGGCTCCTACTACAGTACAACCTGAAGAAAGAATGAGCAAACATGGTCAAGAGCCTCAGCAAAATCCAACATTTGTGCAGTCAGCGACACCTGCACCAGCCCCGACAATCATGGAGGCATCTGCTAACGAGTCCCACGAGGCTAAGTCATCTGATAGCATTGATCAAGATAAGATAGAGGCGCTTGAAGCCAAACTCAAAGTCATTGAAGGGCTAGACTTATATGATCCAGTAAGGGCAGCAGAGATGTGTCTAGTCCCAAATGTGGTTGTCTCGAAGAAGTTTCGCGTTCCTGAATTCATCAAATACAGTGGAACACAATGCCCCATGACTCATCTCAAGTCCTACTGCAATAAAATGGCAGAGGTAGTACATGATGAAAAACTACTTATGCACTTTTTTCAGGATAGCTTAAGTGGGGCAACATTGAGCTAGTACCTGAGATTGGACAACACAAAATCCGGAGATGGAAAGATCTGATGGATGCCTTTGTCAAGCAATACAAGTACAACATGGACATCGCTCCCAACATAACCAGCTTGTCCAATCTAGAGAAAAAGAACAAAGAAAGCATAAGGGAATACGCTTAAAGATGGCGAGAATCAGTTGCTCAAGTACATCCTCCACTTCTGGACAAATAGATGGTCTCTTTATTTGCCAACACACTCAAAGCACCATATAACGAACATGTGATGGGTAATTCGGCCCAGCAATTCACTGACGTTATGGTAGTGTGTGAACGCATAGAGCAAGGTGTCAAGATTGGTAGAATTTCTGCACCCACCGAGAAAAGAGGCTTCGAAAGAAAAGAGGTCTACCATATTAAAGATGGCTACAGGGGTAAGAAAAACTCATCCCATAACTACCACACTTCATCCCACATTGCCAGCATAAAAAAACCTAAGCTCCAAAACGTTCAAGCCAAAAGCCAAATTGGAAATTACCAAAGGGTCCAAGAACAACTACCTCCCTTACCGCTACCCCTAAATGAGATGTACCAGAAGTTATTAAGCATTGGGCATGTAGCTCTAGAACCTCTGACACCTGTGCAGCCACCTTATCCTAATTGGTACAAGCCAAAACTCAATTGTGAATATCATGCTGGTATTGTTGGGCATAGCATCCATACCTGCAACGTCTTCAAGAGAAAGTTTCAAATTAATCAAAGTTGGGTGGATAGAATTGGAAGACACCCTTAATATGAACATGAACTCGCTGCCTAATCCTGCTTGAAGCATAGTTGGATGGAATGTTTGGGGAACTGGAAAGCATTAATGGTCCAGCATGGGTGCGGAAATGATAGCATGAATTTTGAAGAATTCAAATTTTGACCATGGTGTTGTTCTATATTTTTTTAAGTCCTCTGCACAGAACTTTTGAAAGGAGGCTAGCATAAGAGCAAATTCGCCAATGAAGCCTTCCCTATTATTGCCTTTTGTTTAATGCTTTTGATCAAGTCTATTTCAGTCTTGGTGGTAATTTGGTTCGTAATGCCACAAGACTTTCTCTGTCAAATGAGCTTTTTCTTGTTAAATAAGATCATGTGCTTTCTTGTGTTCATATCACACTCCTTTTTGTTGTTATACCATTTTGAGCACAACTTTTGCTCACAAAACTACAACACGAAGAATCCTTCGGTGTTTTCCTTTCTTCCAAAACCATACCACTTGGGTAGTGCGTTTTCTAACCCTACCTCCTTTTCGAGTGCACCTTTGAGCCCTCACTCCCTTTTGAGTACGCCTTTGAGCCCTCGCCACTTGGGTAGTGCGTTTTCTAACCCTGCCTCCTTTTGAGTACGCCTTTAAGCCCTTACCACTTGGGTAGTGTGTTTTCTAACCATACCTCCTTTTTAAGTGCGCCATTGAGCCCTCGCTTTCTTTTGAGTGTGTCTTTGAGCCCTCACCTCACAGGTAGTTCCTTTTTTAACCCTACCTCCTTTCGAGTGCGCCTTTGAGCCTTCGCCATCCTTTTTTTAGGTAGGTCACCCATTACAATTCGACCAATTCTCCATGTTTTTATCTGGGTAGGTCACCCATTACAATGAGACCATTCCTTCACCTGGATAGGTCACCCATTACAATGAGACCGCTCTTTCCTTTTCCTATTTTTGGGTAGGTCACCCATTACAATTTGACCATTGGTAGGTCACCCATTACAATTTGACCATTGGTAGGTCACCCATTACAATTTGACCATTCTCTATATTTTTTTATTTGGGTAGGCCACCCATTACAATAAGACCATTCTTTCACCTAGATAGGTCACCCATTACAATGAGACCACTCTTTCTTTTTCTACTTGGGCAGGTCGCCCTTGAAAAGAGACTAGGGTAAGCGTAAGTGTGCGGGCTGGTTGCCCCTGAAAATAGACCACTTTGAGTACTTGGGCAAGTCGCCCATGAAAATTGACCAGGGTAAGTGTGAGTGTGTGGGCAGGTCGCCCGTGAAAACATACCAATTTTCTTCAAAAAGGGCAGGTTTCCCAAGATAATGTGATCATTTTCTTTTCTTTTCTTTTTCTTTTTTCTTTTTTTTTCTTCTTTACAAAGCTTACTATCTAAAACCTCTTGAGAGATTTCAGTCGTAAGCATTGTAAAGAGAGGGCAACTGTCATAATCTATTTTTGGGTTATTCCCCGATTCACATTTTTTCTCTCTTCAAAAAATACAAAAAAATCAAAAATATTATATATATATATATATATATATATATATATGTGTGTGTGTGTGTGTGTGTGTGTGTGTGTGTGTAATCACATTAGATATGGAAAGTAATGATAAATAATTATTGATTAAAAAGCTGATAACGGTCATTATAACTAATTTTCATGTTCTTCCTAACATCGAAT
>Ga0307513_10005484_pt1 | contig 16746 bp, 15 predicted proteins | sample 15_EM_MG_FD_202174 | JGI IMG/M metagenome (GOLD analysis project Ga0307513, IMG submission 202174) | Populus trichocarpa ectomycorrhiza microbial communities from riparian zone in the Pacific Northwest, United States - 15_EM | ecosystem: Host-associated > Plants > Roots > Unclassified | place... | reverse complement strand
CATGTAAAAGTAAGGCTGGTACCCAGTGTGGTAGAGCAGGTGCGCCCTGCTGGAAGAACAGGTGCGCCACTGCTGGGAGAACTGGTACCACTTGCTGGAGGAACAGGTACACCTGCTGGGGAAACAGGTCACCTGTCTCCTCAACCATGGGCAGGCGCAAGAATACCGTGTGTCATGACTGGTGGGGCGATGGGTCCTTGAACCGGTGTACCCTGCTCCATAAACTGGTACCTGTAGTCTATGGACTGGTGTCCCGTGGTCCTTCAACAGGTTTCACACCAGGTCCACGGACTATTCATAGTGTCTATAGAGCAGTGAACCTCCTGCCCAATACCTAATGGATCACCCCAATCTGGACCCAACCTTAACACGAGTCTGGCCCCAAACTTTGATCCGACTGTTAGGATCGGTTATAGAGGTGTCATTCCTCCATAGAGTTCTGTGAATTGAGTCGTTGCTGTTAGCAAGCGCGCAGATCAGCAAGTGCGCGCAGATCATCAAGTGTGCCTGTCAGCAAGCGCGCGCAGATCATCAAGTGTGCCTGTCAGCAAGCGCGCCTATCAGCAAGTGAGCCTGTCAACATGCGCGCATATCGGCCCGCTGTGTTCCAAAGTCCCGCTGTCACCTCTCGGACAAGCGGACCCTTGATGGTCTCCGCTTCAGTAGTTTCGGCTTACCTGTGTAGTGCTCTAGTTTGCATAGTTGTACCCTCGGACGAAATCTCCCTGGCCGTACTCTCCTTATCCATGCTCCCCCTGTCCGTGTTCTCCCTGTCTGTGTTCTCCCTGTCTGCCATCTCCCTGACCGAAACCCCCGTCCCCATCGCTTCACTCATTGGGTCCCCATTTCAGTTATATCTTCCTCACTCTCGTCGTTTTATTAGCTAGCTGATCTCTAGTACGTTTCATATAGTTCCCTTATAACTCGTACAAGCCTGTAGATCATTCGCCAGTCTGATAATCGACTTAGAATTTCCCCCCCTGACTTATTCTCCCTCCGGTCCTACTCTCCTTTACCCTCCCGACTTCAGCTCACCTCTGTTCCTCCTTTCTTCACTGTCCGACCCAGGACTCCGCGTCCTTCCTGTCCGCCCATGCACTCCCCCGGACTGGCCAATGCCCGATAGTGATACTGTCGGTTAAAACCAACGCTGGGATCGTTCCGATCCCAGTTCCAATCTTAACACCGACCCCATCCGTATCCCCTGTACCCAGCCTATCATCCGCCTGACGAAGCCGGTATGGATGAGTATAGACCAGATGTATTCCTCATTGATCTTCCTCACTCCGAGGTTGTTCCAACTGAGTATCTATGGCATTAGTGTTAGAAACGCATGTAGTAGTGTACCTAGCGAAACCCAGTACTTCGATCTACTCACGCCAGCATGTGCGTATGCCATCCCACCCCGATCCAGTTCCGCCGACGGAACGATTGAGACTCTCGATGGGCCCGTGTCATGTGTGCTAGGTTTCGTAATGTAATGTATCTCATTTCATAATGTATCTCTGTATGAAATCTCCTTTCCCATCGTCTCCCTGATCGTCACCTCCCTGCCCTTCGTCTCCCCGCCACACGCCTCCTTTCCCATCGCCGCCCTTCGTAGTCCCTTGTGTTGGTTACGTTCGTTGTGTTTCCTTCGCTGTACCCTTCGCCCTGTCGTAGGTCCTTGGTTAGAACGTGTTTCCGTACCGGTGGTGTAGGCTCGCTTATAACCTGTACTCACGAGTAGTCCTTCCTGTAGTCTGAGAATCGATAAGATTCACTCCACTCACCTCTGTTCTCGTCCAACTGGACAAATCGTCTATCAGCGAAACTGATAGTTAACCCCTGTCCGATCCTTCCCCTCCCGCGATCTAACAGTCAGTGTGCGGTTTTCATGGAGGTTCTTCTCTGCCTGGTACGGTCCCCTCAGTAATGACGCCTCAATAATGTACAGTTGCCCGAAACGCGCGTGTGGTCGTCCCTCATCCGTAGGTCTGCAAGAGTGTGATTACCCAGATGGCGAATATTGCTCGAATTCTGATGGCTACCTAGCCGCCTCTGCTCCTGCCTCCGCATCACATTCTATGGCACGAATTTCAATCTGGCACTGATTATTCCAAGGTCTTACGATTTCGAGGTATGTTGGAAGTAGACGAAGTCAAGACTCAGTGAGCGAGCAAACTCATTATGTATGGATGTACTTAGACGAAGTCACTACGCTACAGGTCAGCCATAAGTAACAAAGGTATCATGAAAGTAGACTCACAGACTCAGTGGGCGATCAGCAAACTAAGTCTGAGGAGTCCTGCTACGAGTGCGTTATGTACGACTAGACCGAAACCACTATAACATTCTCGGCGCGGATGATGTACAGTGCCGATGGCGCACAGTGCCGATAGCGCTCGGTGCGGCGCAACATATTTCACCTCAGACCTTTCATCCGTTTCACCCGTTGTCTCTCTTGCGAGATGACCGCCTACGACCTTGGACTGGATATCACTGAGCCATGGATCATATTGATTTAGTGCCGATTTTGTGTTTTGCGATGGCCAGTACTTACTGTAGCCTTACGGCAAATTAACAATTTCGAGGTTCCTCTCGCCCTGGGTAGATGAAGGAGTGCGATTTAGGTCTCAGTAACAAAGTCTGAATCAACCTAGGGACGCACGACAAGGAGAAGGGACCACTACTGGTCAAGAGCCTTGGACGCAAAAGCGGTCATTTGTGTGGACGCTTTTTTCCCTTATATACTTGTTCTGCTTCTCTTTGGCTCTTTCTTGGCGAGTATCTGCCTCGATGTCGGAGGATTTCCTCACCTCGTTTTCTAGGGGAGATGCTCCAGGTAGGTGTTGACGTGGACAGCGATCGGTGACCTCGTGGAGTTCGGTGCTCTTGGGTTCACCGGACTCCGCTTGAGACTAGCCTGCAGTGAGACACAGCAGGCAGGACTTCTCGCGTGTTATCACGCACGACGCCGAGGGCCAACGCAGTTAGCCGTGGCACCATCAGACCACCACGGGAAAGGTCACAATCCTGCTGCTGTGTTTGCGTATTGGTATGCTTTGCCATCCTCACATGCCATGATGCTACCTGATCTGAGCTTTGCTTGGCCACACTGGTTGTCTTTACTGTCTTTCTCAGCTCCAATAATTATGCTTGGAAGGGAGCATCGGGTCAATTGAGGAATGGTGGTGGCTCCATTTGTCGAGTCCTTTGCCAAGGTGTCAGGATTTTGGGTGTTCGAGATTCGTTTCGTCTTCCATGCCCATGCATTAGGTTTTGGTATTACATTATAGACCCCCGGTCGCTTAGCTTTTCCCTTCATTTCATATCTATTTCGTACGCGTTTCGCTTGTCGTCACTATATAGTTCGTCCTAGTTTACAGGGTAATATACAAGGGTTTAATCTCAGTCCCTCAGCTCGCACATTATTTTAACACGAGGTCTCCAGATCATATCATTGAATGGACGTAGAGCCCGCTCAGAGGTAATTTTGGCCTGATATCCTCAGTGGAGCAAACAAGCTATATTGACTATTCTGCAAGTACACGAAGGATACAGGAAAGCCGATCCAATCCGCGATCATGCGAAGTCGACTCGAGGAGCTCGAGAAGCAGGGAGGAAGATAACCAAGAAGCAATATAGGAGCACAACAAACAACACCCTTCAATGATAATCTATCAGACCGTGAGCATAAGACTGGCAATAATTAGTTATGAGTGCCGAAAGAGATGGGCGGTGATCACATAATAAGCAATCGAGTGCCATAAGGTTCCCCGCTTCGTCCGTCTGCAGTTCCAGGTCAGCACCGACCAGGTCATCGCCGCAATGGAACATGAAAGCCTACCTGCATACCCACAATCCGCTCCTTATCAATCATCAACCCAGATTACTCAACACTATCGACGCTCGTTATCCCTGGGTATGCCAACCCAGTAACAACCTCTTCAGCAAACGCTGTGCTCGGTTTAATCACCATCTCCTCCCACACCGGTCGACTGACACACTGCCTCTTATCCTCCTCTCTAATTATGCTCCATCCGCTTCCATAATTATTGCAGGTGTACTCGGCAGATGTACCATGCGAGTGCGAATGGCGGGGATAATGCGCGTGCCGGCGATGAGGTAACGTATCGAAATTATAAATACACGTCTTCAGTCCGTCAGGGGTGAGGACCCTCGCGGCGAATCGCGTCCTGTGGGCGTCCCGTACTCAACGCGGGGACGGCGTGTCTCTGAACGAGCGGGTCGAGGGGGGCCACACAGCCCAGGGCACTTCCACCACCCACCCTCCACTCTCCACTAGTACTCGTACAAACTCCCCAACCACGTCCCCTTGCCCGTAATGCACACTTCCATATGGTGGACTGTCTCAAAATTACCGTCGAGTCTTGATTGATAACCTCGCCTTCTTGCCGTGCGTCCGTAAACCCGACGTGGACGCCCCAATACGATGATGCTCTCATGTATGTCTGGCGCGAATGGGATACCCAATTTGTGAGACGGCGCCGGGCCGCCGTGGGCCACGAACGGGCAAGGGTGTGCACAGATGCCAGACCTGCTTGCAGTGCGGGTATGGAGAAGGACGGGATTGTTTGCGGTGCGTATTGGGGAGCATTAGCGGGGCTTGCAGACGAGGGTTGGGCTGGCAATGAAGGAGGGCTGGTGCGAGGGTTCAAGGGCAGGTCATTATCTTGAGTGGCGCAATGCCTATTGAAGGGAGGAAGAAGACACCCTCCGAAAGGGAGGAATGAGTCGAAAACCTCTTCATGTACGTGCTTGCCTAGGGGGTGTTAGAAGCCAAGCATCGTATATGGCACGACGAGAACGCACTGCTAGTAGAGCCCCTGTACGCTAGTTCCAAATCGCCAATCTATCATAGCCACGAATTCCTGGTCGGCCAGAGCAGAACAGCAAACCGAGGTGGTCGCCGAAGGTCGAAACGACGAGTTGGTCTCCCGCCACTCGTGGCAGGGATATCCTAGGATGGGGGCCGACGTGAGAGGGTGTGGTTTGTTTGTGGACATGTTCCTGAGGCGAAAGCGATAAGGCGACGCCGTGGTGGACTTGCAACACATAAATCCAACCAACGTCAGTACTCAATCACACTGTCAAGGCGAACAGAGCGTAGATACAACAACCACTGGGCTCCGCCCCAAACAGCGAGCGTGAGTTCACAGCTAGAGATAGGCATTTGTACTGTTCCTCCGCGTGCATCATGCGTAACAGGAGACCGACTCACGGGAGTGGTGGCGGATGCTCAATAACCAAAAGGTCGAGGTCAACAATCGTAGTCCCCGCATCAATCTGCGTCCAGTCGGGTTACTTTCTCTCAGCGAGCATGCGGGGAGCCATAGAAAATCGTGCTTGGTGTACTGAATCAAAGAGGGCGAACAGGCCGCAGTTGAGCTCGTACATCGATTCGGAGCAGGTAACAGGGATGACAGATTTGAGACCCGAGGGAGCCTCGCCTCACCATGCGGCGCCTTGCCTACGGAGACGGCGAAGCTTATCGTGGGCCGGGAGGAAGGAATGAGCACCGTCGACTTGGCGTTCGTAGATGAGAGGGGTTTGTACGCGAACTGCTTGTTATCGGTGATGAAGTAGTCAAAGGACCTGCACACCTATTATCCGCCATTGTCAGCTCACGCAGAACGTTGTGGCGCCGTGATTGGAGACACACCAGACGACATGTAAGTAGATATAAAACGCTGCAGAAGTTGAAAATGAGGTGGAGGATGTCTAACGGCAGACACGGCGGGCGGTAAGGCGGGATATTCGATGGAGCCAGGGACGATGACCGGTCTGCTGACGGACAGCGACGACTGGAGTCAGTCCCGTTCGGTAGTTGCGCATCTTCAATACTCGGTCGTCACCAGCGGCGAAGATGCAGGTTTGCACGGGTAGACGTAGGGTCCAAAGGCAACCAATCCAACCCATGCAGGCGACGGAGCGCTGGGAGGACAGCTACATGAACTCGTCGGGTTTAAATTCGGTTTAAAGTCTGACGAGGTGATGGCCAGAGCGGGGGCGTTAGTTCCTCCCGCGAACGCGAACAACACACTCACTCAGCCTCAACTCGCCACGAGCTCCGTGGTTGAAGGAACCTCACCACCATAGGGCAAGACGACAACAGGATGCTAGGTTTTCAGTATGGCACTCTGACAGTATACGATTTTCCATTGGTAACCAATACCAACGTTTGTGGCTCTCACACATCGGGTCTATCAGTGGGTAGCAATTGTAGTCGATTCGAGACTGACACGCGTTCTAAATCGTCCTCAGTTCGCTCCTTCGATTCCAAGTGTATAACAGTAACAAAATACCCATTAGCCCGATCTCGAACCTCACTTTTCAGCTCTCATGGTGCCTTCCTGAACAAGGCCGATATAACTTCGAGCGTGGAGTACGCACATACACACCTACATTTCATTTAGAACATCATTTTGCACTGCTCTTCAGTCCTATGACTGGCCAAACCCGTCTCCGGTCTCATTAGAGACGACAATACAGTATGCATCACCTCCCCAATCCAAATTACTCAGTCAAAAGGACATGTAGGTCAGATTGGAGTGTCATACAGAAGTGCTAACCTGCTAAACCAGGGAGTCACTATTTTGATATGACCTATGAACGTCTTCAGCACGGTATTCGCCACAACACAAGTTTAGAATGAATCATTCGAAATATATTGTGGTTACAAGGTAATGCAGGCTTTCGGCTTTCGTATTCTTACTGTACAAATATTTTAGTATGGGATGGATCAGGCTATAGTGCCCCCTCTGTCGGCGGAGAGAATTGGAAAAACCCCTTCACATGATCGGTCTCATCCACTGTGCCCTGAATAGACCTCGGATCTTATAGGCGCTCAAAAGATGTATTCCGATGCAGGACGTAATATCTTCCGTCCAAATATGTTTGTCTTTGTGCCACTTACGCCTTCCGCTAGGACACTAATGCTCTCATGCCGCTATTCAATGTCCCCGATTGGGACATTCCTTCTCCAGTCCAGCCTGCTGACCGCTCGACAAAGCCAAGCAAGAAACGCAAATGGTCCGCTCATGAAGACGACGCGCGAGTTGGTGAAGCAGCATTCAATTTCGAAAAGTTGGTAAAGCAACTCGAGGAAGGAAGCAGCACATCACCAAAGGAAAAGAAGAAAGCCCATAAGTCAGAAAAGAAGGCGGAGAGGGCCTCGTCGAAAACTGATCAGCGTCCTGAGGGCAAAAAAGAAAAGAAAAAAACGTCGAAGGAGAAGCCCTCAAAAATCTCCGAAGATAGCACAACGAGACCGCCAAAAAAGAAACGGAAGAAGGACAATAAATCTGAGCAGACGCACACGGGTGCCGAAGATGAACCAAAGCCCCCGAAAATGTCAGAGAAGAGCAAATCCTCCAATGAATCTGGTCTCACGACGCTTCAAGGCAAGATGAAGGCAGCCCTGGATGGGGCGCGTTTTAGGTATGTATTGTCCGAGGCATGATCGAGAACCTATTAGTGATACATTACTCTAGACACATTAACGAGGTCTTATACAAGTCAAAGAGTACCGATGTACAGGAGCTTATAGAGAAGGATCCTCAACTCTTCGAGGAGGTGCGCATTGCAAAGAACATTAGAACTCTTGCGCTATTAATGGTCGGCATATGTAGTACCATACTGGGTTCCGCCATCAGGTGCAATTGTGGCCAACCAACCCAATCTCAGTCTTCACGAAACAGCTCCAAACCCTGCCCAAAGGAACGATAATCGCCGACTTGGGGTGCGGAGACGCCGCGCTGGCAAAGGCACTCACTCCGAAAGGCATTTGCGTACTTTCGTACGACCTAAAGAGTGATAATGCATACGTGGTTGCGGCGGATATATGTTCGAGATTGCCATTGCCTGGCGCGGCGGACGGATCGACGGGTCAAATAGTGGATGTGGTCGTGTGCTCTCTCAGTCTGATGAGTACTAACTGGCCCGGGTGCATTCGGGAGGCTTGGAGGGTGCTAAAACCAGGGTAAGTGGAGGAGTTTGCCTTAAAGTTATCAGTAGACTGACCGTAACCAGAGGGAGGTTGAAGATAGCAGAAGTCACAAGCCGTATAAAAGATACTTCCGCATTTACCTCCGCCGTTGAGGCCTTTGGCTTCCTTCTAGATTCGAAGGTGCTTCCAGTATGTTTATGTAAAGGCCGGCTTCTCACTCCCACTTGTAGGACGATAGAAACACTCATTTCCTCTTGTTCGAATTTACCAAGCGCAAAAACCATCAGTTAGCGACTGGGGATAAGTTGGAGAAGCTCTTGGCTGCGGGCGATGTGCTCAAACCCTGTGAATATAAACGTCGGTAGTTATTCAATGCTGTAGTTTCACCTTTAGAGGTATTCCGACGTCCCTGATTGTATCGAGGTTCCTCTGTACTTGCCGGGATCTGCGGTATTCGGCATTCGGCGGACTGCCGCGAATCGTGTTCGGTGGCACGTGATTGGTGCGGGGTGACATTAGGTTGATTACAGGATAATCTGGGCGAACAAAAGCAAACCGCACGAAGATTCCCACGTATCCGTTAGGGATGCCGAAGGACTCTTCGGGCCACCCTCCGAATACTAGACGAATTCCACACTATTCCTGGCCATCCCGCATCGTCCCCCGTCGTCCTGCATCACCCGGTATCACCCTGCGCCATTCGTCAACCCTTCAAATTTCCTCTTATGTTTTTATCTCTCAGACTTGGCCCCAAGCATGTGCCAGCGAGGCATCGACACGTTGGACCCCTCCTCATTGAAGCGCACATTCGTTTGAGCGATAACTATGTCTGGCTCACTTACAGTTGTTTCTCACCCACTCGTCAACGCTAAACTCTCTGTTTTGAGGAAGGCAGAGACAACACCAAAGGAGTTTCGAGAGGTTCGTACAGGCCGTCTGTGGCTCACGTTCTCAGCGAACATTGTGCTTCGATGGGATTGACTACGCATAGGGTATACATCAAATAAGTATGGTTCTTGGGATTGAAGCCAGTCGCGATCTTCCTACGGAAGAGTTCGAGGGTGTGAGTGCTTCGATTGCGACGAAGTTGTCGACAGATTCTAAGATGAATATGCTGGATAGCAAACACCAGTTGCGCCATTTGTTGGGACAACTATCAAGCCTAGGATAGGCCTTACTCCCATCTTACGTGCCGGTCTTGGGATGTGTGATGCGATGCTCGAGCTCTTCCCTGCGGCACACGTCTACTACCTTGGACTATTTCGGGAAAAGGTTTCATTGCAGCCTGTAGAATGTACGACTTCCTTGCACTAACATTGAGTACGGCTAAAAGTCCCTGATAATCGCTCCTTTTAGATTATTCGAAGCTCCCAAAGCAGCCAACTGTTGACCTGGTCTACCTCCTGGATCCTTTGGTAGCCACCGGAGGCACAGCGGTAGCTGCCATCAATATGCTGATTGACTGGGGTATTTCCAGTAAGTACGGGAACCCGATGTAGCGCATATACGATCTAAGGTAGATGGAAGTTAAGGACATCCGATTCCTGGCTGTCCTTGCGTCCCGGCCGGGTATCGACCATGTCCAAGGGGAATTCCCTGACCTCCAGGTCTGTAAAGGGTGCGAAGAGCTTTCAGTGGATTAACCTATCTTAAATCTAGATCTTTGTCGCAGCTATTGACCAGCAATTGACCGACAAAGGCTACATCACTCCTGGTCTCGGAGACACGGTATGTGACTCTGCACAAGTCTCCTTAGTTCCATTGACTCACATATACCATAGGGTGATCGACTCAACAACACGTAAGGATCCGTTGCCTCCAGCTCTCCGTATGCTAACCGATGATAATAGGTTCCAGTTTTAGTTGGGACTCGCTGTGCAACTCCATTCAAAAGGGCGTGAGAGGAACGTCTCCTTGTTGTATAGATTCTCGCACCCTGTAAATATGGCGGGATTCCGTGTATTCTATCAGGTTTGAGCGAGGAAGGCCGACCCGCCTTGGACTGCTGTCAGAGCAGTGTCCCGCCTCCTTTGAAGGGTGAATTTGTGATTCTGGCCTTGGTGTCGCTGGCTGGATCGCGATCGCTTTGTTTGACATTCAGCCCGTGTTCGACCGACGGAACCGGATGGCGTGCTACGGACAAATTTCTTGTCCCCCGCCACGCCGAAGGAGTAAGAACGCTCTCTTTAAATTCCGGATAATGGTCTTGATCCATATCTATGTAGCCCGAAGGAGTTCTTCCTGTCTTGCCTTCGACAGTCTGCAAGATGGCCTCTGGTGCAAGCACTCCTCTCTCGCAATGTACCACTCTCACAAATCAGTCGGAACTCAAGAGTGCATTTCCAAAACGCGTATCTACCACATCACCAGCCCATGTGGTTCTCGAGCAAATCTCGTCCTGCGCAAGTTCCGCGATCTATCTGTACGACGTTGCGAGAGACGTCGGTATGGGGCATGTATCCAAAGGGCTTTCAAAGGACGATAAGCTTTCTGCCCCAGTATATGAGCTCCAAACGCGAGCTGGAGCTGGGCTTCTGCTCCTGGGTCGCTTGACGGAAGGGACGAGCTCTCAGGGCGCAAACGGCGCTGTCATCACAGCATACATTACAACGAGGGGGTTAGAAGAGATGGCACCCTCTCTCGAGTTATTCCCAACCCCGAAGGCAAACTCCCGCCTCATAGCACATATCGCCGCGAGCATACCTGTCGGGGAAGGCTTGACGCTTTCACCATCACTTGCAAATCTGTTGACTTTCTTTGCGACTACTCCCGACCACTTCACGGTCATACTGTCTGCAACACCGCAAGAGGTCATGGATGTAGCTGCAGCGGCTTACGGCATCTCCAATGCCCACGTCGTCCATATTTTTGATCACGGCAGTGCTGGTCGGGAGGTCAGTGAGAAGCTCATTCCCCCGAGCCCCCCCACTTCGCCAGTCCTCGACACATACACCGCTCTCAGCAAGGCGGGATACGAGTACTTCGAATATACAGGGGATCCACAGGCGGAAAACGTTATCGTGGTCCTCAATGGCCCTGTAGCTTTAGCTCTGAAGGCGGTCGCTTCTCAGGTGCCTTCGATCGGCATTCTGATCGTTAGGGTCCTGCGACCTTGGGACGAGTCCGCCTTTCTCCACGCTCTTCCCACCACTACCACCAGTGTTCATGTGTGGGATGACGTGACTTCCGAACACTCCTCTGCACCTCTCTACAACGATGTGATCGGTTCTATGATCCAATCTCCGAAATACACCGCGTCGGTCCGATCCCATAAATTGGTATCAGGGCTTTATAGCCAAATCGTCTCATCTACCAGACATCTCCTCGACTTTATCAGCCAGACCCTTCCCATCAACTGGTTCGTCCAGCCTAACCTCAGTCCATTGCACGACGGTCATAAGATCGTCCTCTACACGACTCCTTCGTCTTCTTCCGCTGCCCTTCCAAACTTTGCAGCGCGACCATTCTTGGGCAGTCAAAGCATCCGGGCCCGTCTCTTAACCCAGGGAGACGCCTTCTCGAAACCTGGGGGTGTCGTTCGGAGTACACTGCTGCTATCACGAAAGTCAGACACTACAGACGCACCGGTCGAGCTGGAGGTCGGTGAGCAGCCAGACACTGATTTTGTCGTCGTGGCGGACCAATCACTACTCAAAACGCACAACGTTCTGGAGGGCGTGAAGCCTGGTTCTGGCTTACTCCTGGTTACACCTTGGAACGTGGATGAAATTGTTTCCAATATGCACCCGAGAACGTTGGCAATGATTCAGGAGAGCAGCTTACAGGTTTACACGATGAACACCCAGACGACCAAAAACTCCGAGGCGCTCTCCGTCGCGCTGGCCTTCCTCCGATTATACCTGGGTTCGTTCGGAACGGAGAAGGTCGTCACGGACCTGGCCACAGCCGCATTTAGTCAGGAGACGTTCAACTACCAAATCAGCAACATCGTCGCGGAAACTTTCAGCAATTTGGTGGCCATTGAGATTCCGAGCAGCGTCCCAGATGATGCGGCCCCAGGGGACGCAGCCTTGCAAAGGTTCTCATTTAACACCATCGTCTTTGAAGATGAAGCCTCGTCGGCGAGCCCCGGTATCAAGGTTGGGCCTGCGGTTGAGGCCGCAAAACATATTCTCTTCCGTGAAGCCTTCGCGATCCCTAACGAGCCCACTGAGAATGGGGAGCATCCCCAAATACCGGGCTTGCGTCCTGACGTACCCGACCGCACATTCCTCGTCACTTGCACTGTGAATCGACGACTTACACCCCTTGACTACAATCGCAATGTCTTCCATCTCGAGTTCGACACCTCAGGGACTGGCCTCAAATACGCGATCGGAGAGGCACTCGGCGTGCATGGTTGGAACGATGCCGACGAAGTCCTTGATTTCTGCGATCGGTATGGACTCGATCCGAATCAGGTTATCTCCATACCGGTACCAGGAGACCCGACAAGAAAACATACGCGGACGATATTCCAGGCGTTCCAGCAACAGATCGATATCTTTGGACAGCCACCCAAAAGCTTCTATGCAACATTGGTGCCCTATGCGAAGGAGACGGAGGACCGGATGACCCTTCGTTTCATCTCCGCTGCCGAGGGCTCTAGCACCTTCAAGAAGCTCAGCGAGTTGGAGACGGTCACATTTGCAGAGGTTTTGCAGAGGTTTTCTAGTGCAAGACCGCCTGTGGAACAACTTTGTGAAATTGTTGGGGATATCAAGCCTAGACACTACAGTATCGCAAGTGCCCAGAGTGTGGTTGGGGATCGTGTCGATTTGCTGGTCGTTACTGTTGATTGGCTGACCCCTTCTGGTACGTGATTTGGGGCACTCCGTCTCGTATGGCCAACTGATCATGGGATGTTAGGTACGCCTCGATATGGACAATGCACCAGGTACCTCGCGGACCTGAAGATTGGTCAGAAGGTCACGGTATCCATCAAACCGAGTGTGATGAAGCTCCCGCCTGATAATATGCAACCGATCATCATGGCTGGTCTTGGAACAGGGTATGTTCATTGCTTCAATTGGTTGACCCGATCGACTCAGGTGTCCACAGTGCCGCTCCTTTCCGAGCATTTATGCAGCACCGAGCACTTTTGGCTTCCCAATCAATCCCGGTTGGACCAATGTTTTACTACTTTGGTTCACGGCATCGGTACGAAGAATATCTATATGGCGAAGAGATCGAAGCGTATCTCTTAGGTGGTGTCATCACACGTGCTGGCCTCGCATTCTCCCGAGATGAAAAGCGCAAGGTTTACATCCAACATAAAATGAAGGGTGATGCAGAGATGCTGGCGGGCATGCTCGGTATCTCTGGGGCCATGCGTGGTGCCTTCTACTTGTGTGGGCCAACGTGGCCAGTGCCAGACGTATTTGAGGCCATCGTTGGCGCCCTGGTAGAGTACGACGGAATGGAACGGCAAGCAGCCGAAGAATACATAGAGGGGCTGAAAGAGGAGGAAAGATACGTTCTTGAAGTGTATTAGAGTCGTTTCTCTAGAGTTATTAGTTGTCCCATGTTAAGCTAGAGCCTGCCACGCCGCTTCACTCTTTGGCCCCGGCCCCGTCTTTGCCCCCGTACTATGCTTCATCTTCATTTACAAGCCACCGAGCAAGAACTTGTCAAAATCATCCCTTTATCCGTTGATAAGCAAGTTGCTCTTGGTCGTCGTCCCGCATCAGACTGTTCGACACAGAATGGTTTTTTTGCCCAAGAAGACCACTCTTCCATCAGCCGGGAGCACGCCATTCTTAAAGTCGACGCAAATCAACGAGTTGGTGGCTCTAGCGCGGCACAACCAACACGCGCGCGCATTGATTGACAACATCTCCAGCTGTTTATCGCAGATGCAGGATCAAAGCTGGGAACGTTCATCAATGGAAAACGTATTTCATCCAAGAATAAAGTTTCGCCGTTTATTCAACTCAAGACCGGAGACGTCCTGGTACGCGACTGTCCACGACTGCTCGCGAGCTGCAGGGACTGTCTCAATAATTTGTGAAGAAACTAGGCTCTGAAGCACCTTTACGTATTGTGGAGTGCCCGTGCCTTAGTCCCCCATGCATGTTTGTTACCATTTTATATCAATAACACCTACAACTCATTTTGGTATCCCACAGTTGCTTGACAAAGCGCACTCCAAAGGAGAAGACCAAATCGTCAAGACTTAATCAACAACTCTTCTACCAACCCCGTGACGAGGACGTTGCATCCCTTGCCTCGGAGGGCTGTTTTCCAGAAGACATTGTGGTTTCCCCACCGCAACCTCTTCAGCAAGTTGTTGAACAACCGCCCTCCCCTACCCCTGTGCGGCCACTCACACCGTGCCGAACGCCGCGAGCCTTACCATCCCCACCACCACGCGATCTGTCGCATGAACCCTCTCCAGTAGTCATGCCTCAAGATGCGTCTAGTCCCAACCAGCCTGCGTTTCCACTGCCAGCGGGAAATCTGTTGTGGTCTGCGCTCGAGAACTTTTCTCCTGGCCAGCATACTATGTCCGATCTGCCAGTGGAAGATCAAGAAGAGTTCTCACTGCTGTCCCAAACTCTCCCTGGACATATAAAATCAGACGGTCACGACATGGCAAACGCTCCGCTCGCGACCCGTGATGCAATCAATGCGGGTGCTCGGCTTGTGCAGTACGGGCTACTCGGACAGGTGCTTACTCTTCGGTAAGTTAATTTGTTGGGTTTTCTGGGTGGACAGTTGAGGGGCCCACAGCTCGCCCAACAAAATTATTGCGCCGCGGGATGGGCGGCTTTACGTCAATACTGTGAGTAGGGACAGGCAGTAACATTACAGTAGTGTGTTAACTCCCCGCAGAACGCACCATTCACCGCTGTGATTTGTGGTGTGCAGGGCAGTGGAAAAAGTCACACCTCCAGCATACTTCTTGAGTCCATGTTCCTGGCAGATGGGCGGATAGGCACCTTGCAACAACCCTTGTGTGGTCTCGTTCTTCATTTTGGTGAAGGTGGAGTCGACTCCAAACCATGCGAAGCCGCTTTTCTTTCGCAAAGTCATCAGAAGGGTGAAAGCTTTCGAACGCCTCCGGTCGTGGTCTACGTCTCCAAGTCTAGCCTCAAGAAAATGGAAAAGATATATGGGCAACTCCCTAACGTCAAGGTTGAAGTCTTACGATTCTCAGAGGAACAACTTGACGCTTCAGGACTGTTGACGCTGATGGCGGTTGGAAATTCGAGCGAGAGTGCGCCTCTCTATATCCAAACGGTTCTGGTACGTTTGTATGCGCTCTATGATACTCTAATGGCTTGAGCGTTCTGTAGTCTATCTTGAGGGATCTAGGCGAAGACTTCACCTTTACTCAGTTTAAAGAAAATTTAGAAATCAGGAAGAAGTCATTTAATCCCAGTCAAAAATCGGGCCTCGAGCAACGCATGGCAATACTTGAAAGCTTCCTACACTCCTCGGCTACGAGGTACGGTCATTACAACAAAGTCCCAAGTAGTTTTCGCTTCATTGCTGGCCAAATCACCATCGTTGACCTCTCGGACCGACTCATTGATCACCATATCGCCTCCGCTCTGTTTGACATTGTCGTTCGCAACTTTGAAAGAGCTGACGTGGGGACGGGGAAGGTGTTATTGGTTGATGAAGCACACAAGGTAACTAGCCCCTACATGGTCAGGGTCCATTTGTCTCAAATAATCTCCAGTATCTTTCATCGGCTACACCAAAGCACGGCCTCTCTAAAACCCTAATCGCTCTCAGTCGTCAACAGCGCCACCAGTCAATGCGGCTCATCGTCAGTACCCAGGTCAGTGCAATGTTGAGTCACTGCCTTGACTTGCTATGAACATGCGCCAGGAACCTACTGTCATCCCACCACTCCTCCTCGACCTCTGCACTATGGCAATAATCCATCGCTTTTCCTCCTTGTCCTGGTGGAAGCACCTCTCGGACCATTTAGCGGCTGAGTTTGATCCAAAAACGTTCGATACCGTTGTGAGATTGCAGGTCGGTGCATCCATCACCCTCTCCGATTTGATCATCAAGGGTTGATGGGGTCGTTCCTCCAGACTGGCGAAGCCATCATAGTAGCCCCGTCTTCTCTAGTTGCAATGGGTGCAAGTGCAAGGGGGACGCTCCAACAGCTCGGGAGACGATATATGCTTGCTCGTACGAGGGAAAGGCTGACCGCAGATGGTGGTAAATCGCGCCTTGTGATTGATTGAAAAATGCATCTTATAGTCTATTCTATCCAGAAGGATGTAACACAGATAGTCCATATAGGAAAGTTCTTCATCCTTCAAAACTGACGCACTAGGAACGGTCCGAGTAAAGAAAATTAGAGTGTCACTGCGAAGGGACTACTTTCCCCTGAGGCGACGCGGCTTCCCGAGTCTCCGCACGCCATGTCTTCAATACGAAATCTGACCATCCTATCCATGGACAGATTAACCAGGAAATGCACTTCCGGACCTGAGTAGAGCGTTTCGAGAAAGAATAGCGCCAATGATTTCCAGAGGATATCGAAGACGTCGACCCACTGTTTCCTATCATTCATCAGTCATTTGCCATTCGGGAGCTTCGCTTGTGTCTGGGCGATCCTGTCTAGGTGACAACATTGCTTTTGATTTGGTGACGTTCCCACTTCACGCTAATCAACAGATGTCGCAGATGACAGTTCCGTGACGCCTGCCATCCGAATTTGGGCTGGCAGCTGTCCGAACGAAGACAGTGAGGCTGGGGCATGACGCAGTTCTCAATTGGCTAGCGGTCACTGGCCCACCCCGGCACCCCGGACACCCCGTATTGACTCC
>Ga0307513_10005483_pt1 | contig 16756 bp, 16 predicted proteins | sample 15_EM_MG_FD_202174 | JGI IMG/M metagenome (GOLD analysis project Ga0307513, IMG submission 202174) | Populus trichocarpa ectomycorrhiza microbial communities from riparian zone in the Pacific Northwest, United States - 15_EM | ecosystem: Host-associated > Plants > Roots > Unclassified | place... | reverse complement strand
CAAGTGCGCGCGAGTACCGGTGACGCAAGATGGCCTCTCGCGCGCGTCCCAATCGCAGTACGGTTTGCAGGCCTAGTCTCTCCGCATCGACGTCCGAGAGCGGTGTTCGGAGTCTTGCGAGCTCGACTAGGGAAGGGAGCAACCAACCAGGGACGTCATATGCTCGGGCGAGCTCGATACGGAGAACAGGGGAGAGGGATCGCGAGGTGAGAAGTTCGATGGCATAGGAACGGGTGGTGGCAAATTCCCATTTTGTCGCGAGGCAAAGTATGTTGATAAGGGCTTCGGTAGAGTGGGCCATAGGGCGCCAGCTATCGGAGAAGGAACGAGAGTTTGGGTGAGGCTTGGGTCCTGAGCTGAAAGGGTGAAAGCCAAGCATACCTAGGATAGACCGTGGATAAAAAGGCATCGAATTGGTCTTGGAGGATGTGTGGTAGATGTAGAGGAACCTTGGGTGGACTGTGAATAGGAATTGACCCGAATCAAGAGGATTCATACCTCGTCCGAGCTGCCATCTGGTTGCTTGTCTTCTGGTGCAGGGAGACCAAAGAGGTTGCGGAAGAATGGCGAGTGTCTGCTCAAAACCGATTTGTGGATTTTGTACAGAGTTCGTTCGACCTAATAGTCGAGTGAGCTAGTATTCGTTTCACGCCTATGAGTTGCCCTCACGAGGAACACGACATTGCCATCATCGAAGTAGAACTCGGCTGAGTGGCGCCTTGCGGCACGGCCGGTTGGAGAGGATTCGCGGCTGGAGAGAGCGATTTGACTGGAGACAGCAAGACCTGAACCAAAACCGTTGGCCATGTTATGTCTCTCCACGGTAGAAGGATCAAGTAAAAGTCCGAGACTAGTGGTCGTCTGTGGTGAGAGCTGGCGCGAGAGCCGCTCGTGGAACTTGCTATGACGGACGCTTCCTCTGACTGGTGGCGTTGCCAGCATATTTGAGCGGAATTGGGGTTAGAGTCGGGGGGATCGAACGTCCGAGGCTGGGAGTTCGAGCTGAGCTGGTAACCAGTGCAAACGATGCAGGCTTACATATAGACAGGAGGGGCACCAGTGCCGCAAGGGAAGGGGGCAGTGGCGGGGGCCAAGTGGGAGTGGGAGGTGGACAGCTGATGAGACGAGGCCTCGTTTTTCCCGGTCAGGTGTTCCCCGCTGGGGGCGAACGAGGGGCGAACGAGTGTGTGTTCTACGATAGTTACCGGGCGTTGTACGACGCTATAGGACAGTATATCCCCTCAATTGGGTCAGATTGGACAGTCCAGGTATCCTGGTTCGCCAATCCAGTCCAGACGGGAATCGCGGCCGACTGAGGGCAGTATAGCGCTGCGTACAGCGCTGTTAACACGTGTTGCTTGGCCTGGTTTTCCACTCTATTTTTTCGTTTCAGGGCTTGAGGGGAATTACCCAATTAGGCGGAGCCACCACACAACCAACAAACAGAGCACACGCGTCGCTATCAACCACATCTTTGCCATGGAAGAAATAGGGATAGAGATTGCCAAAGTGGTCAGTGTCTCCGTGTAGAGGTCGTCCCAAGCTCTTGACGTTGTGCATTACGCGTCGCAGGAACCCACATTCGAGTCGGTGGTGACCGAAAAGGCGGCGCTGCTGCAGGAGATGCAAGAGGACGACTACTACGTCAAGTACAAGAAGCTCGCCCGACATCTAGAAATGCTTGACATTCAGGAGGCCTACATTAAGGACGAGCAGCTCAACCTCAAGCGCGAACTTATTCGCGCGCAGGAAGAAGTAAAGCGCATCCAATCTGTACCCCTGGTTATTGGACAGTTCTTAGAACCTATAGATCAACATACCGGTATTGTCGGATCCACCACTGGCTCAAACTACATTGTCCGCATCCTATCCACCCTCGACCGCGAGCTCCTCAAACCCTCCTCTTCTGTCGCACTTCACCGCCACTCCAATGCTCTCGTGGATATCTTGCCTCCAGAGGCCGACTCTTCCATTTCTATGCTTGGTGCCGATGAAAAACCAGATGTGACATATCAAGACGTTGGTGGCATGGACTCGCAGAAGCAGGAAATTCGCGAAGCGGTCGAGCTTCCGCTTACTCAATTTGACCTGTATAAAAAGATCGGCATTGACCCTCCACGGGGTGTCCTCCTGTACGGACCGCCTGGTAAGCATCTCCGCATCGCCTCGTACGCGACTCGGATGCTCACAAAAGACGCGCTCAGGGACCGGAAAGACGATGTTGGTCAAAGCAGTTGCGCACCATACCACCGCATCCTTCATTCGTGTTGTCGGTTCCGAGTTCGTGCAGAAGTATCTGGGTGAGGGTCCTCGCATGGTCCGAGACGTCTTCCGACTAGCACGAGAGAACGCTCCTTCTATTATCTTCATCGATGAGATTGACGCTATCGCGACAAAACGTTTCGACGCCCAAACGGGTGCCGACCGCGAGGTCCAGCGTATTCTCCTCGAGCTGCTGAACCAGATGGACGGTTTTGATCAAGGTAGCAACGTCAAGGTCAGCCCCGTCGGAGTTCCGTACCGAATGAGTGTCGCTCAATGTCTGGTGTAGGTCATCATGGCCACCAATCGAGCGGACACCCTGGATCCTGCGTTGCTACGACCAGGGCGTCTAGATCGAAAGATTGAATTCCCGTATCCGTCAAGAAGAGAAAAGCGGCTTGTTTTCCAAACAGTCACGGGCAAAATGAACCTCGGTCCTGACGTCGATCTGGAAGACTGTAGGTCGATCCTTCTGGTTCATAGTTAACTTGAACTCAGTCCCTTGTGTACACAGATGTATCTCGGCCAGACCGGATATCCTCTGCGGAAATTGCCTCTATTTGCCAGGCGGCTGGTTTGCAAGGTATAGTTCTGCACGACCTCTTAATTTCTCACTAGCTAACAACTGTATAGCTGTACGAAAGAACCGGTACGTTATCTTGCCTGCAGACCTGGAAGAGGCTTGGAAGGTTCGTACTGCGTGTACCTTTGTTCTTCGATCTTTTTCTCTGACCTCGTTTTCTTTTCTAGCAAGTGGTCAAGCGCAGCGACGAGACGCATGAGTTCTGTAAGTGTTTTCACCTGCTAGTGATATCCACGGTCCTGATTAGAGGACAGATCGGTGATTCGCGGGCGAGTGATCTGGGGATGTTGCTATTGTGTGAGTCCCTCCCTTTTAATGAGTTTAAGCCTGTATTGACGATTTAGTTGTTTAGATACTTTATTGTCTTGCAATTCTCACGTCCTTTGCATCATGCATCATTTTGCCTCGGAGCTCTGTTCACTTTGGCACGCTCCTCGCCTATGGCACATCACAAGGAGACTTGCCCATTATATGAGCCAGAATAAGTGCTTGATTTCGATCTGCCCTGCATTTTGTCGCGCTCTTCCTGTTCATAAGGGACGCGGTTCACACGCTGGGGATATCTAAGACTTCTTCCTATCAAAATTCGCAATAAGAATCACAATATGTATATTCGGGTGGGTGCTTCCTGTGCTTGTTTGGGAGGACACCAATGCTCTACAGGTTGATTATATACTTGTTCATCTTCAATGCCCATTTTTCATCTTCAGTTGCTGCTCCTCAACACTCTGGCTTCGTGCCTTATCGCCATACGCACAAGCCTCATTTTACAGGAGCAAGATTCAACGCCGTCGCTTATTATGCCGCTCGCCTTCGCTTTTCAACGAAGCGAGTGTCTACCCGTGGTGGCGAACAGCTCTTGTCATTCTCCTACAGTATTTGGTTTTCCCGCAATATACCTCGTTTTCCTTGTGAGATGTTGGGATCTACGTCTTCGTTGCTTGACCCAACACAGTGGCCCGCTCAGTAGCAGCTTGAATGCAATGTGCGATAGAGTATCGAACACGTCCCTCTTCTAACGCATGAAGACCAGCGATTGTGGTCCCACCTGGGGCTGGACATGACCTAAGTGTCTAGTCGTGGGTCGAGGACTGAAGAACGTACTGGTGACTGAGTCACGAATTTGTGCAGGGTGTGTTTCCTCCCGTAGGACCATTCTCGCTGCGCCCTGTAGGGCTAGGGCCTTATCAGCAGACTATCCGCTTTCTTGGACGACGCTCGCACTTTGTGCAGCCATCTCCAACGCCTCTGCCCTAGGAAGCCCCATCATTACACCACCATCCGCCATCGCCTCTAAGAACAGGCACGCAAACGCAGGCCCGCTCCCAGCGATCGCTGTCGAGACATCAAAATGTTTCTCCTCAAGAAACTGCACGCGCCCGATCGAGGAGAATATGTTGAGGGCTACATTTCGATCGAGCTCCATAGCCTCGGTGGGATAATTCGGAGGGAAGGTCGAGATTACCGTCATTCCTTCGCGTATCTCGTGGAGGAACATGAGTAGAAAGGAGATATGTAGGATATAATAAATAAGCACCTTGCATGGGGTGTTCGGCATAGCACGAATGACCCTCGTCCCTGGGGTCACCCAATTTCGAATTTGGGCAATCGTCACGCCCGCCAGGATACTAATGAGCAATTTCTCGTCCAAAGCGCCCTTTATTCCCTCCTCATTCATGATCGCATGTGCCTGATGGGGCTTACAGCTATCGAGCATAATCCAGTTCTCCTCCGTGTTTCAAAAAGATATGCGTACCAGAGAAGAATAACATCGGCTCTCTTGACCGCTTCAACGTTGCCATTCTGGATAATCTCAACCGATTCACCCAACCGACCTAAACATTGGAAGAGATTCCCGAGTTTGCGGGCGGTAGGATCGCGGGCACAAGTCACCAGGAAATACGAAGGAATTGATCGGTCAATATTTGAGGGTAAGTTTAGTATTGCACCTCCCTGTGCATCAGAGGGAGGTTGAGCAGAGCCAAGGGAGGTTATCACGCCAGAAGTGATGGCGATACCCATGGTGCCGCACCCTGGATGGAGTAGCATTAATTTATTACTCTCTAAGGATACGCACATCCACACACCTAGCACACAAAGCGTGTACCCCATTTGGAGGAAGTCAATTAAGTCCGCTTTGTCTTCCTCACCTCCGACCTCAGCGCTCACAATTTTATGGCACCCAAGGACTCGCCACGCCACTCATTATCATCATCATCGTCAGCAGACTCTCTTCGTGCACTCGAAACCAGCAATGGACTGCGATCTCCGCCCAACGAAGCGACACGACCGACACGAACTCCTACCTCGACCATGTTCGAGTTCCAACGAGAGCTCTTCCCTCTTAGCTTGAGTGAACCAGTTGAGAGAACGCGAGAAGTAGCTGCAGAGAAGACAGTTGGCCTCGTGAATGGTACTGGCCCTTCATGTTTGCCCGTTACGAAGTATCAGGAGGCTGATGATGCATTATTGACTGATATGTAAAGGCATTGCGCTTGTAGTTGGTGCGCAAATAGGTTCTGGCATTTTGTGAGTGCTGCCCGAATCCATTTTGACAGCTATTCACATTGTACAGCTCCTCGCCTGGCATAGTATTAGCAGATGCAGGTTCAGTAGGAGCCAGTCTGCTTGTATGGGTGATCTGTGGCTTGTTAGCGTGGACTGGAGCGAGGTCCGTCGTGTTACCCTCTCACGAAAGTGGCAACGACGGGTCATAATACAACCAACAGCTCATTCGCAGAGCTAGGTTCTGCGATACCTTTGAGTGGAGGCGCACAGGCCTACCTCGCCTATGCGTATCACCCAATTGTGTCTTATTTGTACGCTTGGACCGCTATATCAACATTAAAACCGGGAGGAAATGCTATCGTTGCGTTGATATTTGGGTGCGTGCTATGACGGAGTGCAGTGCCTCATAATCTTATGACCACCTTTTGCAGGGAATACATCAACCGACTTTTCTACCACGCCACGTCCGCGGATGTGGCACCTGACGAGATTCCTCAATGGGCAATCAAGCTCACTGCCTCGGCTGCAATTGTCGTAGTTACTATAATCTGCGCAGCCAGTCCCAAGCTAGCGATTCGGGTCGCTGTCCTCTTCACATCGGCCAAGGTACGCTTGTGAGTATTATCTCATTATGAGTACTGACGGCTAGTTTATTAGGTGGCAGCACTTGTATGTGTCTCCCGTCGTCCACGCAAACACCGTTGAAGCCTTGTTAGATCGCCGTGGCAGTATTGGGTATCGTCCAACTCACACGAGGGGAGATGTCAACTGCTTTCACGGAACCACCGTTTGAAGGCTCGTCATCGAATCCTTCGTCCTATGCCCTTGCCTTGTTCTCTGGACTATGGGCGTATGACGGTTGGGACCAAGGTATGATATCTGTTGTCACTCCTCAATTTTGACTTCCAACACTCCCCTCAGCCAACTTCATTGTTGGGGAGATGAAGAATGTGGACAAAAATCTTCCCCGAGTCATCCACGCGAGCATGGGCATCACGACAGTACGTTTGAGCCTTCCACTCGTACAGCAAAGACGTTGACTGTGACTCCAAGTTTCTATTCTTACTTGCAAATGTATCCTATTTTCTTGTTCTAGACAAGGTGGGCACCAACACGATTTTGTCGTATTCGATGCCTGAAAAGTTCTCCGAGAGTCCATAGTAGAGCGTTCGAATACCGTCGCCCTAGACTTTGGCCGCGCAATTTTCGGCGCGATAGGCGGGATCATCTTCTCCGTCATGGTTGCAGTCTCCTGCTTTGGCGCCCTCAATGGCGGTTTCTTCACCGCCGCCCGACTCATCTACTCGGCAGGAAAGGAAGGCTTTCTTCCCGCATGGTTTGGCAAGCTACACCCGACAAGGAAGACGCCAGTGAACGCTATGTTACTCCAGAGCGGGGTAACACTCTTGTTTGTCCTGTTTGGGGGAGGGTTTAAGAACTTGATAAACTTCTTCAGTGTGGCGAACTGGACTTTCTTCTTCCTGACAGTGCTCGGTTTGGTTGTTCTCCGAGTTCGGGAACCACACCTCGAACGGTAGGCACGATTCCGATGCCAATTCCGTGCAGGGCACCTGATCCAATATAGACCCTACAAGACCTACATCACCACTCCGCTTGTTTTTTGCGCAGTACGCTTTGCATAGCTTTGATCTATCCGAGCTAAATCCGGCCCGCAGGTCGCTCTATTTCTCCTTTCAATGCCGGTGCTCGCAGCACCCCTTGAGGCTCTCGTGGCATTTGGTTAGTACACCGCAGAGCCGCATCCCGAATTGGAGCCTGACCGTCCGCAGGTTTCATCTTCGTAGGCGTGCCAGTGTACTTTATCACCCAAAACGCCTCGAAAGGGCACGCTTCCACAAGAAGAGAAGGCCCTATGGGTACCATTCGAGGCTGGTTCGCACGGCTGAGGGGATCCACAGGGTCATCAGGTGGACGAGGAGGGTGGACACGCCTTGCGACGGAAGCGGACGCAGAGGAAGTCGAGATGCGCACAACCGCAGTCCATTAGGCGTTAACGCCTGACCCATATCTTCTGTCCAATATATAGTATATACACGTACTCAGACCAGCTGCTAAAGCGGGATTTCGTTCCGGGGCTCTGAATTAAGAACCTTCAAGGAAAAGGTGATGGAGAAGGTGATGTAAGCAAGATGTACCGGCTAGGCGAGGAGCCGAGTGACGTCATGGACACGACCCCAAGGCCCCCCAATATATAAGTTCAGGAGTTCAGGAGGGGGAACGGCCGTCACCCGTTCTCTTCCACGACATACTCACGAACCAAACGAACGATGGCATTCACCGTTTCTGATATCTGCAAGGTGCGCCCCTCATCCCAGAGAAGGGCCCGGACACGAACGGAGCACTGACGACATGACACCGCGCCCCAACAGATCATCCTTGCTATCCTGCTCCCACCTCTTGGAGTCTTCTTTGAGCGTGGGTGTGGAGCTGACCTTCTTATCAACATCTTACTCACAATTCTGGGTTATATGTGAGTCCACTGCATCGCAGAACCTCCCCAAACTACAAACTACTGAGCACTGACTTGCTTCTCCTTCTTTCCTTAGCCCTGGTATCATCCACGCGTTATATATTATTCTCAAATACTAGTGTAGCAGCAACCAAACATTGTAGTTTGCACTGTCTTCCTTATACTCAATAGGACTTTGAACTTCTTGATACGTCAAGTCTCGCCACGTCGCGACCTGGGGTCTATAATTCCAAGGGAACCAACAAGTAGTACATGTAATCGTAGCTAGGCTGCAAAGAACATAATGCACCTTGGCATCAAGAAACGAACGCGTGAGTCCGAAGACAATGTCCAGAAGTGCAATATCGTGTATCATCAATATAAAAGTCGAAAACGACAGCTGAGACGCGAGTCCGAACGACGATGGTATAATATAGTCATCGAAAGAGCAGGTGGGTGTATTGAATCACGGACGAGCTGAAGAACAAGTGTTAGAGTTGAACGGGGTGCTCAATAGAGGCACTTACAGAGCTGCTCCTTCCTGTAGAACCAGAAGTAGCCGATAACAATGACGATCTGACATATGAGTGCAGCCCAGAAGGCAACGGATGCCATTGGGCTGCCTTGGAGTCCCTCCTCGAAGTCCCATGTTGAGGCGTCTGGGAAGACAGTGCCAGGGCCGAGGCGATTCGGGGCTGTAGCTCGCGCAACCATGACGCAGATACATCCAATGATTTGAGCAAACGCAAGCGTGGCGCAAACGTGCAAGCGTGAAAGGGTCTAAAGAAGTCACGTTTAGGTGTTGTATAGTAAAAAAAAAGGGCAACAGGACACACCTGGAGAAGGATCATACCCAGGCCTACTCCTTGGATTGCGTCCAAGACGCCGAGCCAAAGCCAAAGCGATGTGCCAAGATAGGGTCCAGCCGCACCACCCCATGGAATATACAACGCCAAGGACGACGTTCCCCACAACATCTGACACCATCGAGGTGCACCTAAGCCGACTGCAAAGACTGGCAAGAGCCAAGTGTGCGTCTTGCTGAACTCGGTAAGAATATAGATCATCAACGCCCATACGCCGATGAAGAAAACGACGACCAGGAGCGCGACGGCCCATTTGGGGATGACCACAGAACTCCAAAGGAAAGACCAGTTACGACCATAAGGCTACAGACCGGGTCAGAACAACTAGGGCGGGGTGACGGGCGTTAAATCGGTACTTACCCCGCTCAACCAGTAATCGCGAAGGATTTCGGAGGCAAGGAACCAAACGACGAGTTTGCGTCGGAACAAGGTCCTAATAAAGTTGGGAACCTTTGGTGGAACTTGGCGGTAATATTCTGCGAAGGAACGTGATCAGCAAAGGAATTAAAGGCGAAGTGTGAAAAAACAAACCAGGTAAGCCCTTGAAGATACACAACATGAAGACGAAGCTCATGATCGATAGCGGCCAGAGGATGAGAACGATCCACCACGGAGTCTTCGTGCCAGGAACGGCGCCGTTCAGCGAGGCGCCCCAGTACCACAACGCGGTAACCCAAATCTGTTGCGAGCCTTGTACAATGCACGCGCGCATGGTCCAGACCTCCGTTGCCGCACCGGCCTCTTCGCCGAAGTTGAGACCAAAGAACAAGAACCCTGCAGCCGATGCAATTGCATAGCACCATGTAGCGGCACTAGTTATGGCGTCATGGCTACGGTCGAAGACGGAAGAAACGGAGGGGAGTCCGACCAGGAAGAAAGCAAGGCCGAAGAAGATCCAAGGGAGTGACAAGACCCAAACGGAAGGCTTCATGCGGAAAAGGGTATACCAGACGATAGATGCCACGAGGAAGACCACCCCAAGAACGTAAAGTTCGAGAGTGTTTTGGAAGTTTTGTCCAGTAAGCAGCGTAATTTGGAAGCTGGTAGCACCGAGCATTTGGCCGATTGCAAGAATGATCGTGTACAATGGCCATCCCTTGATCTCTCGGGCCATAAAGATCTGCATGCGGGTCATGAGAGGAGCGGAGGTATCGTTGGGCAATGAGCCTGCGTAGGTCGTGGGATCAAACGCCGCAGTAGAGCTGTTGGCATGAGGTGACCCTGGTCTGGAGTTGTCATAGTGGAACGAAGACCTGTGCGAGCTGAACGTAGACTCTCGTTTCGATCGTACGCTCGCTGCATAGATCTTCTCCTTTCGGACGTCATGGAAGTAGGCTTCTTCGCTCTTGACGAGGAATCGTTCAATCGAAAGCTCTCCTTTCGAATTCTCTGCGTCCAGTGATTGAAGTTTGGCAACGAAGGTTTTGGCGACTTCGCCATTCTGGTCGGTGAACTGTTGCAAGGTCAGAAATAGTCCCTTCAAGTATGTGGAGAGAACACACCGATTCCATTGCCTTGTTGAGAGGCGAGTCACTCTTCTCATCCATAATGCTGGCAATCGATTCCCTGGAGGAAATCCGCGAAAGCGATTGAGAGAAGGGTCGTGTTGGTGGTCTGGTACCATCCAAAAATGGGTCTCCAACATGCTTCTGCTCTTTTGCAATAGCTTTGTTTGCTCGTGACAAGAAGTCGAGATAACCGTGTTGTTCGCTTCCACTGGGCGCTGCACTAGGCCGACGGGAGTGAGATGTGAAGTAGTCTTCACCATCAGAGACATCACTGCTGATAGAGGTTCGGCTGCCGAATTCCTGCATACGGGGCGGGGCCTGGAGGTGGTGCGGGTCGAAAGGGGTATTCTCCCCAGGTGTTCTCGGCGGAAAATCTGCACGTGAGCTTCGTGTGCTCCCAGTGCCCCATCCAGGTTCTTCAGGATGTACAAGTTGCTCGGGGGTCCAGTCCTGGTTCTCGAAATTGGGCTGAGGCACGGGCGCCTCGCAATCTGAGGGACGCCAAGCATCGGCACCTGCAAGGTCGCGGCTCGTGTTGATACTTCGCTTGTGGAAGTCTTCCGTGCGTTGACGCCACTCGACGACAGGGAAACGCTGAACTGCAGACCGAGCACGGAGAACAGCGCGTTCTTCTTGAGTAGACTTGAGTGCCAGCTTGATCGTCTTCGCAAATTGTGATAACATGTGGTTGGTGGATGTGGACTCGACAGGGAACCACTGAGGGGGGAACGCGTGAGCGGGTCCTGATCATTCAATCCTGCGGGGGCACTTACCCATCCCGGCATCAGGCCCAAACCACCTAGCCTGCTTCCGACACCAAGGGCACCCTTTCGTCCGAACTCGACTGCAACGAGACCGAATGGCTCATCTCGCGACGGAATCAGAGCAAAGTCGGCACCGCTGAACAGGTACGGCGGCAACGCTGTGAATTCGGGTTTGGAGTACACTCGTTCAGGATATATCTCCATGAGGCGGGCAAGCTTTTCCGCAGCGAATCGACCGTAAAGATCAATAACGGGTCCGACGCAGATGAGCTGAACGGAGGGCTTCTTTTCTAGGCTGCAAACTAGTGAGCACCCTGGGTTCTGCTGGTGAGAAGCGGAGTCACTCACATGGAAGGCATAATATCCGCAATCAAATCGACACCCTTTTGCTTGGACCATCGTCCCACGAACACAAACAAATCAGCGTTGGGCTCTTGTTTGATGCCGGCCCACTCTTGCGCTTGCCTCTTGTACCCAGGTCGCTGCGCCTCGGCCCCAGCATCAATCTTGATGCTGCGCAGTTCCACAGGCTGCTCATCCAGGGCAGCAATATCGGTTGGGTCTAATAAAATCGTTCAGGCGCCATTTTCAACGAGATAGAAAGCAAAAATCGTAAGGACTCACCAGGGTTAGGCAGAGAATCGACATGTTTTAGCGTCCAAAGTGCGGGATACCGCGCCCAACTCCTCTTGCCGTACTTGTCCGACACACCCGCCACACCCACGCTCTTCTGGTGCACGCTAATGAACGACGCAGCAGCGTGGAGAAGGTTGAACGTGTTCCCGAACTGCACGTACTTGGTGCAATGCTCCTTGCTGATGTTGAACGCCGAGCACACCTCCTTCATCTCTTCCTTCGTTCGCAGCGGCCATAAACCCTGGAACTCGGCATTGTGTAGCGACAAACACACGGGGATGACCTTAGGCAGGAGGTATATGGGAGCGAGTGCACCGTGGTAATCGTTGACGTGATAGATGTCGATGCCAGGGTTTCTGCGAATCGTAGCCGCGATGGCTTGGTTCCACGTCGAGTAGAAGATAGCTGAGCTGAGGTCGTCCATGCGCGAGGGGTATGGGTCGGCCTTGGTCTGGGCTCGGAAGACGGGACTCTCGAGAATAACCCAGGTGATGTTGTCGAGGGTGTGCGTCTCCACTTCGATAAGGTACGGCTCGCCAAAGATGATGACTTCGATCGGTTCTGCAGGGTCGCCAGGGGGGTATTCCAAGTCCTTGACCTTGGGAACAACCCAAATGAGGTCAACATCGGTCATCGCCTTGCCCATAAGACTAGACATGACACCCAATCCTCCAATCTTGACCTTGAGCTTCCAATCGATAAGCTCATACTCGAGGGTAGCAATGAGGACCGAGCGCCGCTTGTTCGGGTCTTCAGGCCAGCCAATAATAGCCCTCTCCCCATGCTTGTTGTGTAATAAATGGTGTTTCTTGTCGGGTAGAGGGCTACCAGCCCCAGAACGATCGTGATGCTTGCTAATGATGGGCAGGTAATGCGACTGCTTAGGCCTGACTCCCCACTTGTTGTGCCTGATGCCGTAGAACGCCCAGCGGAAGGCAATGACGGCAATGATGGCAGTAAGTAGAGGGATGATGAGGAGCAGAACGAACATGATGGCACCAATGGTCGAGTGTCCACGAGGCTTAAGAGTCCACTGGCCGGTCGAATCATCGATCAAGAGCGCCCAGGCAAGATGCTATTGAAGCCTATTAGCCTCACCTACGATAAATTAATTATAATAACGACCTACCGGTGCAGGCGGAGCGGATATGTTCAGGAAATTGGGGGCAACTGTATTGGGCGGCAACCGGTCTAAAACGCCATCTCCATCCGTGTCGCCATAATAGAAGTCATTATAGTCGAGTATGTTGATCTGGAAGTAGGTCGGCCACTGAGCCATGAGTTCGATCTCCCAAGTGTTGTCCTTTTTCAGCTGCATGAGAGTGGGGAGACCCTTGTCAAAACCCCAGTTATTATATGGGCCACGGACAAGCATCTGAGGTACGCGACGTTTCTTGCTGTGCCCTCGATCGGCATGAACAGACTGAGTCGAGGACGTCGTCCTCTGCGACCAATCTGAAATCCCGTCAGTATTCACAGCAACCTTTCACGAGAAAGAAAACGGCGCTCACACTGCACAATAATATGCTGGCCCTCCCAAAAGTTGTCCGAATTCTCAAACACGTTCTTTGGGATTTGGGTGACGTTCTCATAAGTCGTCCACTGAGAATAGTTCGTGCCAAAGTTCCACGAATACCGGAACAAATCTGCGCCTTTCGCCTGGTGGGTAAATGTGTACTCGTCATTGTCGAACCCAAACGAGGCATCGTCGTGGTCGTTGTTTGGGAAGACCATGACATTCCGCGACGATCCCTTGCGAAGGAGCAGTCGATCCTTCGCGCCAGTGGTATCTGTGCTGTTCGCGTTGGGTACACGGTCGAGCACTAGTTCGAGCACTCCATCTGGTACGTTCTCCAGTTTGCCCGACCACTGCCACGCGCTCGTGACGTCTCCGGCGAGGTATGTAGATCCTGTTCCATCGACAGGTCCGCATTGCACCGATCCGTTCTGGACGCGAGGGACAAGTCCGACATCTGGGGATGATATGCTAAGAGCAAGGCCGTTCGTGATGGCTTCGCAGCTCATCTCCATGTTGAACTGGAACGCGATATCCACTGTAGTCGCATTTGCCATTCCATCCTCCACCAGCAGGCGCGCATCGTGTCCTGGGACGAACTTAGTCAACATTGGGCTGGGGCTGGTCCAGATCGCCAGGGGCACGAGCGCCTTGAACGAGAGTGGTTCTAAGGTAATCGAGGGAATGCATCCCCGGTATGGTTCCTTGCCATCTTCATTGAATGGGCGCACCGTATCTTGCAGAGTGTAGGTCTCGTACGGCGCGAACAGGTTGCGGACCGTGGTACCAGACACGTAGGGAGCGACCATCGGGTCTGATCCCTGACAGTCGAATGTGTACTGGGCCGTCTTGTTCTCGTTGGTGTATATGAGCCAGACTTGGTCGGACGAGTTCACGGTCCCGGTGAGATTCTGGACGCCCGGTAGGGCGGATCGGCTGACGTGCCACATCCCCGTTTCCGTGGTGGTTATGTTCGATCCGGGCAGCTGGTAGTTGTACGTTTTCTTGCCCCACTCTACGAGGCCGAAACCATCTTGCAAAACTGGGTAGAGCGTGCGAAGTTGATGGAATCGGGACATGAGCCTACGAGGCGGGGAAGTCGGATCAAAGTGATCGAGACTATTCCAATCATCCTCGCAACCGAGCAACGCTTTCTGGAGGGGCATGTTGTAATACTGTGTTGAGCCGAGCTTGTAGCATCCGTGGCGTTGCCAGGCACGGGAAGATGACATGGGTTGACGTCCGAAGAGGTAGTTAGCTGCGCCGTTGTCCAGAATATAGAATGCCTGTTCCTCGCCATAATACGCCTGGTTCGGAAAGAAACGTCAGGGAACCACCTCGGGCGGGTCAAGCAAAATAAGTAATACGTACCAACGGGATGCCAGGCATCACGAGTGAAGTGATGAATGTACCGAGAAGGAGCTTCTCTGTGCCACTGACGAGCGCGGGCCAGCGGAACACATCAAAATTGGTAACACCATACATATGCCTAGGATCGACCAGGCCGGTCTCATAGTTGAGGAAGTCGTTGTTGACGAAAATCTGATTCCAGGCGTTGACAAAGTTGACATCGACATCGAAGGCGACCTGCAAATTGCCGTCCATACCAAGGAAACGGGTCAGAGAGCGGTAGATGGAATAGTGAAAGGCCACTGCATCGAGACCGATGCGACCGTTGTCGCGTAGGAAGAACTCGTTCTGTGAAGAGTTGACTCGGGCGGCTTGGGGGAGATCGGGAGGGCGCTGGGTGCGAGTTCGTCCACGTCCATAGTAGAGGGCACCGAATGTGTCACCACCAGTGACTTCACCGGCGATGAAAAAGTTGTTCTTGCCGACCTGCTTTGCGCATTGGTGGGTACTCGAGGTCCATTCGGTGAGCGCGTCGACGGTGACTTGGGTAGCCTTGTCGATTCGAATACCGTCGATATCCAGTGCTACGATGGCCATGCAGGAAAACTTTTTAATTTTGTCCATCACAGCCGGTTGCCATTCGCGTAGACGGTCCTGGACTGAGGCGAATTTGGAGAGCTGGCGCTGCCAGTCTGGATGGAAACCGAAGGCTTCCATATCTCCAAATTGGTCAAACTCTGAGGCGTAACATCCGTCGATAGGCACCTCGACGATCGACGCATCGTCCTGCCAGAGTGTGGGCAGTCTACAGCTGGCATTGCGTTCATTGTTGAACTGAAGAAGTAGAAGGACAGTTAGATGTGTTTTTGGATTGTGTAGCAGGGACAGACCTTGAAATCGGGATATTCGGTGATATTCCAAGGGGCGTAGTTGGGTGATTTCCAAACGGCATTGTACTCTTTAAGGCTAAAGGGTGTTGAGGTGTTGAGATGTCTATTGAAATGAATTGAGTACGGTTAGCGGTTGGGCGGTAGCGCGAGGCTAGGGCGCTTGGCCGCACCCTTCAAATCCGATGAGGTCTGACATAGTGCCGACGGTAAAGTCGGCCATAAGGTACATTCCGTGGGCGTGTATATCGTCTATTACATCTCTCCAGTCCTGTAAAGTGCCCCAGTGGGGGTCTAGGAGGGAGAAATCGAGTGGGGAGTAGCCTGTTCAGGGGCGGATGAGCGGCAAGTGGAGGCAGGTGGGGGTGTGGGCGCGGGATCGAGCGGAAGAAAAAAGCGTACTGTCTGCTTGCCAAAGCATGTTGATAAAGGGAGTACCGGCAATGTAGATGGCGCGTATACCCATTCCGTGGAGGTAGTCGAGGTGTAGCTGGAGGCCGCGGATGTCGCCGCCAAAACGGAGGTTGACCTCGCCTGCGTCTTGTTCGAAGACGGTGCCGAAAAAGTCGTTGTTTCTTGGGTCACCATCTGCGAACTTGTCGAGAAGAAGGGTGTAGAAGGGGAGCTGGCGCCAGTTCTGTGGGGAGGGCGTGTAGGTCGTGTTCGGTCTGGACGATACGTAGTCAAGGACGGAAGCATTTGGGTCTGGGTTGACGTTGATATTCCACGGGACGAGGTCGGGGCTAAATTTGTGTGCATCGACGAAGGGGAGGAAGAGGGAAAGGGTGGCGAGTACGAGGGTGGAAAAGGAGGGAGACATGGTGGTAGTGGTGGTGGTGGTAGGGAGAAAATGGGTGAGGCAGACGAGGCCAAGTACCACTCGGGGTATTGTACTCATTTCGTTGACGCCTCAGCGCCTGTGAGCGCCTGACAAGCAAGGGACAAGCAAAGGGTAAACATGAGCTGGCGTCGCAGGCAGTGACAGCCAGTGGCAGCAGTGGCAGCAGTGGCAGCAGTGGCAGATAAACGGTCATTACGGGCACCTGTAATAGGGGCGGTGTCGGAACTCGTAGCTATATAGCGCTCATCGGTTGTTTCTTACTGAGACTGATTGATTCTGAGCGCCTATCCCTCGACCGATGCGCCTACGCGTGTGAACGCCGGAGCATAGGTTTTTCCCCTGCCGCTGCCTGCCGCTGCCTGCCGCTGCTGCTGTCTGCTGCCTGCAATTATCATTTTTTCCGTGTGTAGTTACCCGCTTTTTCGACGGCTGACAGACAGACAACGGCAGGCAGCTGTCACCTAGTAACTAGTACTTACTACTTACTACTTACTACTTACTACTTACTACTTACTGCTGACTGCTGACTGCCTACACTACACTTAACACTAACACTTGCAGCTGA
>Ga0307513_10005482_pt1 | contig 16757 bp, 10 predicted proteins | sample 15_EM_MG_FD_202174 | JGI IMG/M metagenome (GOLD analysis project Ga0307513, IMG submission 202174) | Populus trichocarpa ectomycorrhiza microbial communities from riparian zone in the Pacific Northwest, United States - 15_EM | ecosystem: Host-associated > Plants > Roots > Unclassified | place... | reverse complement strand
CCGCCGGCCGCGCCGCCGGCACCGAGATCTGGACCGTGGCGTTCGACCCCGCCGATCCGGTCGCCACGCCGCGCGGCTTGCGCATCGTCGATCCGGCCGTCGCCGCGCTCGCCCGCGCCGCGCTGATCACGGCGACGCGCGAGCTCACCGCCGCCGGGATCGACGCTGCGCGGCCGTGGGGCGAGCTGCAGGGCACCACGCGCGGCGGCCGCTGGATCCCGATCCCCGGCGGCGGCGGCGACCACTTCGGCGACGGCGGCGACGACATCTACGACACGATCAACAGCCGGCTCGTCGACGGGCGGCTCGAGCCGTTCTACGGCTCGTCGCTGGTCCTCGCGATCTCGTTCGCCGGCGGCAGCCCGCGCGCGCAGGGCCTGCTGACCTACTCCCAGTCGAGCGATCCGGCCTCGCCGCACCACGCCGACCAGACCGCGCGGTTCAGCCGCAAGGCGTGGATCGCGCTGCCGTTCACCGACGCCGCGATCGCCGCGGATCCGGCGCTGACCACGCTGCGCCTCGCCGAGTGACCGCCGGTCGGCGCGCGGCGCCCGTTCGTCGGTCGCGGCGGCGCACCCCGGCGAGCGCGATACACTGCACCATGGTCGAGCGCCCCGCGATCCCGCCGCCGCTGTTGCCGCGCGGCCTGATCGTGCTCTACGCGCTGGCGCCGCTGCTGATGACGCCCATGCTATCGAGCGGCTTCTTCGCGACGATGCCGACCAGCCTGCCGCGCGACTTCGCGATCAACTACGTCGCGTTCCTCGCGCGGCCGCTCGGCCAGCACGCGGTCTATCGCACCGTCATGCCGCCGCTGATCGCGCGCTGTCGCGGCGTCGCGCTGCGCTTCGCCTTGCACCTCGCGGCGACCGGCGTCGTGACGGTGACCCTCGCGTTCGCGCTCCACCCGCTGATCGACTGGATCGGGCAGGCCGGGCCACCGCTCGGCACGTGGTTGCTGCGCACGGTAACGACGACCTGGCTGATCTTGATCCCGGCGCTGGTGCTGCAGGAGCTGCGCACGCGCGCCGATGCGGTCGAGCGCCGCTGGCAGGATCAGCGCCAGGCGGCGCTGCGCGCCGAGCTCGAGGCGCTGCAGTCGCGCACCCATCCGCACTTCCTGTTCAACTCGATCAACGCCGTGGTCAGCTTGATCCACGACGATCCGGATCGCGCGGCGCGCACGCTCGAGCAGCTGGCCGACGTCTTGCGCTACGCGCTGCAGAGCGCACGCCGCGAGCGCGTCCCGCTGCGCGACGAGCTGGCGATGATCGAGGACTACCTCGAGATCCAGCGCGCGCGGTTCGGCGAGCGGCTGTGCTACACGCTCGACATCGAGCCCGGCCTCGGCGACGTGACGCTGCCCCCGCTGGTGCTGCAACCGCTGGTCGAGAACGCCGTGCTGCACGGGCTCGACGGCGGCGCGCGGCGCGGCACCGTGCGCGTCGTCGGGCGGCGCCGCGGTGAAACGCTCGAGCTCCGCGTCGACGACGACGGCCCGGGGCTGGGCAGCTCGCGCCACGCCGGCAGCGGCACCGGCCTGCGCGATCTCGCGCACCGGATCGCGCTGCTCTACGGCGCCGCCGGGTCGCTCGCGGTCGGCCCGGGGCAGACCGGCGGGGTCAGCGCCGAGCTGGTGCTGCCGGTCGCGGAGACCGCCGCGTGAGGGTGCTGGTCGTCGACGACGAGCCGCCGGCGCGCAGCCACCTGATCCGGATGCTGTCGGGCCTGCCCGGCGTCGAGGTCGTCGGCGACGCCGAGGATGGCGTCGCGGCGCTCGCCGCGATCGCGCGGACCCGGCCCGAGCTGCTGCTGCTCGACATCCACATGCCGGGGCTCGACGGCCTCGCGCTCGCGGCGCGCTACGCCGAGCTGCCGCCGGTGGTGTTCGTGACGGCGTACGACGAGCACGCGATCCGCGCGTTCGAGCTCGGCGCGATCGACTACTTGATGAAGCCGGTGCGGCTGGCCCGCCTGGCCCAGGCCATCGCGCGGGCGGGCGCGCGTGGCTCGGCGCGCGCGGGGTTCGCGGCGCTCGGGGCGGCGGCCGGCGCCGACGAGACGTGGCGCGTGGTCGTCAGCGATCGCGGCACGATCCGCCTGTTCGACGCTCGCCAGGTCACGCGGTTCCGCGCGGTCGACAAGTACACCGCGTTCGTGGTCGACGGCGAAGAGCACCTCACCGAGGAGCCGCTCGCGGCGCTCGAGGAACGGCTGGCGCCGCACGGCTTCGTGCGCGTGCACCGCGGCGAGCTGGTCGCGCTGCGCGCGATCGCGGCGTTCGGTGATCAGCTCGTCCGGCTGTGCGATGGCCAGGTCGCGCGGGTGAGCCGACGGTCGTCGGCGATGCTGAAGAAGCGCCTGGGGCGGTGACCGATCAGCTACACCAGCGACGATCCGGATCCCGGATTCGCCGCCGCGCTTACGCTTGGCGGCTCAGCGCGGCGCGCACTCGGTCCCGGCCAGGCGGAAGTGGCGATCGGTGCGGTCGTGGATCAGGACGCATTGCTCGCGGATCTTCACGAGGTGAAAGCGCTCGCTGCGGCCGTGCGGATCGCCGGGATCCTTGCCCTCGAACACGAGGCGCGCCGGGTCGGGCCGCTGCGCGCGCTCGAGCACGAGCACGCCGCTGCCGGTGAGGGCGTCGTCGGCGACCTGGACCTGGCCATCCGAGAGCGCGACGCCCACGGCCTGGGTGAGCGCGAGCCGGCTCTGCGGGGTCGGCTTCACGATGTACGCGGGCGGCTCGGCCGGGCTCGCGGTGCGGCACGCCGCGGCCACAGCGACGGCGAGGACGATGCGCCACGTCATCGCGTCTTGATCGCGTTCTGCAGCCACAGCGGCTTCTGCACGACGCCGTCGATCGCCGCCAGCGGGTTGGACGACCGCGCGGCCACCGCCTGGCAGCTGCCGGTCGCGATGTACGAGAGCGCGGCGGCGAGCCGAGCCTCGGCCGGGTCGCCGATCTGGTGCGTGAAGTCATCGGCGATGTCGCAGCCAGTCGTCGGCGCGAAGCCGTCGGCGTAGTTGCCGAAGTCCTTCGCGTTGACGCCCTGGAACTGGATCGCGAAGTACGTCGTGCCGCAGTTGTCCTGAGCATAGAAGCCGTACGGCTTGCCGCACGTCGTCGCGCCGATCTGGATGACCTCGATGTCGGCGCCGGCGAGCCCGTTCATCACAGCCTCGCTGGCCGAGCACGTGCCCGGCCCCGTGAGGATGAACACCCGCTTGAGATCGAGGTGCGGTAGCGCCCTGCCGGTCGGGGCCGACAGGACGGTCGTCGTCTGGAACAGCGTCGGCGTGAGCGGCGCGCCGGTGATCGGATCGCTGGTCGTGTGCTTGTCGTTGAAGTGGATCGTCTCGAACGTCTTTCCCTCGGTGGCCGTCCCGCCGATCATGTAGCCGAGCTCGGCGGCGAGCACGAGGTAGCCGCCGCCGTTGTAGCGCAGGTCGAGCACGAGGTCGGTGATGCCCGCTGCCTGCAAGTTCGTGATCTCGTCGAACAGCCCCTTCTCGGCGGTGCGGATGTGATCGTTGAACTGGAGGTAGCCGATCTTGTCGTTGGGCGCCGCGAGCGGGATCCGCGTCACCGGCACGCTCGTCACCGTGGTCGACGTCAGCATCACCTCGCGCGTCGTGGTGGCGCCCGGGTCGCGCACCACCAGCGTGTGGCTGACGTTCGGCGCGTCCGGGAACAGCCCGGCGTTGAGCGTATCGACATCGTCGCCGGCCGCGACGTCCACGCCGTCGACCGTGACGCCCAGCGTGCCGCGCACGATGCCGGCGTTCGCCGCCGGAGAGTTGGGCTCGACGTACGCGACCACGATCTGGCGCGGCGGGGTGCTCTTGAGCAGCGACCAGGTCAGGCCGTAGCTCGCCGTGGTGCCGGAGCTCGACAGCGCGAGCCACTCCTCGGTCGTGTACGTGAAGTGGAACTGATCCTTGTCCTTGCCCGACGCGGTCTTCACGCCGGTGCGCAGGATGCCGAAGTAGTCGAGCGTGTTGTCGAACATCTTCGGGTTCGCGCGCGGGACCTCGAGGTACCAGAGGTAGGTGTCGTCGATCCACGACCGCAGGAACAGCTGCTCGTCGAGCAGGCTCCCGTTCTTGTCGGGGAACGCGTCACCGGCTGCGTCCTCGCCTTTGCGCGGCGCTTCGCAGCGATTCGCATAGACGTCCGCCGCCAGGATCTCGGTGGGGACCTTCCCCTCGTCCTCTCCGCACGCGGCGAGAGTGACCAACACAAGCACGAACATAGCTGCGCGATTCATGAGCACGCTCCCGAAGGCCCGAGGATACACCGGGCCCTCGCGCCCACAACAGCAACAACCTCTCGCAGGCGGCCGCCGTGACATCGATCGAATCGCGGCGCGCTCGCCTCGCTGCGTCGGGCTCAGTGCTGCGACAGCGCGCGGGGCGGGCCCGCATCGCGCGGCGGATAGAAGAACTCGTTGGGGCGGCGCAGGAAGCGGCGGATCACGGCGCCGGCCAGCGAGTTGCGCTCGACGCTGGCGACGTCGCGGGCGCGCAGCGCGACGACGAGGGCGAGCGCGAAGCTGACGCCGAAGTTGAGCATGCCGATGACCGCGATGCCGATCACGGCGGACAGGAAGGCGCCGGAGCCCGCGCCGGTGACGCCGATCGACGAGATCGCGAGGGTGAGCGAGCCGGTCGAGAGTGTGATGTGGCGAACATCGACCGGCAGGCCGAAGAACTTCGCGAACGCCGGGAGCATGCCGAGCAGGAAGCCGAGCGCGACCGAGCCGCCGAAGCCGGCCGCCTCGCGCTCGAGGAAGCGCGCGATCTTCGCCATGCGCTGCTTGCCGACCTGCTTGCCATAGCGGTGGTGCTCGATCGCCTCGGGCAGCCGGCGATAGACGATCCAGTTCTCGAACCAGCCGGCGGCCAGGCTCGACATCCACAGCAGCACGCCGGTCAGCGCCGCGAACAGGATGGTCCCCGAGCCCAGCGGATCGAACGAGGCGACCACCGTGTGCGAGGCGCCGGCGTCGAGGAACGGCGCCCCGGTCAGGTGTCGCCAGATGAAGTCGAAGCCCAGCGCAGTGACGATCACGCCCGAGACGTTGCCGACCGCGGCGGCGAACTGCGAGCGCGCGATCCGCGCGATCAGCGGGACGAGCTCGTCGAGCCGGCCCGGGCCGGCGCGGTCGCGGATCGTGCCGGCCAGCGCGGCGGCCGTCATCGACGGCTGCTTGGTCGCCAGCGTGAAGCCGACCAGCTGCATGACGAGGAAGCTGCCGGCGTAGACCAGCGACGACAGCAGGCCGTCGAGGAACGGGGCGAAGTGCCCCCACTTGACGAAGAATTTGACGACGGCCGTGCCGCAGGTCAACACGCCGCCGCCGAACGCCGAGCCCAGCATGCGCCAGTACTCGCGGCGCGACGACGTCACGTAGTGCTCGCCGGTGCGGCCGGCGCGCTCGATCACCTTGCGGGCGAGCAGCCGCAGGCTGTCGCTGAGCAGCTGGGTGAAACTGCGCCCGCCGACCAGGCCCTTGCCGAGCGCCTCGATCAGCGCGCGGATCTCGCTGCCGTTGCCTTCGGTGCCGCCGACGAACGGCAGCAGCAGCTCGAGCCGGGCGAGCCCGCGATCGATCGAGTCGAGCGAGTACACGACCTCGATCGAGACGCCGCGATCCTCGAGCGCGGTGCGCACGTGCTTGAGGTGCTCGCGCGAGGCTTCGATCAACGCCGGCATCTCGGGCAGCCCGGCGCGGGTCAGGCGATACAGCGGCGAGCTGCGCACCGTCTCGGTGACCGCGCGCGTGCGCAGCGCCTCGACCATGCCGAGCGACGCGATCCGCGTCGTGATCATGCCGATCGCGTCGAGCACCGACGAGCGCAGCGGCTTCCACGCGTCACCGCCCGCGGCGGCGAGCCGGTTGAGCAGCGGATCGGCGGCGGGGCCGAGCCAGGCCAGGTCGTCCGCCTTGCGGACCATGTGGCCGGCGAGCAGCCACAGCTCGTGGATCGCCGGCGGCTCCGGCAGGAAGCGCCGGGTCAGGCGATCGGTCGTCTCGGCGAGCAGCCCGTGGTTGTTCGGCAGGCCGATCTCGCCGAGCAGCTTCACGCCGCGCGAGGCTTCGAGCACCGCGTTTAACGTCGCCTGGAACCGGCGCTTGGCGGCCGGCATGCGCTCGAGCGCGACCACCAGCCACTCGAGCCGAACCAGCGTCGGGTGACCGGCGCTCGGCACGCCAGGCCCGGCGACGAGGAAGCGGCCGAGCTGCTCGATCGCGGTCAGCTGCTCTTCGTGCGGCGCGTCCGGCCGGCAGCGCGCGAGCAACACGCGCAGGAGGCCACTGGCCTTGTTGTTGGTGGCGCCGATGATCCGCACGAACTCGTCGCGCGGAGGCAGCTCGAGGCTCTGCTCCGGATCAACGATCAGGGCGAGCGCCGCGTCGTCCTGGGTCACGAGATCGAGCCTAGCATCTCGAGGCCGATTCCCCTCGCTCGCAGGTCACGAACCTCATCGAGCCTCGCCGCGTCGCCTGCACGTCGAGTGCAGACGAGCGCATGCGCTCGGCGATCCACCGCGCGTGAAGCGGATCCGTGATGGCGCGAAAGGTTCGGCAACGCGTGGCATGCACCGGTACGTTCGCGCGATCCGGATCGTTCGCGCACAACGGCGACGGAAGTGGGCCCATAACGCCGATCCATGCAAACGCGATCACGCTTCGTTGCCGGTCCAGCAGCTTGCTGCGCGACGGCACTCTTGCTCGGCGCCGGCGCCGCATCTGCGGGCGGCATGCCCGCCGGGATCCAGCACGACCCGCCGCGCTTCCTCGATGAATCGAGCACGTTTCTGACGATCGGTGGCCAGGACGAGGGCTACGTGTTCCGCCTGGAGACGCAGCTCGCCGGCTACACCTCGAAGTCCGACGCGATCCGGCTCGAGTGGAAGCAGGGCGGCAAGACGCTCGCGACCGCGAAGTGCAAGGTCTCCGACAGCCGCGACGCCAAGCTGGTCGCGCTGGTCTGCGATCAGCGCGAGCAGACGCTCAAGGCCAAGGGCGCGATCGACGCCGAGCTGATCTACAAGGATGACGGCGACGATCACGAGTACTTGATCCGCACGTTCAAGGTGAGCGTCGTCGAGTGGGCCAAGAAGACGTGGCAGCTCGCCGCCGATGACCTGCTCGGCGCGGCGTACGCGATCGACAGCCACCACCAGAGCATCTCGCAGGTCCCGCGCCCGCGGTTCCGGTTCTGGATCGCCAGCGGCGAGATGAACGGCACGGCGACGCTGCGCTGCACGGTCGACGGCGCGGCGCTCCCTGATCTGCCGGCGTCGTTCGAGTCGACCACGCGGCTCGACGCCGATATCTTGCCAGCCAAGGGCGAGCGGGTGACCTGGAAGTGGACCCAGGTCGAGGTCGAGGCCAACACGCTGATGGACGGCGCCAAGGCCGGCGGCTCGGACGTCGCGCTCGCCGCGCACCCCGGCGCGTGGGCGTGCCTGGTCCGGCTCGACGGCCGCCCGCTGCGCGAGCTGCGCTTCCAGGTCACCGCCGACGGCACGATCGCGTCGCATCCGATGCAGGGCGCGGCCAGGTCGGCGCCGCTCGCCCCCGGCGTCGCGCTGATCGACGTCCGGATCCCGCGCGACGCCGGCATCGATCAGCGGATCAAGCCCGAGCAGCTGCGCAAGAGCCGCGGCTTCGGCCTGCCGTGGCCGAGCGACCCGAGCGTCGCGGCGATCCACGCCGCGTTCCCGGCCGCCGTCGAGACGCCCAAGCCGGTCGCGCCCAAGGCCGTCGCCAAGGCCGGCGCTGGCAAGCTGCTGCCGGGCGCGTCGCATGATCCGCCGCGCTTTGTCGACGAGGCCAGCACCTCGGTGCGGCTGTCGCGCAACGCCGATGGCAAGACCGATGGCTATGCGTTCCACGTCTACGCGATGATCGCCGGCACGACCAGCAAGGCGGATCGCGTCCGGCTCGACTGGAAGCAGGGCGGCAAGCTGATCGCGTCCGCCAAGTGCACCGTCGACAAGTCCGAGCGCGACGCGCTGGGCCTCGATCATTGCGACTACGAGGGCAAGCCGCTGACCGCGAAGGGCGCGATCGAGGCCGAGCTGATCTACAGCGATGACGTCGAGGGCAATGACTACCTGGTGCGCACGTACAAGGTGACCGTCGCGAAGTATCCGAGCTTTGGCGACGCGGTGTACCAGGTCGTCGCCGACGACGTGCTCGGCGCCGCGTGGGTCCGGCACTGGTATCCGCAGATCCTCAATGATTCGCGCGCCGGCCACCCGCACTTCGCGTTCTGGGTCGCGGCCGTCGACAACTTCCTGACCACGCCGACCACGCTGCGCTGCACCGTCGGCGGCGCCAAGCTCGCCGATATCTCGCTCGGCCTCGAGACTGGCGACGGCGGCACGATCGAGGCCTCGACCCTCGTCAGCGGCAAGACGATCAAGTACGTGTGGAACCACCTCGACGCGACCGCGAACGTCTACTTCGGCAAGGCGAGCGAGTATCCCCAGGGCGCGGACAAGAGCGCCGTGTTCCTCGCCGATCACGCCGGCGCGTGGGCCTGCCAGCTCCGCCAGGAGGGCAACGTCCTGCGCGAGCTCGCCTTCACCGTCAGCGACAAGGGCTTCATCAGCTCGGGCCTGCAGACCGCGCCGGGCGCCGCGCCGACGTTGTCCAACACCGCCGCCGTCGAGCTGCGCTTCCCCAAGGCCGCCAAGCTCGACACCCGCGTCCGCCCCGACGCCATGAAGCGCAGCCGCGGCTTCGGCCTGCCGTGGCCGACCGGGCCGGTGGTCCAGGCCGTCCAGGCGACGTTCCCGCCGGCGAGCGGCCTGCCGGATCCGAAGTAGCGCGCGCTGCCGATCAGTCGAGTGCGCTGGAGGGCGCGGCGGTGCTCTGCGACTGTGCAGTCGAGCATGATGGCTTTTGTGTCACGAGCCCGCCAGTGGCTGCGTCGAAGCGCACCGGGGCGCAGCGAACCAGGCGGTCGAAGCGATCGAGCCAGTCGGCTGATCGCGAAGGCTGCGGTAGCTCCCATCGCGCCATGTCGCCGTTGAATCCGCGACTGATGAGCGAGGTGCCCTCGAAATGCACCCCGCTGATAAAGAATTTGTGGGCAGGCAATACCCACAGCAGCGTACCAGTGGACGTGTCCCAGAACTGCAAGTTGCCGTCTTGGCCGGCGCCCACGACGAGCGTCCCGTCTGGCGATACTGCAACATCTGCCAGGGCTCTCGACGCGCTGAAGTAGGTCTGTTGAAGTACGCCGGTCCGCGCATCCCATCGCCGGACCGTGTCATCTGTGCCGGCCGTCAGGATGCGCCGCTCCTGGTCGACAAAGAGCGCGCAGAATACCTGGCTCCCGTGACCTTCGAGGACAGCGACCTGTCGGCTGAGCTGGAGGTCCCAAACGATCGGCGATGCTGGAGTGCTGGTAACCGGCAAGGTGATCAACCGACTGCCGTCGAGAGAAACCCGCATCCCCAGAACTCGCGCGGGCAAGACGAGCACGTTCACTTCGGCCTTTCGCGTCATCTCGAAGATAGTCAAACGCTGGTCGAAGGTTGCTACCACCGCTCTTCCATTCGGGAGTAGTGCCGCCGAGTCGATTGCGGCAGACGCCGTGACCGAGCCAATCGTCGCGTCGTCTCTGGTGACGATCAGTGTGCCGTCCGAGCTTCCACTGATCAGCCCGTGACCGCGACTTGCGAACCGGACCGTGGTGACCGGGGCGGCGTGTAACACCTTGCTCGCGAGTCGCCCGCTGGGCACCTCGTACACCTCGACAGTCGACCCCCGCGCGATCGCCACGAGATCGCCTTCGAAGGTCAGGGCTGGTGCGGCCGATGTGTAGGGGGCCTCCGTCTTCGTGGCCGCTGGAAGCTCGACGAGTAGCCGATCTAAAGCGGTATCCCACACGTGGGTGCCGCGCTTGTCGCAGCTGATAGCAACGTAGCGTGTGTTGTGCTCGAGGCTCACGTTCATACCGCAATTCCGGCCGAGCTCTTGCGAGACCCATCGTCGGTGCGTGGCGACATCCCAGACCCTCGCTGCACCGTCCAGTGCTGCGCTGACCAGGCGGTTTGCGCTTGCGTCAAAGTGAACGTCGACCACGGGATGGTGTGCGCCTTGAAGCGTGAGAAGTTTCGTCCCACGCTCGATATCTGACACGACGATCTTGCCGTCGGATCCGCCGGTGACGAGTAGCCGCGAGCTGTTGTCGAACGCCAACGTCAAGATCGCGTCACGATGATTCGTGAATCGTGCCTTCAGCGCGCCAGATTCGACATTCCAGATCGCCACGGTCCCTTCGTCGCCGGCCGCCGCGGCCAACTTGCCATCCGGTGAGAATGCGACCCTGGGGAACGCCTCGCCCAGTTCGCGCAAGTGCTGGACGCGACGCCCACTTGGCACGTGCCAGATCGATACATCACCGAGCTCGGTGGTGATGAGCAATCGGGGGCCGGTGGGATCGAAGCTCAGGCCGCGAACCTGGGTCGTGGGGAGCACACTTGTCGGCTCCCAGGTCCGGGTATCGAAGACGCTGACCTCGGCGCCTCCGGTTGTCGCGAGCCATGCGCCGTCCTGGCTGAACGCCAGCGCCGCCCAGCGATTGGAGACGTTGGGGAGCGACGCCACTTCGACTCCCGTCGAGCTATCCCAGACATGCGTCACTGTGCTGTACACGCCTCGCGCCGCAACGAGCCTCCCGTCCGGCGAGATCGCGCCGCGGCGAAGGCCGTCGAGCTCGCCGGTACCCGGCGTCAGCGTGCGCACGAGCACGCCTGTGCGCGCACTCCAAAGCTTCACCGACCTGTCCTGCGAGACTGTTGCGATCGTCGCTTGATCAGGTGAATAGAATGCTTGGAACACCGTCGCGGTGTGCGGCAGCGTGAAACGCAACTCGCCGGTCTTCGCGTCCCAGACCCGGCCGCTCGTGTCGTCGGCCGTGAGGATCTGCTGGCCGTCTTGCGAGAACACGGCCGACCAGGTTCGGCTGCTGGCTCCCTGTAGTCGCAGCATCTCCGCTTCCAGTGGCTCGGCGGCCCGTTCCATCATGAACCGCAGCCCGGTCGAGTCGTCGCCGCGGTGCGCCGCGTGGACAAAGTAGGCGAGCGCCTCGGCGTGCTTGCCGTCGAGCAGCGCGCGTCGACCTTGCTCGACATACGACTTTGTCAGGAGCAGCTGCGCTTCTCCGGCGTGGTGCGTCGACGAGCGATACAGCACCGCGAGCGCGGCGACACTCGAGATCAGCAGCATGACAAACGCGATCCCCGAGATCGCGAGTGCGCGATGCCGGCGCGTCCAGTGCGCGAGCATCGCGGCCAGCGAGTATCGGCGCGCGTTGATCCGCGCACCCGACTTGAACGCCTTGAGATCCGCGGCCAGCGCACCCGCGTCGGCGTATCGACGCCGGCGATCCGGCTCGAGCGCCTTGTTGATGATCGCCGCGAGGTCGCTGTCGATGCCCGCCTCGCGCAACAGGCGATGGCGCGTGGTCAGGTCGGTCGGCGGCACCTTGTGCAGCGAGCACAGCTCCCACAACATCGCGCCGATCGCGAAGACGTCGGCGCGCTGGTCGACGCGGTCGCCGCGCTCCTGCTCGGGCGGCATGTAGGCCGGCGTACCGAGGACGCTGCCGGCGCGGGTCAGCTGGTCGTCGTTCGAGCCGCTGGCATCGCTCGCGCCGTCGCGGTCGAGGTCGCTCTGCTCGGACAGGTCCTTGGCGAGGCCCCAGTCGATGACGACCGTCTCGCCGTAGTCGCCGACGATGACATTGGCCGGCTTGAGATCGCGATGGATGATCTTGCGACCGTGCGCATACGCGATCGCGTCGGCCACGGCGATCACGTGGTGCAAGAGCGCGATGCGTTCGTCGACCGTCGTACGCTCTGCGATCAGCGCGCGCAGCGGCCGACCGGACACCAGCTTCATCGCATAAAACGGCGTGCCATCCGGCCAGCGGCCCGCCTCGTGGACCGGGACGATCCCTGGATGCTCGAGCCGCGCGGTGATCATCGCCTCGCGCACGAACCGCAGCTCGTTGACGTGGCCGCGCGACAGCAGTTCCTTGATCGCGATGTCGCGTCCCAGCTCCAGGTCGCGGGCGCGCGAGACCCGGCCCAGGCCGCCGCGGCCGTGCTCGCCGAGGATCGCGTAGCGTTCGGGGTCGCGGATCGGCGACGCGGGTCGCCCGACGAGCGGCTCGTGCGCCGGCGCCGACGTCCGCTCCGCCGACAGCGTCGTGGCGCTCGGAGCGGCGACTCTATCTTCAGGGCTCACGGCGGGCAGGTCATTGCGAGGGCGCGATCGATCGCGCGATGACGGCGTGCCGTCGACGTCGGGTGTCACGATGACCGAACATAGTCCACCGCGCGCCGCGACGGCCCTCGGATCGTCCGCCGCGGTCGCTCATGCGCTGGCGTTCGTCCGCGCATGGGCATTGCCAGCGCGTGGGACCTACGGCACGACCAGCTTGACATCGCGCGAGCCGCCGGCGATCCGGCGATCATCCTCGGCCAGGAAGTCATCCTCGTCGCTCCGGCGCACGCTGAGCACGAAGTCGCCGCGCGGAACGTCGAACGCGAACCGGCCCAGGTCATCGGTGATCGCGCGCGTGCCGCGGACGACGACGCGGTGGTTGTCACAACAGTCATTGAGCCAGACCTGCGCGCTGGGCACCGCCACGCCGTCGCTGTCCACCACGACGCCTGCGATGCCGGCTGGCCCGAGCCGCAGCGTGACGCTGGCGGCCACACCGCGCTCCAGCTCGACCGGAACCGACTCGGAAGCCTGGTCGCCGAGGTGCGCGACCAGATCCACGCGCGGCGCTCGGCTGCGCGCGACGAACTGGCCGCGCGCGTCGGTCACCACCGGCGCCATCGTCGGCCCCATCTCTGCGCTGAGCGAGCTGACCTCCGCGCCCGCGACCGGTACGCCTGCCGCGTCGACCACCACGCCCGTCACGCCGCGCGGTGGCGTCGCCACGAGGTGGATCTGCACGCCGTCGCGACCCTCGGCGCCGAGCTCGACTTGCAGCTCCGAGCGCTGCGCTGGGGCGAACGACTCGCCCCAGACAAGCAGCTCGTAGCGCCCCGCGCGCGCGACCGAGATCGAGAATCGACCTTCGTCATCGATCGGCTCGGCGTCGTGACCGCGACGCATGATCATCTCGTCGTCGCCACTCGCTGCCGCGCGGATCGGCCCTCTGATCCCGACCCCCACGCCATGTACCGCCGCACCGTCGGGCCCGAGCACCGTGCCGCGGATCGCGATGCCGCGCGCCAGGCGCAGCATTCGCGCGACCGTCATGCCTTCCGACACGTCACCTGTGACCTGCAGCGCCGCGAAGACATGGTCGGCGGCGCGCGCCGTGAGCCTGAGCTGAAATGGCGTCCAGTCGCTGCGCACGACCTGAAGCGTGGCCCGGCCGTCGGCATCCGTCGTGGCCCGATCGCGCGGTGCCATGTCCTGGAAGCTGTCGACTGTGACAGCCACGTCCGGCAGTGGCGCGCCGGTGGTGTCGTCCACCACGAGCACCGCCACCGTGAGCCTGGGGCGCAGCTTGATCAGGACCGGCTCGTCCGGCCGCTGGAAGATGTACACGACACGACCGGCGAGGTTGCCCTTCGTGGCGAGGCAGCTCGGGTGACAGCTGGCGTCCACGTCGAACGCAAAGCTACCCGCTGCGTCGCTCCGGGTGTGATGGAGCGGCGCGAGGTCATTGTCGAACGTGCAGTCGAGCGTGACGTCGGCACCGCCCACCGCGCGGTCCTGCGAATCCGTGACCCGGCCGCGGACGCGCGCGTGACCCGGACGCAGCGGCGCGGGCGAGCTCGCCGTACGCGCCGGCTCTCCCGTCGCCGCGGCCCGATCGCTCGCCATCGCGGCCGCCGTCGCCGCGCGTGATCGCCTCGCGCCGGGCCGGGAGCTCGTCGCATCGTCGGCCGAGCGCACCTGCCCGACGATCCATGCCGCCGCGAGCAACAACACGATCGCGGCGGCGACCAGCCCCAGCAGGCCGCCACTGACCACTCGCTCTGGCGCGCCGAGCGCCGCCAGCGCCGGAACCCACGCTCGATTCGGCTCGCGGCGATCGAGCCCGGCGCGCAGCTCGTCGAGCGCTTGCTTGAGCCGCCATCGCACCGTCCCGGCGGCGAGCCCGAGCCGAGCCCCGATCTCGCTCGAGGATAGACCCTCGAAGTAGTGCAGCAACACCACATCACGCGACCCCTCAGGAAGCTCCAGCACCAGCCCCGACAGCAGACGATGCAGCTCGACCCGCCCGACCAGCTCGGCCGGCGTCGCCGGCGGTGCTCCCATCGCCGCCACCGCGTGCTCGCGCGCCGCGCGTCGCAGCGCCGCGCGGCTGCGCGTACGCCTCAGATTGCGCAGCACCGTCACCAGCCACGGTCGCAGCGGCGCCGCCCCACGCGGCTGCGCCGCCGCCATCACGTACGCATCCTGCGCGAGGTCGTCCCCCGCCGCCGGGTCTCCCACCAACGATCGCGCCAGCCGGCGCACCCAGTCCGCGTCGGCCGCGAGCTCCTCGAGCGTGGTGGCCACAGGATGTGTCTGCATGACTGGAGAGGCCGCCGACGCGCGATCCGTTGGCAGATTTTCCCGCGCCCACCGTACGAGCGCAACAGGCCGCCCCAACCCGGTCGCCGATCCGCCTCTCTTCTCCGGATCCGGAATCCCCAAAAAAAATCCGGAACGGTGCATGCGCGCGAGGGTAAGGACTGTGGGCGGGGCACGAGGCCTGTGAGCTGCGCGCCTGTTCCGCCGGGCGCCCCGCCGCGCGCAGGTCACAGGACGAGGCGCCGTCCACAGGCCCCCCGGCGCTCTCGCCGGCCCCAGTTCGGTACTCCAGATCTCCGTTGCACTCCGCCCACTCCAGCCACTCGACTGATTGTCATTCGCGATATTCCCGTCCACCCAAGATCTGGAATATTGACTCGATTAGATGCGCCGACTCGATTGACGCTGATAACCTCGCTTGCTACTCTCTCGTCATGCTGGCGACGGGAACCTCGCAGCGCTCGCGCAAGCGGCTCCTGCAACAGGAGCTGTTTCCGCCGGCTGGCGCTCGCAAAGCAGCGCGGTGCCGCCGGACGCGCCCGGGCCGCGCCGGCCATGGCTGCGCCCACGAGGCGCGACCCGAGATCGAGGCCAAGTATCCCCTGCACATCACGTTGCGCGTCGTGCCCGAGGTCGGCAGTCTGCGCCAGCCCGATATGTACCGTGCTGTTCGCGACGCCTCGGTCGTGGCGGCCGTACGCGAGCGGATCCGGATCATTCACATCAGCATTCAGGACACGCATGTTCATTTGCTCGTCGAGGCCGGCGACAAGCTCGCACTCGCCCGCGGGATGCAGGGCTTTCAAATCTCGGGCGCGCGCAACGTCAACTCGGTCCTGCGGACCGACGCCGTTCGCCGGCGGCGTGGCCCGGTGTTCGCGGGCCGCTATCACGTCGTCGTGATTCGGTCTCCGACCCAGGCGCGCAACGTGCTGTCCTATGTGCTTTCCAACTGGAAGAAACATCGGGCCGGCCGCGGCGACATGCCGGCGACCTGGCTGGCTGATCCGTTCTCGAGCGGCATCTTGTTCCCCGACTGGCACGAACGCCAGGACGAGCCATGCCTGCCGCGCCTGCCTCGCGGCTACGAGCCGCTGATCGTTTATCGCCCTCGCTCGTGGCTGCTCGCGTGCGGATGGAAGCGCGTCGGCCCGATCCGGGCGAGTGCCATCCCCGGCCAGCGCCCCAGGTAGCGACTCGCGTAGCGAGGCTGGCGCGCCGCCGCGGCGTCAGATGCCTCATCGCGGCGCGTGGATGATCTATAACATGAGGAATGTACATTCCTGATCTCGCGACGAGCTGCGCGATCGGGTGGCTGGAGCACGGTCAGCCGTTTCCGCAAGGCGCGCCCCATCCCGACTTTGTCACCGCGCTCAAGCGCCATGTCGACGACGCGGGCCGCTGGCTGCCCTTGGTCACGTTCGGCGCGCACTTCTGCGACCTGGGCCCGTGCGAGAACGCGGGCAGTGCGCAGTACGTCGTGATCCCGGCGCCCTCGTGCTTCTACGTCGCGCCCGAGCTGATCACGCACTACGTGGAGCGTCATCAGTACGCACCGCCAGACGAGTTCGTGACCGCGGTGCTGGCGTGCCCCGAGCAGTCCAGCTCCGCCTACGTCGATCTCCTCCTCCCCTTCGCCTCGACCTGGCGCCTGACCGCGGACGACGTTCGCCACATCGCGCAGCGGGCGCCCGCGGCGCGCGAGCAGCACGCGGCCGCGGTGGCCCAGGCGCACGCGTCGAAGGGTGGCTTTCGCTGGTAGCTGCGCGAGCCAATACGTCGCGCCGCGTTTCGCGTCGACTGCTTTGGCGCCCGCGTTGTGGTGAAGTCACCGCATGGACGACACCCACCTGATCGCGCTCGCCGAGCGGCTGCTCGAGGTGCGGGGCGTGGTCGCGGTCGTGCTCGGCGGTAGCCGGGCGCGCGGCACGCACCGGCCAGACTCGGACTTTGATGTCGGGCTGTACTACCGCGGCGAGCTCGACGTCGCGGCGCTCGGCGCGCTGGCGGCCGGGTATGGCGACGCGCCGGTCGAGGTGACGCAGCCTGGTGGCTGGGGGCCGTGGGTGAACGGCGGCGGCTGGTTCACCGTCGAGGGCCAGCGGGTCGACTGGATCTACCGCGATCTCGATCGCGTGCGACGGATCTGGGACGACTGCCAGCAGGGCCGATACGAGG
>Ga0307513_10005481_pt1 | contig 16757 bp, 12 predicted proteins | sample 15_EM_MG_FD_202174 | JGI IMG/M metagenome (GOLD analysis project Ga0307513, IMG submission 202174) | Populus trichocarpa ectomycorrhiza microbial communities from riparian zone in the Pacific Northwest, United States - 15_EM | ecosystem: Host-associated > Plants > Roots > Unclassified | place... | reverse complement strand
AAAAAAACCATCAAATGATAATGTGTTCCCAGATGGGATTTTTTTTCTATTTATTTATTTAAAGTCTTTTGTAGAACTCAGATACTTGTTTTCTTGTTTGAGATGGACCGAGAATTTGATGCATGATTTTCCAGTTTAAGAGTGATTTTAGATCAATTTTTTTTTTCTATTTTGTAGGTTAAAAACTAGGTTTAGGAATTAGTATTTAAAGCAACGTCTTAATTACTTGTGATTCATGATCGGTATAGAATTGATGGTCGATTATTTGGTTAAACCCTGCAATCCATTGTTTAAACTAATTCCATGGTTTGATAATCATATATTTTCGTATTCAATATGGACTAAGCTTGTTCTGGAATTATAACTGCGGCTAACTCATTCTTATCCTGAAGAAATTTAAACAACAACAGAGTTTGAGACCAGCAGCACTCAAAGAACAAGATAATACCAATACTCGAATGCCATGCCATGTTCCGTGTGTTCTTAGCTACCGAGATGTTACAAGAATCCAACAGAAAATGCACCCACCAAGAATATGACTAAGGCAAATTAACTCACCAGTATACTTGGAGAAAAAGATAAAAGACTTGTTAATGAAGGTCCGAGTTTCTTGAATCCTGATCTACGCCTAGGTGCCCAAGGAGAATAAAACTGGAGACATTCCTAATATTTGGTTGCTATTCTTGTACATGGACAGCAATAACCTCTACTGTATCATTACAGGCGAATGTCCCCTCTACAATGTTTTGACAGGTTGAGAAACATTGGCTTGTGAAGCCAGAACCGCCATGGCTACATCTGAGTTATGTTGTTGCTGCTGTGTTGTTTCCAAGGCAGAAGCAGCAACCCTTTGGGCATTGGCTGTGGAGGGATCTACGCTAGTTTCCTTCTGGTCATTAGCTGCTGAGTCATTTGCAGCATGAAGTTGTAGCAACCTATAATCAGTTTCAGGCCTACGACAAATCTTCCTCAGTGGCACAATTTCCTGAGGAACACATGATTGAGGACTCTATAAACATCATAGATTCCAAGGTGCATTGTACATCAGAAACAGGAAAAATGAATTTCAAGATTGAAAAGAAAGAAGTGTAAATATACCTCTGATTGGTCATGATCATAACGCACCAAAAACCTACAACGGCAACCTCTTACATCATGCCTTCGTCTTTGGGCATCAAGAACATGAGCATCAAAATACAGAGCCTGATCTTTGCCTTCCTGAAAATTTAAGAGCATTTAAGAAAGATGTTCCTAATAGTTTCACCAAAAATTGGCTTAATTGATCATTTGTTTTCATTCATAAGTAGATGTTCCCACTTGAAAACAGAGTATGAGATCTCCAGGAAGAACTGCAACACATTCAGATGCTTCACAAGGGAGAGACCGCTGCCTGACCTGCCTGCAAACATTAAGCCACTCATCTTCATCCGGTCCAAAACCAGCAAACCGAACCAATACTTCCTGAAATGGTCAGAAACAGTAGAGCATGAGATAGTGAAAGAAGATTGGCAAAGTAACCAAAAGAAAGGGCACAATTGTTCCCAGGTAGCAAACAGCTAAGAAAACTCAAATTTGATAAAATATTTAACAAAGTTAACGGCAGTTATTGAATTCTCTTAGGGTATAGGATCATAAGAAAGATTCATAGCAATCCTAGCATAGATATTCATGGGCCATCAAGCCAAATATTAGCTTTGGCTAAAAATTAAATGTGATTATTCCTTCTCAGCCCTAGTGACAAGGTTGTAACTTAGTGTCCATGAAATCAAATCTTTTAACACAATTAACAATTTAGTAATGGAATACAGATTGATTCACGTATGCTTCTCTCGAGACCATCTCACACAATTTTATTGATAGAATGAAAATGGAAAATAAGTTATCCAGTTGATGATTAAAAGATGCAATGGATGTATGGATGGAAAAAAAAAAAAGCAACGACAATAACACAAGTCTCAGCAGACAACAAAAATATATCCAGAGTTAGTTCATGTTAATCATTGCATTACTATATGCAGGAAAAATGAGTTCATATGTTACCGGTTCCCCCTTGTCCAAATATCTATGGGATAGGAAGGTTCCTACATCATACCTGGCAAAGCAAAATTGAAGTGAATCACGCAATCCCTCAACCAAGGAAGGAAAATATTAAGTATCAAATAGAACATGAAGAAGCATTAAAATCTCAACCACTTGAATTGACAATTGCAAAAGCATTAAATTCTCACCATGCACCATCTCTAGCAGATTTGGCTTCAAATTCCATGTAAGAATTTTCTGAAGTTGCCCTTCCAGCACCAGCAGCTGTTAAAAAATGATGGCCAAATAAATTTACAAAATGATTACTAAATTTAGGCATTTAACAAAAATGAGTTCCACATCATCTAGAGGCATCAACAACAGGTTCATATTTTCTTCAGCTAATATAGAGATGCAGTTTAATGATGCTTCTCAATGACTAATCAGGATAGCAGGTAGACATCAGGAAATGCAAGGAAACTAAAATTGATTATTTGAAAATGTTTATGACACAGTACTTAATCTTTAACATCTTTTTTTCTCTAGAACAGGCCAGGAAAAGAGCAATAGAACTTTTAACAGTTAAGATGCAATTATATACACTCGAGAAAAAGAAATTGGAGTTTATCCTATTCAATTTTCCAATATCAACTATGCAATTATTCCTCGCTAAACTGTACTGCATAAACTCCATGTTCCGGCTCTTTTGGGTGCATTATGGCAACACCTCATAAGGTACTGAAAAATGACAGAAACTAACCAAAAGTGTGACATATGATACAACCTCCTCTCCAAACATATCCTTCACCACCTGAACCCCCCCCCCCCAATGACTAAGAGCCACCTTGAACTATAAGTATATAATGATTTCACAATGAATCTTAGGATTCTATATAAAAACGCCCCTTATTTTAAAAAAGAAACGAAAAAATTGAATAAAATATCTGATTTTTCTTTTTAATCTAGATTTGGAACGTTTTTAATTAGTCCTTTCTTCTCTTTCATTTTCATACCTGTAGACAAATCTAGAAACTAAGAGAGGAGTTGGGAACTGAAGAACATAGAAGATAAGAGAAGAAATTGAGAGACATGAAAGAAGAAAGACACAGAACAAGAGAGAAATTAGAGAATTAAAAATTCCAAACTAGATCATAAGAAATTATCCCAAAGAGAAAGCTATAAAGGATTTTGATGGAAAATGACTCAAATTTATCCAATTTTTTTGTATGGTAAAGGAACATGCAGCCACACAGCTAATTACTTTAAAATCAACGTAGGTTGTGTAATGTTCACATGGCAAGCTCTGTCACTTTAATCCAACAATGACTTTGAAATTGGGAGAAAGTACAGAGCATCGTAGAGAAGGATAATTTCACAGGGATGTATACTTTGATGGAAAATGACTCAAATTTATCCAATTTTTTTGTATGGTAAAGGAACATGCAGCCACACAGCTAATTACTTTAAAATCAACGTAGGTTGTGTAATGTTCACACGGCAAGCTCTGTCACTTTAATCCAACAATGACTTTGAAATTGGGAGAAAGTACAGAGCATCGTAGAGAAGGATAATTTCACAGGGATGTATACTTTGAAGCCTGCATGCCCACCCTCCACTGATCACACTATGAGCAATCTAAACATTAGTCCACACATACAACACAATACCATTTCCAGTTCATCTGGAAAATATAAAATAGCATTTGATCGGTTTGAATTTTATTTTCTAAGTTTTGGGTTTGGCAGAAATATTTGTTTTATGGGAAATAAAAGGGTTTAAAATTTTAATGACTCGTGTCTCCAGTTTTTACTTAAAGCATTAAACAAGCATCAAGACATTAGACAAAACAAAGACATGAGGAGGGAAAACAAGATGGGTGAATAAGTAATTATTTAAACTCAATGATCTCTGCTGTTTTCAAGCACATGCACATGAAGATTTAATGCAACTAACACTCTAGTATTTGATTGCTAGGAAACAAGAAATATGAGGGTAAAGAAAGGATTTTATTACGGGAAGAAAGCAAAAGAATAAGGAAAATGAATATCAAGTAATAAGAACTTTGATGCAGAGCAATTGTTGATAAATAAGCTACAGGAAGACCCTCCTTGCAGCATAAGCAACATGGAGCATGGTAAAGTACCTAAAAACAGCAAAGAGTAAACCCATTTCAAACAGACAGATATATAGTGTTTGTAAATATAAACCGATATACGCTAACACAGGCACATGGGCTGTGTGCATGCCTAAGCATAGGCTTGTGTGAAATGCATAATCATACACAATACCCATCAACAGCAGTGAAATCAAACATGGAAACACTCAAATTATAGTAAATTAAGAGACCAATTAATCAATCCTGGTTGCACCTTCAATCCCAAGTCCAGAAGTGCCAAAGAAATAATCTAATAGGTATGCACAATACTCAAGGAGAATGTCCTCAACACTTCAGAATTCATTCTACCTGAGGAAGCAGGTGTAGTTGCAGGGACAGCACCAGGTATTGGAGCAGCTACTTGTTGAGATAGACCCCTAGCTGCAACTAAATCGTCGCGAGGCATAGGTGTTATATTTAACTTCATTGGGGTCTTATTTGATTTTGCCCTTATTGCATACCTTCTGTTTTGGAACCAATTCCACACCTATAAATAGTATTCCAATCAAGAGATGAGTGTTGACTGAATCCCAATCGTACGGGAAAGAAATGCACTCAATGCATCTTACTTGTTTCATTTGCACTTGAATGTTCCCTTTTCGATCTGGGGACTCACTAAAAGGAGAGATAAATACCTCATAATTTTAATGCCCACAACATAACGAGAAAAGGTTAAATATCGCAAGTTCTTGGAAGAAAACAAACACACCTGAACTTCTCTGCAAGAGATACAAGAACCTCACGAGCTGGCATCGTGTTATTGTGCTCTTGCAAAATAGCATCCATCTCCGTAACCTTGAAAAAAGAGGGTAAAGCGCAGAACATTACTCAAAAATTTAAAATCACAAACATAAAATATACTACCACAGAATAGAAAAAGGTTTTATAAGTTCAATTCATCTCCTAAAAAGAAAAGGAAGAAAAAATAAAAGGAAAGGGAGTGTTTTTCTTTGCAGCGTAGAATATCGTTTCTGAAGCCTAAAGTTCCGAAACAAGATAAATCCCGATGAAACACGTTTGAATTTATTTTAGCGGAGAAAAAAAAATCATAATTTCATCTCTAATCAATTTATGACCTTCTTTAGAATCATTGACGTCACAGAAATTTTATGAAAAAAAAGGTCCAGACTTGCAACAACAAAAATTGGACTAAATAAAAATTTGTTGAAACTAAACACAAATGGCATGAAGAACAAAACATCATATCATATATCGTAATAAAAACAAGGCAAATAATTGAAACCCAGAAAAATCAAGCACGTAAATCCGGAAACAAAACCAGCCCACTTCATATTCCCAACTTTGAATCCAACCCACATCCAAATAAAAAAATTGCTAATGACAGAAAAGATGGCAGACCTCATTTTGCATGAAGCGAAAGGAAGGACCGCCATTACTGGGAGGGCGACCCATCACTTCACTCTACTACTTCTCTCTTCTTTTGCGACCAACAATTCAATTTCGAAGCAGACAAGCCGCTTTTTTAACAATCAAAAACTTCAGTTTGTTTGTTACGGTGAATGTTTGCTGAGACTTCTTTTCCTTTTTTTCTTTTTTTTTTTAAGGAAAACTAAAACAAAGGGAAAGTCAAAGCACAATCTCGCAAAAGAAAAAGAAAAGGCTTATACGGAGAAAGAGAGGGATGTGATTGAGGCGTGTTTTGGATTTGGGCTTGTTAACGTCGCTTAAAAGGATAACGTTATTTATAAATTTAAAAATCTTACAGTAGTGATTGCTTTTTAATATATATTAAAATAATATATTTTTATTTTTAAAAAAAATTATTTATGATATAGAAATTCAAAAAAATTCAAACATATAAAAAAATTTAATTTTAACTAAAAAAATCAAATAATTAGAAAATATGGTTTCAAACGTTGTTATTGTTTGTTTGGGATAGTATTTCAACTAAAGTTTTCAAAAAATTTGAATTTTTTTGTTAAATTAATTTATTAATATTTTTTTAATCATTTTGATATGTTGATGTAAAATAAATTTTAAAAATAAAAAAATATTATTTTAATGTATTTTAAAGCTAAAAGTTTTGAAAAACAACTATTACTACTATCTCAAACACCTCATTAATAGTTACATGTCCTAGGCTTCATGGTGGATCAGTTAAATTTTATTTAACAAAAATAAATAATATAAAAGTGTTTACAATAAGTTTTTTTAACACCAAAAAAGATTTAAAAACCTCATGCATATATTTAATTAAATAAATTAAAAATTAATTTTAATTATATAAGCAAAAAATAAATCATTGATTATAACTAAAAACTAAATTGCAAAATTAAGAGGTAGATGTGTTTTAAAATATATGATCCTGTACAATAAAAAATGATGGATCTAATCATGTTTAATAACTTTTTAAAAAAAATAATTTTTTTTATCAATTCCTATAATAATAATAAAAAACACATAAAACAAAATGAGTCAAATTAACATTTTTCTTAATGCAAAAAAGAAACATCCAAGAATCTTTGATATGCTATCTAAGAGAAAGAAAATAAGCATGAATTTAGAATCTGACATATATTGGATGATAATATTTTTTATAAAAACATTAAAATTATAATATATTAGATTGACTTAGATAAATTCAAGTTAATTATTTAAATAAATGAGTCAGGTTATAAGACTATAATAATCTTATAAAAAAACTGAAACAAATCACGAAATTCAATTCTTAATTAACTTAATATTAAAAAAAATTAAAAATTCAAATATTCAATTAAAAAAATGAAATAATATCAACCGTTCAAATTCATGTTATAGCTCATGCCCTGTTTATTTGCTGGAAAGTAGTTTCTTTTAGAAAGTAAATTCCGGAAAAGTGAATTCCGAGAAAATGAATTATTTTCCGATATTTGGTAGTGTAATGAAAAATAAGTTGGAAAACATTTATCAGTGTTTTGTTATGTCATGAAAAATGAGCTGGAAAATAACTTATTAATGTTTTATTTTTTCAAGTTTATTAAAATAATGAAAAAAAAAATCTTACAAATTAAAAAGTTGAATGAGAATAAAATTGAAAAAAAATATAATTTCATAAATTATCTCAAATAAAATAAATAATAATCAAAAGAATAGATATCAAATCTAAAAAATAAAAAAGAAGGATGAAGAAATTAAAATAATAATAATTAACATTTCATAAATTATTTCAAATAAAATAAGTAACAATTAAAAGAATGAGGACCAAATTTGATAGATAAAAAATTTCAATTAAAAAATAATAAAGGAAAAGCAAATAATAATTATAAAAATGAGGACCAAAATTAATATAAAAATTAAATTTTAAGGGATGAAATTGAAAAACAAATATTCAAAACAAAATATATATAGCAATGAAAAGTTTGAGGATCAAATTTGATATAATCAGCAAATAATATGACATTTCTAAATTTTTCACAACTTTCGGAAAGTGTTTTCCGTCCAAAATAAAAGAAAAATATTTTTCTGGAAACCAAGTCAAATTTTTTTTTGACTGAAAAATGTTTTCTGTTAACCAACTTTTCTAAAAATATATTTGTTTTTTAGATAAATTTTATAATTATAACTTAAAAAAATAAGTTTTAGAGAATATTTGTTTACATGGTTATGTCTGCGTTTTAAACAAACCGCAATAAATAATTGTTTGATAACTATGAAATCAAGATTTGAAATGGTGAGACGCATAAATTTTTTACGTTAACCATGGGTTCATAAAAAGCACCACCAACCTGCTTTCTAAAACCTTGTCTCCTGTGCAGACCCGTTAATTTGTAGACTTCTCAAATTACCCCATCCTCTCCAGCTATATTTATTCCCCCGTCACCCTCTGATTGCTTGCATGTTGTGGCATTTACTGGAAATTGGTCTTTGTCTTCATTAAATTGCACCAAGCTAATGAATTGTTAATTAACATTTGTAATGAAAATTTTTAGTATTCGGTATGTAATTTTGGGTATTGTTAAATATCAAGCAATTTATAGTTTATTTAAATTGAAAAGATATCCAAAATGCTCCATAATTTCTGTCCAAACCTTGGACAAAAGCTTTATACACACACTAGGGGTGATCATTTTCGATTCGGTTCAGTTTTTATATATATAAAAAAAGTAACCAAACTGAAATTTTTTTTAAAAAAAACCCGAAACCGAACTGAAACCGGTTCAAACCGACCGGTTTCAGTTCTGTTTGGTTTTTTGGACAACCGGTTCAAACCTGTTTGACTCGGTTTTTTCCGGTTTTTTTCTAGTTTGGGTTTAGTTCGGTTTTTTTGGTTTCAGGCTTATAAAACCGAACCGGTCGGTTTTTTCAAAATTATAATTTGTTTAATCAGTTTTTTTTCACGGTTCAATTTTTTTTGTTATTTTTTTCCGGTTTTCTCAGTTTAATCGGTTTTTTAATTTTTTTACTCACCCCTAATACACACCCCCATTTAACAAATCTTAGAACTATTTAGCTAAAATTTGAAATTAACATTTTAAATTTTAAAGAACCGTAATATAAAGAACCGTAATATATATATAGCAATGAAAAGTTTGAGGACCAAATTTAATATAATCATCAAATAATATGATATTTTTAAAATTTTCACAATTTTCAAAAAGTGTTTTCTGTTAACCATATTTTTTAATAACAAACAAACACAAAAAAAAATTAAAAAATTGATTTTTCAAAAACGAATTTTCAGAAACAAACGCAACCGTAATTATGGTTGTTATTGCCGTTGAAATTCTTGGACAAAACTGGCTTCCTCATCAAAGCACATTGAAACACCGCAGCCCATCTCTCCAATTTTTTTGTTGCATCGTCTCCTCCAACCTTGTATAAGCCCCCACTCTCCCTGCAAATTTGATGTAGATCTGAATTGATATCGGTCAACGAGAACGCCAACTTGCCTTTTAGTTTCCTGTGCTTTCAGTAAAAAATTATGGTTGATGCCATTCTTTTGTTGTGCTTTCACTAAAGATATGGCGGCAAGTTCTATAGCTCCTACCAAGATGAATAGGTAGGTGAGGGCAAAGTTTTGTGTTAATAGGGCCATTTGGTTTCTGCAAAAAAAAAAAAAAAAAAAAAGGATTTATTGGCGTGTTATTGGTACTTGCTTGGTCCTCATGTATCAACTATGTTTGGAAAGCCTGAAATAATTAAATCCATAGTGCTAGGTCCTCTTGTATCAAAATCAGAGATATCACTTGGAAGATTTTTGGTGTAGAGAACAACATACTATGCATGTGATTAAACGTGTTATTGAAGTTTGAAAACACGATAGAATTGTAGATAATTTAATAAATAATATTTTTTTATAAAGTATTGTTTATTTCATGATATAATAGTAAATCTATAATATTTTAATTAAAAATCATATATATATATATATATATATTATTTTTAGTTATTTTATCACCAAATCTCAACATTTTTAATCAAACATATTAAATTATTTTTTTTCAACCTCAATTTCAACCACGTTTTAATCAAACATATATTTTATCAAATCAGTCTCAACTAAAAATGTTTTTTATAAAACATTTTTTTTAAACCACAACTATAAAAACTATCACAATACCAAACACACCCTAAAAAATTAAGGTGGGCATTACTATTCATATAAAACATGTGGTCGAGCCTCTGTTTAGAATTGCTGTTGAAGAACGAAATTGAAATTGAAAAATCGATTAAAAAACATAAAAAACAACTCACGGGTTAAGTCGTCAAACTTGTGATCAAATTATGAGATGAGAATAACCTTTATAGAAAATAAACCGAAACAAATTATGAAACCTAATTCTCAAACCAATTTAACAACTCAAGTCAATCCGAGCTGACCCACCAAACTCGTAACCTAAGTCATGAGATAAAAATAAGTCAAAATAAATCATGAAATCTAATTCCTAAATCAACACAATATTAAAGAATAAAATTTTTTAAAAAATCAATTAAAAAAATAATATAAAAACTCAAGTCAACCGAGTTAACCCATTAAACTTTTAGATCATTTCATATGACTAAAATAATTTCATAAAAAATAAATTAAAAAAATATTATGAAACTCAAACATCAAAAAAATCTAGTATTGAAAAATATAATTAAAATTAAAAAATTATATATAAATAAAAAAACACCATTCAATTGATATTGTAAGAAGTACACAATATTCAAGTGAATAAAATATTGTAAGAAGTTCAGTAAAATGCTCACATCTTTTAGTTTTTTTTTTCTTTTAATTTTACTCAAATTGTGTAGAAACCAGTCTTCTTCTACATTCTCTTTCATCTCCCAAAACATGGATTCTCTTAGCCAAAACCCATATTAAAAATTGCAGACCTAGTCCAGCAATTGTGGGTTGTGATCCCAAAATCGTGAAGATATGCACTTACCTGTCGAGCTCAAATTTGGCTACCACCCCAATTCTAGACTAGATAAAAGCTGGAACACACTCGTGCAGTGAAAATGAGCATGAAGAGACAAAATTATAGAGAGGATACAGCATTATTTTGTTTTATACTGTTTTATACACGTAGAGCACATGGAAGTTCATCATTCTTACAAACCGAAGATACATTGCAAAGTTCAATTATTAAGCATATTGAGGACCAAGACTTACTCCACTGGACATGCACCATGCATATGTAGCTTTTCATAGTGGCCCCCACGAAACGTCCTCGAGATTTTATTCAAAGGACGTGTTAATATAATGACTCCTTAATTTCAAGGTTTATCTCCCGCAGCATAAGAGCTGGTTAAGCACCGTCATCTTCCAGGCTGTTGACCCTTTCGCATTCATCAATCCATTCGCTATATCTGCATTTTAAAAAAAATGTGGTTAGAAAAGTAAATCTCAAGAGATTTTTGTCTTGTTCCAAGGGAATATGAATTTCAACTCACATGTCTATAGGCTCAGTCAAAGCTGCAGAAACAAGGCAGAGAAGGAAGGTTAGTTCATCTCTGTTCTCACACATCAAAAGAAGGGGAAAATATATGGATAGGAGCAGAAGTTCAAAGATATAAATAAATACTGCAGATTAAACAACCATGACTTTGTAAACTGGCAAAATAATTACACATATCATACTTGTCAAACCTGAAAGGGACAGATCATATGAAGCACCACAACCTTCGGATGTAAAAATTAACCAGTAATGCAAGCATATTAAATGTTCTTGACTGCATCACAGAATCGACTAATTAACTACATAAGAATCAAGCACCAGCTATTTCCAATGGATTTTTAATAGTAATGGATCTTCTGCAGGTTAGTAAGTCCCATACGCTAAGAAAATTGCAAATCCAATTATCTCAACCTATAAGAAGGTTGAATGATACAGGGGGAAATTGTCATAAAACTAAATCTGTCGTTAGAGGCTCCCCCTATTTGCAGACTTAGAGCTAATCTAATTTAAAATTGCTTATCATGTGCTTGACTACATCAACATGCACTCCATTCACCCGGCATGAGTGACAAAAAATCCATTTCTGGCCTAGCTACATCAAATCATAAATTTTCAAACAAATGAACACCCATGCACTTATAACTCACAGGAAAACTGAAAATCCTGTCCCATCCCACCATCCTTGACTATCAAGGGTATAGGAAATTCTGAAAAGACAATAAATAATGGGTTTCCAATCCTGAATTTATGCATTTTCTCATAGATGTAGAAGAAAACGTCAAGTTTAAGTCCCATAAAATTAATGACAGCCTTCTCTTTGCCCCATTTTATACAGCAGAAATTCTCTTTAATACCATGAAAATTTAATCCTTGGGATTCCCTAAATAACTTGTGAATTCTGTGACTAATATATTGACTATTGAGCATGATTTGCAACAAGAGTTTAGTTGGGGTTTTGGATGGTTGTTGTTGGATGCCAAGTCTCATTTCATCAGAGGTCTTCTCATTTGTGATGTTTTGATTTCATTGCTACCATCCTTATCATGGTTGTCAAATCGAGATTTGATTTGCGAATTGGAGAACCCAATTTCGGTATCGTGCATCGTATCAAATCATGAATCATAATATTCAGTATCAAATGAAAATGGCACTATGAAAGATAATTAACATACAGAATATTTCTAAAATAAAGGAGAAATGATCATTTACTAAGCAAAGTGTGCATTAATTCATTTAATTTATTAGTTCTTAGTAATTACATGACCCCAAGTCTCCAAATTCAACATACTGTTCATTGGTACTAGATCACTCCAATTACTCAACTTATAATCCATCTAAAGCTACCTTCTAACAAGTTACACTACTAGATTTCCTAGTTTTAATATAAAGTAATTACCTTTCCCAATGTCAATATCACTTTTGTCATTATTATTGTCTTTGGCACCCTTGCTTTCTCTCACAATTGTCTTTCATTGTGAAAATTAATGTATAATTTGTTTCAGTTTCAAGTAGAGATATTTGTCAAAGAAAATTGCTTATACATCGTTTTCACTCGTGAATTTTGGACTAAACCTTCCAACTCTTATCATCTCATTTGAAATTATGTATTTTCCTTTCGTTTTCTATTTGAGTTGACTTGTAAAATCAAATCATGACTGAATTGCAAGTTTCATGTGTCACCCCACGATTCACATTGTTTTGTATGTGAATTGAGACAGATCGTAAGATTCAAATCGTCATTTGTAAGAATCTAACAACCAAGATCCTTATGGTGTCTTTGGAAAAAAAAATAAGTGGACCCGTTCAAACTTTGGTTTGTTGCTGTAAATAGAAGAAATGGTGGTTATTGGATGGTTTTCACTGAGATTTGACATCACATGAACTTTATGCTGTCAAATCCTTGACAGCCTAGACTAAAGATGTTGATGATTCCAACATGAAGAAAAATGAAGTTCAAGGAGTAATCAAGGATTTAAAACTGCAGGGATAATCTCAAATCATGCAAAGTGCGGGATGTGGAGGTGTATGCATGTTTTATCCTTTGTTTTGAACTCAGGTATGGAGGCTGCCCAAATAAGGTCAAGTATCACACTCATATGTTAGTCAAGCATGCATTACTAAGGCGGTGCAACTTTTAACTGATTGATGGTGACTCAAGTATGGAGGAGAAAGACTAAATCTATTACTTTTTAACATCCAATAAGAACTCAAAATTCTTTGGAAGTGACCATCTAACAAGTGAAGATATGCTTCCCTACCTCTCTTTCCAACTTTTCTCACTCTCTCCTCTCCTCTACTTTGGACCTCTCTCAAACCATACCATCCCTTTCTTGTTTTTCGTTCCTAATTGTTTCCCTCTTTGTATTTCTCTCCAATCTTAGTTCACTTTTTCTCAAGTTCCCTTTGGTTTCCTACACATTAAAAACGTGTTTCCTAGCACAGAACTTGATGCTGGGTTAATCAAATCATAACAATACCATCATGACATTATTCAATTCTATTTGACACATCATAGAGTGGTGTGGTTGTTTATAAATTAAGTTTCAGTATTAGTTTCAGCTTGGTAACTAAATTGATTTAATTTCTCAGAATGAAGTCAGATTGATCTAAATAAACTAGAGTTCACCAAACTGAATTAAATATGAACCTAAACGAGCTAACGAGTACTTCAAGCTGAGATGGAGTGCAAGCAGGCCGGATCCTACACATCTAGCTCAAGATCAAAATTAAAGTTAAATTTCTTCTTCCAAATTATAAAAACAACTAAGTGACAAGGAAATTTGCATTATCATCCCCTGAACTATAGGAATATAAGCATACATCTATTTATTTAAAGAACTTTGCGTTTCTTATTCCCATCAACTTCTTTTCACATTTAAAATCTACCTTCACATTTAAGCTTGGCAAGCCCCTACTTCTAGTTAAAGAGTATTGATTTCTTCTACTTTTGGCATTCATTTACAGTGCAAAATACCTGTGATGGTCATGCTGAAGCTCTCCTGGCAAATCCCACATACAGCCTCACCAATCAAGTTCTTCATATCACTGAGAAAGAAAGTAAGAAAAGGAAAAAGGATTAGTTTCAATGCATAATAACAAGAGTGGCATAAATCCTATTCAATTAATGATAGCAAATGTTTCTCAAAAGTGGGAGCGCAACATCACACAAATTCTTAAAAAAGATTTTCCAGTAAGAGAAGAAGAATAAAATCCAGATGGAAAAGAAAGTGAATGAGAACTTACATGCGACATTCGACACTTGTGCCATGGTTGCAGAAAGGGCAACTAAAAACAGTATCAAGCTTGTCCATCCGCTTCTTGGGTGGTGGCTTTGCTGTTGACTTTCTTTTCCCCATTTGTAAATTGAAATCTACACATCAAATCATGCATCTCATTACAACATATCCTTAAACCCATCTTGCATGCAAAACAGAGCCAGAATAATAAGAATTAGCAACAAAAAGAACCAGTCTTCATACAAATAAAGCATCCAAAATCGAAGCTTTTCACTTGGTCTTTGCAAACTTGAATTCATCTTCGCATACAAAAGGCATTTAACAAATGAACAGTAACCTTGTTTGTAGAACATTCCAGTTTTATACAGAAACACATAAAATCAAAGCCCATTCTTTTGAATCTGGAAAACTATCCAAAAACAACTTATACAAGGATTTCTCTCTACTTGATTTCAATAAATTTAGCCAGTAACAAACACACAACAACAACAACAAAAAGCAAGCTCTGTTTTTTTTTTCAAAAGAAATCATTAAAAGAAAATAGGGGAAAATATCGATGTAGATGAAGAGAAAGAAGCATAAAAACAAGATGGGAGAAGAGGAAACAACAAACCCTAGAACGCTCCTTCAAATAATGGAAATAAAATAAAAGAAAAGAAACGAAAGCGTACCTGAATCAGCAGAGAATAATAGTTGGGTTATTGAGACTTTAGATGGGGCTTTTACAGAATTCGGCGGACAGCCTCTCCTGTTGTGTTGACACCGAGAAGAAGGGAAGAGATGACTTCTTCTATTTTTGGATTTTTATTTTCGTTCATTTATGTTTTTTTTTTTTTCAAGTGATAGATTATTAATTATTATACTTTATACATTATACACTATATTATAGGGCAATAGTGTTTTTAGATTCTATAAGGAATTATCACTTTTTAGAAAGTGTAAAGATTGTAAAAATATTCTTTAAGTTGCTCATATGCCATGCTATGTCTTTAAATCAATTTTGTATATAAAATTATATGTTTTATCTTGTATACATTTATAAGTGACGATTAAATGTTTATGGCCATTAGATTTTAGTGGTGATTTATAGGGGTGAGCAAAAAAACAAATAAACTGATTAAACCGAAAAAATCAGAAGAAAAAAATAATCGAAAAAATCGAATCGAAAAAAAAATCGAATTAACCGATTAAAAAATCACAAAAAAGTTCCGGTTCGGTTCGGTTTCAGTTTTCAAAGTCTGAAACCGATTGAACCGAACCGGTTCAACCAAACCACCACTTAAAAAAACAAGTATAAATAGAATGTTTTCTAACCCTAAACATACATTCAGCGCCCCCCCTGCTTTCTGCATCTCCCCCCTCCCTTTGCTCTCTGCATCTCCCCCTCATCTCTCCTCTCTTATTTTTCTTCATGCTCAGCTCCACGATTGTTTCTTATTAGTTGTTAAGCTCATGCTCCATGCTCCTTTGCTTAAGCTCCATCTCCTTCAGCCGCCCCCTCTCCCTATTCTCTGTCTCTCATCTCTCAAATAATTTGAGTCAAATCTATCTCATTATCTTCCATGTTCTTTATCTCTGTCTCTCATCTCTCAGATCTACATGTTCTTAGCCCAAATATTATGGCTTTGTGGTGCTTGATAGTTTTACGTTTATCTCTCAGATCATGTTTCTGTTTAATTATTTCCCTGCGGCGATGTTTGGTAATTGCTTTTGGAAATGCTTCTGGTCGAATCCAGTTATCATGGACTCGATCTAATCTTTGGTGACCTCAATATGATGAGATTTGGGTGTATGGATGATGCTGGGAATTGCTTTCTATTTGTTTGCAATTGGTAGGCCTTGTAACATTCCCTGGAGAAGGAGTGGATTGAATCTGAAATTAGCTTGAGCATCATAATTTCGGTTTGAACCGGTTTGGAAGGGAAAAAAACTAAACCGAACCGAACTGAAATTAATCGGTTTGAACCGGTTTCGGTTCGGTTCGGTTCAAAAACTATATAAAAAAAATTCGGTTTGGTTGTTTATTTTGGTCCAAAACCGGACCGAACCGAAAATGCTCAGCCCTAATGTAAGTTGAAAAGATGATGCACAATCCATAACAGCTACATTTTCAGTGGCTACATCAGATAAATTTGCTCTAGCTACATCAGAAACCAGCCAATTCTGGACAAGTCTGATGCTCTCAATATATAAGAATTCATCATATATCAATAGCACAAGGCTAATTCCATATCAAGACAATCACAAAGATCACTTTTCCTATTACATACAATTTTACAATTCAACTTGACAGATTCCAAGGTGGAGTCCTAAAGTTTTAACATTTTTTTGACAATTTTCCATCGATTACTGAAACCCTATGTGCCAGACCAAAAATTCTGAGCCTTGGCAGCAACGAACATATAGTGTTGAAAATTTCAAAGCAAGTGAAAAAATCTACAAAAAGCTAGAGAGTGCGTTCAC